>OLOM01002874.1_pt1 | contig 10061 bp, 7 predicted proteins | sample 1672531 | NCBI WGS metagenome assembly OLOM01 (sample SAMEA3136696, study PRJEB25190) | human gut metagenome | reverse complement strand
AGAAACAAAATAGTTTTATTTAAGGATGTGAGTGTAAAGTGGCTGCCCAAGCAAATCAAGGCACGGAAACTAAAAAAAGATTCAGTTTATTCTCTTACATAAGAGAAACAAAGCAAGAATTAAAAAGAGTTTCATGGCCTACAAAAAAAGAATTACTTAAAAACACAGGTGTGGTTTTAACTGTAGTTACTTCAGCTACTATATTAGTGTGGGCTTTAGATACTGGATTACAAGGTGCACTAGGGCTTATACTGAAATAGACGAAAAGGAGAAAACAATATGTCAGAATTACAAGAAGCAAGATGGTATGTTGTGCATACCTATTCAGGGCATGAAAATAAAGTTAAAGCTACGATAGAAAAAGCTGTAAAAACAAGAGGAATGGAAGACTATATAACACATTTAGTTGTTCCAACTGAAGATGTAGTTGAGACTACAAAAACAGGAAAAGAAAAAACTAGACAGCGTAAGGTATTTCCAAGTTATGTCTTAGTTAAAATGATAATCACTGATGAATCTTGGTATATCGTAAGAAATACTAAGGGGGTTACTGGATTCGTTGGACCAGGTTCAAAGCCGGTACCGTTAAGTGATGAAGAAGTAAAGGCTATGGGCATAGAAATAGACGTTCCTAAAGTAGTAAACCCTGATGTAGACTTAGAAATAGGTGATGCAGTAGAGGTTGCTAAAGGTCCTTTTAGTGGACAAGTAGGTACTGTTGAAGAAATTAACCTGGAAACAAGAGAAGCAAAAGTGTGTATAGATGCATTTGGCAAGAAGACTCTATTTGTAATAGAGTTTGAAAATATACAAAAAATATAATAAAATTTAGATAGAAAATTTTTGAGGAGGTGCGCTCAATGGCTAAAAAAGTTATAGGTCAAATAAAATTACAAATACCTGCAGGGAAGGCAACGCCAGCTCCACCAGTTGGGCCAGCGTTAGGACAACACGGTGTTAACATAATGGGATTCACTAAGGAGTTCAATGCTAAAACTGCAGATCAAGCAGGAATGATAATACCAGTTGTTATAACTGTATACCAAGATAGATCATTCTCATTCATAACAAAAACTCCTCCAGCTGCAGTATTATTAAAGAAAGCTGCTGGATTAGATACAGCTTCAGGAGAACCTAACAAGAAGAAGGTTGCTACTTTATCTTCTGCTAAGATAAGAGAAATAGCTGAATTAAAAATGCCTGACTTAAATGCTGCATCAGTAGAAGCTGCTATGAGTATGATAGCTGGTACTGCAAGAAGTATGGGTATCGTTGTAGAAGACTAATTTTAAAAAATTAGACACTTCGGATAGAAGTGGGAGGCTTAAAGGCCGAATATAACCACAAGGAGGAAAATAAAATGGCAAAGAAAAGTAAAAAATACGTAGAAGCGTTAAACAAAATAGATAGAACAAGATTATATGATGCTACAGAAGCTTTATCTTTAGTTGCAGAAGTTGCTACAGCTAAATTTGATGAAACTGTTGAAGCTCATATAAAATTAGGTGTTGACTCAAGACATGCTGATCAACAAGTTAGAGGTGCGGTTGTATTACCACACGGAACTGGTAAAACTAAGAGAGTTTTAGTTTTCGCTAAAGGAGCAAAAGCTGCTGAAGCTGAAGCTGCTGGAGCTGACTTTGTAGGAGCTGAAGAATTAGTTCAAAAAATACAAGGTGAAAACTGGTTCGAATTCGATATAGTTGTTGCTACTCCAGACATGATGGGTGTAGTAGGTAGATTAGGTAGAGTATTAGGACCTAAAGGTTTAATGCCAAACCCTAAATCAGGAACTGTTACTTTCGATGTAGCTAAAGCTATAGACGAAATAAAAGCAGGTAAAGTAGAATATAGATTAGACAAAACTAACATAATACACGTTCCAGTGGGAAAAGTATCTTTCGGTGGAGAAAAGTTAGCTGAAAACTTTGCTGCATTAATGGATGCTATAGTTAAGGCTAAGCCAGCTGCTGCTAAAGGACAATACTTAAGAAGTGTAACAGTAGCGTCTACTATGGGACCTGGTGTTAAGATAAACCCTGCTAAAATAGCAGAATAATAAAATTGTTGACAAGCAAAAACAAAAATGTTAATATAACAATTGTTGATATAAAAAAGAATAGATTTGCCGTAGACAGTAGGTGCTGAAAAGCTTAATTTCCTACCGAGGTTTTAGATAAATTGAAATTACTAAAGCTTTTGTTGTCTCGTTTTGCCATCAAAAGCTTTTTTAAATGAGATTGCGGCGAATACTAAACCTTATTAGGTGAAGGAGGTGCACATCTATATGAGAAAAGCTATAGAACTTAAATCACAAGTTGTTTCTGAAATAGTTGAAAAATTAGAAAAATCATCATCTGCTATAGTTGTTGATTACAAAGGATTAACAGTTGAAGAGGTAACTGAATTAAGAAAGAAAATGAGAGAAGCTGGTGTTGAATACAAAGTTTATAAAAACACTTTAGTAAGAAGAGCTGCTAAAGAAGTTGGAATAGCTGAATTCAACGATGAGTTATTAGTTGGAACTAATGCGATAGCATTCGGATATGAAGATCCAGTTGCTCCAGCTAGAATATTAAAGGAATTCATGGATTCTCATCCAAAAATGCAATTAAAAATGGGTGTAGTAGAAGGTGAATTCTACAACGAATCTCAAATAGTTGAGTTCGCTAACATACCATCAAGAGAAGTTCTTCTTGCTAAGTTACTTGGAAGCTTAAAGGCTCCAATGTCAAACTTCGCATACTTAATAGATGCTTTAATAAAGAAACAAGAAGGACAAGAAGCTTAATTGTCAATTTAGAAAAGTTAGATATTGTAATATAATAACTTAAAAATAAAATTATTGAAAAAAATTCGGAGGTGCTAAAAATGACAATAGAACAAATATTAGAAGCTATAGAAAACATGAAAGTTTTAGAATTAAATGAATTAGTTAAAGCTGCTGAAGAAAAATTCGGTGTATCTGCTTCAGCTCCAGTTATGATGGCTGGTGCAGTTGCTGGTGGAGCTGCTGAAGAAAAAACTGAATTCGACGTAGTATTAGCAAACGCTGGTGCTTCAAAAGTTGGAGTTATAAAAGCTGTTAGAGAAGTAACAGGATTAGGATTAAAAGAAGCTAAAGAAGTAGTTGATAACGCTCCTAAGACATTAAAAGAAGGTGTTTCTAAAGAAGAAGCTGACCAAATAAAAGAAAAATTAGAAGCTGCTGGAGCTAGCGTAGAAGTTAAGTAGTTTTCTTTCAAAAAGATGTCCTTATGGACATCTTTTTTTATTTTTTATAAAATTTAAATAAAATATGTATAAAAATAGAATTTTAGATTAAAATTATGTGCATAATAAATAATGCATATTTTGTGAAAAAGTATTAATTATACGGGTTTAGGTATAAGTTACATATTGAAAAAAGTTGGTTGTTATGATAGAATTATTAGATGCGTTACAATGAACTATGGTTTTATTTTTAATTATTGAGAGGTGAAGAGTGAATGCCACATCCTGTCACGATAGGTAAAAGGACTAGAATGAGCTTTTCTAAGATAAAGGAAATAGCTGACGTGCCAAATCTTATAGAACTACAAGTAGATTCTTATAAGTGGTTTATTGAAGAGGGTCTTAAAGAAGTATTTGAGGATATTTCTCCGATAGAAGATTATACAGGTAATCTTATATTAGAATTCGTAGATTACTCTTTAGATGATAAGCCTAAATATGATATAGAAGAATGTAAAGATAGAGATGCTACATATTGTGCACCTCTAAAAGTAAAAGTAAGACTTATAAACAAGGAAACTGGTGAAATAAAAGAACAAGAAGTATTCATGGGAGATTTCCCATTAATGACTGAAAAAGGTACTTTTGTTATCAACGGTGCAGAAAGAGTTATAGTAAGTCAATTAGTTAGATCTCCTGGAGTATACTATGCTTTAGAAAGAGATAAAACAGGGAAAAAATTAATATCATCTACAGTTATACCAAACAGAGGTGCATGGTTAGAATACGAAACAGATTCAAATGATGTAATATCTGTTAGAGTTGATAGAACTAGAAAACAACCTGTTACAGTTTTATTAAGAGCTCTAGGTATAGGAACAGATGCTGAAATAATCGAACTTTTAGGTGAAGATGAAAGATTAGCTGCAACTTTAGAAAAAGACAACACTAAAACAGTTGAAGAGGGTCTAATAGAAATATACAAAAAATTAAGACCGGGTGAACCTCCAACAGTAGAAAGCGCATCTTCATTATTAAATGCATTATTCTTTGATGCAAAGAGATACGACCTAGCTAAAGTAGGTAGATATAAGTTTAATAAGAAACTTGCTCTATGCTACAGAATAATGAACAAAATATCAGCTGAAGACGTAGTAAATCCTGAAACAGGAGAAGTATTCGTTAAAGCTGGTGAAAAGATAAGCTATGAAGTTGCTAAGAATATACAAAATGCAGGTATAAATGTAGTTACTCTATTAGTAGAAGATGAAAAAGTTGTTAAAGTTATAGGAAATAACTTTGTTGATATAAAATCACATGTTGATTTTGACATAGATGAATTAGATATAAAAGAAAAAGTTCACTATCCGACTTTAAAAGAAATTTTAGAAGCTTATAGTGATGAAGAAGAAATAAAAGAAGCTATTAAGTTCAGAATGAAAGAACTTATACCAAAACATATATTATTAGATGATATAATAGCTTCTATAAATTACCAATTTAACTTATTCTATGATATTGGAAACATAGATGATATAGATCACTTAGGAAACAGAAGAATAAGATCTGTTGGTGAATTATTACAGAACCAAGTTAGAATAGGTCTTTCTAGAATGGAAAGAGTTATAAAAGAAAGAATGACTGTTCAAGATATGGAAGCTATAACGCCACAAGCGTTAGTTAACATAAGACCAGTTTCTGCTGCGATAAAAGAGTTCTTTGGTAGTTCACAGTTATCTCAGTTCATGGATCAAAACAACCCATTATCTGAGTTAACACATAAGAGAAGATTATCTGCATTAGGACCAGGAGGACTTTCAAGAGAAAGAGCTGGATTCGAAGTGCGTGACGTTCATCATTCTCACTACGGAAGAATGTGTCCGATAGAAACTCCAGAAGGACCAAACATCGGTCTTATAAACTCATTATCTACTTATGCTAAAATAAATGAATTTGGGTTTATAGAGTCTCCTTATAGAAAAGTAGATAAGGAAACTGGAAAAGTTACAAATGAAATACATTACTTAACTGCTGATGAAGAAGATTTATTCATAAGAGCCCAAGCAAATGAACCATTAGAAGAAGATGGTACTTTCGTAAATAAGAGAGTAGTATGTAGAACTAAAAATGGTGCTGTTGAGCTAGTTCCAACTCATAGAGTTGACTACATGGATATATCTCCAAAGCAAGTTGTTTCTATAGCTACTGCTATGATACCTTTCTTAGAAAATGACGACGCCAACCGTGCCCTAATGGGAGCGAACATGCAACGTCAAGCAGTGCCTCTAGTTAGAAGAGAAGCACCAGTTATAGGTACAGGAGTTGAATATAGAGCAGCTAAAGACTCAGGTGCAGTTGTTGTTGCTAAGAACTCTGGTATAGCAGAGAGAGTAACAGCTGATGAAATAATAATAAAAAGAGAAGACGGAGTAAAAGATAGATACAAATTACTTAAGTTTAAACGTTCAAATGCAGGTACTTGTATAAATCAAGCTCCTATAATAAATAAAGGTGACCAAATAGAAAAGGGTGACGTTATAGCAGATGGACCAGCTACTGACCTTGGGGAAATAGCATTAGGTAGAAATATGTTCGTAGCGTTCATGACTTGGGAAGGTTACAACTACGAGGATGCTATCTTAATAAACGAAAAATTAGTTAAAGAAGATAGATTATCTACAATTCATATAGAAGAATATGAATGTGAAGCAAGAGATACTAAGCTTGGACCAGAGGAAATAACTAGAGATATACCTAATGTTGGAGAAAGTGCTATAAAGAACTTAGATGACAGAGGTATAATAAGAATAGGTGCTGAAGTAGATTCAGGAGATATATTAGTTGGTAAGGTAACTCCTAAAGGAGAAACTGAACTTACTGCTGAAGAAAGATTACTTCGTGCGATATTCGGAGAAAAAGCTAGAGAAGTTAGAGATACTTCACTTAAAGTTCCTCATGGTGAAGGTGGTATAATAGTAGACGTAAAAGTGTTTACTAGAGAAAATGGAGATGATTTATCTCCAGGAGTTAATGAACTTGTTAGATGTTATATAGCTCAAAAGAGAAAGATAAAAGTTGGAGATAAGATGGCCGGACGTCACGGTAATAAAGGGGTTATCTCAAGAATATTACCACAAGAAGATATGCCATTTACAGAAGATGGAACTCCACTTGATATAGTTCTTAACCCACAAGGTATACCATCTCGTATGAACATCGGTCAGGTACTAGAAGTTCACTTAGGACTTGCTGCTAAAGCTTTAGGATGGTATGTAGCTACATCTGTATTTGATGGTGCTAAAGAATCAGACATAAGAAAAGCATTAGTACAAGCTGGATATCCAGAAGATGGTAAGTTAACTTTATATGATGGTAGAACAGGTGAAACTTTCGACAATAGAATAACAGTTGGATACATGTACATGTTAAAACTACATCACCTAGTTGATGATAAGTTACATGCAAGAAGTACAGGACCATACTCTTTAGTTACTCAACAACCATTAGGTGGTAAAGCACAATTTGGTGGACAAAGATTCGGAGAGATGGAGGTTTGGGCTCTAGAAGCATACGGAGCTGCACACATACTTCAAGAAATACTTACTGTTAAATCAGATGATGTTGTAGGACGTGTTAGAGCGTACGAAGCTATAGTTAAAGGTGAAAATATACCTGAACCAGGAATACCAGAATCATTTAAGGTTCTTATAAAAGAACTTCAAAGTTTATGCTTAGATGTAAAAGTATTAACTGAAGAAGATCAAGAAGTAGAAGTAAGAGAATCTTTAGATGCTGATGATACAGCTGGAGAGTTCGAATTAGATGTTATAGATAACATGGATGAAGTAGAACAAAATCATATAATAGAAGAAATAGATGATGAATTCATTGAAAATGACGATGAAGATATAGATAGTTTAGATTTTGAAGATGATACAGACTTCGAAGAATTAAACTATGAAAATGAAGACTTTGATGTATAAATTTAATTAACGCAAATATCAAATAGAAGGGAGAGAACTCCTTGTTTGAATTAAACAATTTTGAGTCGATAAAAATAGCACTAGCTTCTCCAGAGAAAATAAGACAATGGTCTAGAGGAGAAGTAAAAAAACCTGAAACAATAAACTACCGTACATTAAAACCAGAAAAAGATGGTCTATTCTGTGAAAGAATATTTGGACCTCAAAAAGACTGGGAATGTCACTGTGGTAAATACAGAAGAGTAAGATATAAAGGTGTAGTTTGTGATAGATGTGGAGTAGAAGTTACAAAAGCTAAAGTAAGAAGAGAAAGAATGGGACATATAGAGCTAGCAGCTCCTATGTCTCATATCTGGTACTTCAAAGGTATACCAAGTAGAATGGGTCTTTTACTTGATATGTCTCCAAGATCTTTAGAAAAAATATTATACTTTGCTTCATATGTTGTAGTTGATCCAGGAGAAACTGGATTAAATGAAAAACAACTTTTAACAGAAAAAGAATACAGAACTGCAGTAGATAAGTATGGATACAATTCTTTCACTGTAGGAATGGGTGCTGAAGCTGTTAAGCAATTACTACAAAATATAGACCTAGAAAAAGAAAGTAAAGAATTAAGAGCTGACTTAAAAGATAGTACAGGTCAAAAGAGAGTTAGAACAATAAGAAGATTAGAAGTGGTAGAAGCATTCAAAAAGTCTGGAAATAAACCAGAGTGGATGATATTAGATGCTATACCAGTAATACCTCCAGATTTAAGACCTATGGTTCAACTTGATGGAGGAAGATTCGCAACTTCTGACTTAAATGATTTATATAGAAGAGTTATAAATAGAAATAACAGATTAAAGAGATTACTAGAACTTGGAGCTCCTGATATCATAGTAAGAAATGAAAAGAGAATGCTTCAAGAAGCAGTAGATGCTTTAATAGACAATGGTAGAAGAGGTAGACCTGTAACAGGACCTGGTAATAGACCACTTAAGTCTTTATCAGATATGCTAAAAGGTAAGCAAGGTCGTTTCCGTCAAAACTTACTTGGTAAGCGTGTTGACTACTCAGGACGTTCAGTTATAGTTGTTGGACCAGAACTTAAATTCTATCAATGTGGTCTTCCTAAGAAAATGGCTCTTGAATTATTCAAGCCATTTGTTATGGATAAATTAGTTAAAGAAGGTTTTGCACACAATATAAAGAGTGCTAAATCTATAGTAGAAAAAGTAAAACCAGAAGTATGGGATGTTTTAGAAGATGTTATAAAGAGTCATCCAGTTCTTCTTAACCGTGCCCCTACTCTTCATAGATTAGGTATACAAGCATTTGAACCAGTTTTAGTTGAAGGTAAAGCTATAAAGCTACACCCACTTGTATGTACAGCATACAATGCCGACTTCGATGGTGACCAAATGGCGGTACACGTACCTTTATCAGTAGAAGCACAAGCAGAAGCAAGATTCTTAATGTTATCTGTAAACAACATACTTGCACCTAAAGATGGTACTCCAATAACTACTCCTTCTCAGGATATGGTTTTAGGATGTTACTACTTAACTATAGAAGCTCAAGGTGGAGAAAAAGGAACAGGAACAGTATTCAAAGACTTTAATGAAATGTTACTTGCTTATCAAAACCAAACTGTTCAATTACACTCTTTAGTAAAAATGAGAGTAGTACTTGAAGATGGAAGAAGCTCTATAGTTGAAAGTACAGTAGGTAGATTCATATTCAATGAAAATATACCTCAAGACTTAGGATTTGTAGACAGAAGTGTAGATCCATTTGGATTAGAAATAGACTTCTTAGTTGACAAAAAAGCTTTAGGTAAAATAATAGATAAGTGCTTTAGAAAGCATGGAAATACAGAAACTGCTGTATTACTTGACCATATAAAATCTCTAGGATTTAAATACTCAACTAGAGGTGGTATAACAGTTGCAGTTGCTGATATGAAAATACCAGAAGCTAAAAAAGGTTATATAACAGCAGCAGAAGAAAAAGTTGATAAATATGAAAAAGCATACAGAAGAGGTCTAATATCTGACGAAGAAAGATATGAAAGAGTTATAGAAACTTGGACAGAAACAACTGAAAAAGTTACAGATGCTCTGATGGCAGGATTAGACAGACTTAATAATATATATATAATGGCACACTCAGGAGCCAGAGGTTCTAAGAACCAGATAAGACAGTTAGCTGGTATGCGTGGTCTGATGGCCAATGCATCTGGTAAAACAGTTGAGGTTCCAGTTAAATCTAACTTCCGTGAAGGTTTATCAGTAATGGAATACTTCACATCTTCACACGGGGCTAGAAAAGGTCTTGCCGATACAGCGCTTCGTACAGCTGACTCAGGATACTTAACAAGAAGACTTGTTGATGTCAGCCAAGATGTTATAGTAAGAGAAGTTGACTGTGGTACAACAGAAACTACAGAAACATTTGCTATAAAAGATGGAAATGAAGTAATAGAAGTATTATATGATAGAATAGTGGGAAGATATACTATAGACCCTATAGTAAATCCAACTACAGGAGAAGTTATAGTAGAAGCTGATTCTATGATAAAAGAAGATGAAGCTGAAAAAATAATAGCTGCAGGAATAGAAACTGTACAAATAAGAACAGTTCTTAACTGTAAGACAAACCATGGGGTTTGTTCTAAGTGTTATGGTAGAAACCTTGCTACAGGTAAAGAAGTTAATATAGGGGAAGCTGTTGGTATAATAGCTGCTCAATCAATCGGTGAACCAGGTACTCAGCTTACAATGCGTACATTCCATACAGGTGGGGTTGCCGGAGGAGATATAACTCAAGGTCTTCCAAGGGTTGAAGAATTATTTGAAGCAAGAAAACCTAAAGGTTTAG
>OLOM01002873.1_pt1 | contig 10061 bp, 8 predicted proteins | sample 1672531 | NCBI WGS metagenome assembly OLOM01 (sample SAMEA3136696, study PRJEB25190) | human gut metagenome | reverse complement strand
CATATGGGGCCGCAGATCCTCGAACGGATCGCGGAGGACACCGACGCCCGCGCCCCCGAGAAGGGCTCGGTCATGGTCGTCGTCGCCACCGACGCCCCGCTCTCGTCGAGGCAGCTCGGGCGCGTGATCCGCCGCGCGACCGTCGGCCTCGTGCGCTGCGGCTCATACATGGGCCACGGCTCGGGCGACATCTTCCTCGGCTTCACGACGGGGCTTTCGATGGGCGCAGAAGGCAGCGCGTTGCCCACCTGCGAGCGCGTGCCGGAAGAGTCGCTCGATGCGCTCTTCCGTGCCTGCGCGGAGGCAACCGAGGAAGCGGTGCTCGACTCGCTCGTCTCGGCTGAAGCAACGGCCGGGCTCGACGGCACCGTCTACCACAGCCTCACGGAGTTCCTCTGATCGCCGCAGCTACATGATCGAGGCAAGCGTCGGAAGCAGCCAAATCAGAAAGATAAGAAGCCCGAACGCGGCCACCGTCGCGCCCACAGCCGCAAGGCAGCCCCCGAACGTGACCAGCTGTTCCTTGCCGCGCGGGCGCGTGGCCTCGTCGAGGTACGCGAGCGTCCAGAAGTTCGGCTTGAACCAGCTGCCCTTCTTTCCATCTTTAGCCACGTGCGGTGACCCTTCCGATTGCCCAGCACTTCCACCCCGCCATGCAATCGCCTGGCAAGAAAACCACTGCTCTTCTAAGCCTACCGAGTATCTCGCTTAGTGTTCTCGCTCTTATAGCCCAGCACTTTTTTTGACGGCAAGAGCGGCAAGGAAGATAACCAAGGCAAGGGCAAGGATCGCCATTAGATAGACGGCGAGAACTTCAAGAGGGCTCATCCCGTAAATCATGCTGCCTCCTCGTCGTGTCAATAGGCATGCATCAACTCATAGTTCCAGTAAATGTATAGTAGAACTCGGCATAAAAATCACCGACGTAAGTAGGCTACCCACCAGCAGCTTTGATTTCCGCATGATAGTGAATTGCATTCGTGCGGCCATTGTCGAGAACAGCTCTATCATAATGAGAGCTGGAAATAGACGATGCTGAGCAGTTAATAGTCGCCCAGTTGAATGGCGAGATCTTATTGGCGCTCGTAACTGCATAATTCGCGGAAATGATTACCGTGTCATAAATCAGACCAATCGTTTGATTCTTCGACACGGATACGGTTCGAGCACCCGCAATAGGCACTGGATCGCCGCTCAATACTTGGGCATCTGCGCCTTCAACAATCATTCCCCCTTCCTGCTCGGCCCGGCTTACGGCATACGCCCATTTATCCCTCGCAGCCGCACTTCCCTCCAATTCAAGATAGCCATCAGCGGTATTGCCCAAACCGAATGCCGGAGACGGCGTCAAGGCCAGCCCTCCCATTAGCAAGGCGGTCGAAGCAATAAACCCCTTCTGGTTAACCCATGCTGTGTCCTCATTTGAAGCTCCTCTCTTCGATTGCCAAATTCGCCCTTACCAATGGCCTTCTCTTCGTGGATATTCCCATACATAAAAGCAGCAAGCTGCGGCAATATGCAATTGCCACAGCTTGCTACAGGCGGACGGATGGTATAAAGGCTTAAACGGCAACCTCCAAAAGAACTGTCGCACGCCATGAGCCGTGGGAGTCATAGACGGCCGTGCAGCCGCTACCCCAAGAAAAGCTCGACTGCCCAGGCTCGATGTCGTCATCCGATGCAATGGATACGATGGACACGACTTCACCGGGCTTGCCAGACTCCGCGTACGGTTCGAATCTTGGGTATACCCCATTCTCTGCCAAAGCGGCAGCGGCAGCGTCGGCTCGCATACCAACGACATCCGGAATGCCTCCGTACGGTGAAGATATGATCCCACTGGGCTCAGAGAGAAGAGCGCCTCGACCATTAAAGAAGAGTGCCACCACACAATAGGACGTCACGATAAAGAAGCTCGCCAGGACACAAAGCGCAAAGAGAGGGCCATATCCCCTTGTTCCTATTTTCGTCTCAAGATGCTGAGGCTTGCTTTGGTCAGATGGTTTATCTTCCGTCTTCGCAACTTCAGCAACGACGGAGAGGGCGAGTAGTTCCCCACACCAGGAGTTCACCGATGGAAGGCCGAGGAAACCCTGCTTATCCGTTACGCCGAGCTTGCGATACGCACGTTGCCGATAGCTGCCCACCGTTGAAGGGCTAACCCCGATCAAGGGAGCCGCCTGCGCAGCTGTCATGCCAAAAACAACGGACCTCACCGCCTGAGCTTCTCTTTCAGATAACTTAGCGGCGAGAAGCAGTGACTCGAACTCTTTAGGTCCTTTTGGTATGGAATCCATTTTGCCCATTCTTCTCACCTCAGCACCGTTATAGAAAGCCCGGCCACACCAATTAAGACAGTGTGACCGGGCCTGAAATGGTCTAAGTAAACGACTTAAGCCTAGATCGCGACGATGTTGACCAGGCGGCCCTTGATGACGATGACCTTCTTGATGTCCTTGCCCTCAAGCTGGTCGGCGACGGCGGCCTTTGCGGCCTCGGCGCACTCGTCGTCGGAGGCGTCGGCGGCGACGGTCACATGTCCGCGGACCTTGCCCTTGATCTGGACGGCAAGCTCGACCTCGTCGGACTTGGCGAGCTCGGGGTCGAACTCGGGCCACGGCTCGTTGTAGACGGAGCCGTCGAGGTGCAGGGCCTCGTGGTAGAGCTCCTCGGCCCAGTGCGGGATGATCGGGGCGAGCATGGCGACGATGTCGCGGGCGACGAGGTAGTCGAGCTCGGCGACGCGATCGGCGGCCGGGGTCTCGACCACGTACTTGCTCGCGGCGTTGACGATCTCCATGGCGGCGCTGATGGCCGTGTTGAACTGCCCGCGGTCGAAGTCGGAGGTGCTGCGGTCGCCGAGGCCGTTCAGGGTACGGAACAGCTCGCCCGCGTGGCCCTTGAGCGCCTTGTGGTCGAACTCACCCGCATGCCCGTTCTCGGCGAGCTGCCAAACGACGTTCCAGGCGCGCTTGATGAAGCGGTTCGCGCCGGCGACGGCCTTGGGGTCCCAATCGAAGTCCTTCTCGGGAGGCGCGATAAAGAGGATCGCGAGGCGCATGGTGTCGGCGCCGTAGGGCCCGATCACGCTCGAGGGAGGAACGACGTTGCCCTTGGACTTGGACATGACGTCGCCGTTCTCGTCCTTGACCATGCCCTGGCAGAGCAGGTTGGTGAAGGGCTCGTCGACGTCGATCATGCCGAGGTCGCGCAGGACCTTGGTCCAGAAGCGGCTGTAGAGCAGGTGCAGGATGGCGTGCTCGATGCCGCCGATGTAGTTGTCGACGGGCATCCAGCGGTCCACGGCCGCCTTCGAGAAGGGCAGCTCCTCGTTGTGGGGGTCGGTGTAGCGCAGGTAGTACCAAGAAGAGCACGTGAAGGTGTCCATGGTGTCGGTGATGCGCTTGGCAGGCTTGCCGCACTTGGGGCAGGTGGTCTCGTAGAACGGCGCGTACTCGGCGAGGGTCTCGCCGGCGCCGAGGTCGAGGTTCTCGGGCAGGGTGACGGGCAGCTGGTCGTAGGGCACCGGCACGTCGCCGCAGCAGTCGCAGTGGATCATCGGGATGGGGTTGCCCCAGTAGCGCTGACGGCTGATGAGCCAGTCGCGCAGGCGGAACTGGACCTTCTCGCGGCCGATGCCGCGCTCGCCCAGCCACTTGATGATGGCGTCGACGGCCTCGGAGTGCTTGCCGCCCTTCAGGCCGGTGAACTCGCCGGACTGGACGAGGTAGCCCTCGGCGACCATGGCGTGGTCCCAGTCGACGGAGGTGACGCGCAGCTCGCGCTCGTCCTTGAGCTCCTCGTAGAGCGGGTCGTCCTTCTCGCAGATGATCGGGGCGATCTCGAGGCCGTACTTCTTTGCGAAGTCGAAGTCGCGCTGGTCGCCGCAGGGGACGCCCATGACGGCGCCGGTGCCGTAGTCCATGAGGACGTAGTCGGCGACCCAGATCGGGGCCGGGCGGCCGTTGATCGGGTTGATGACGTAGCGGCCGGTGAAGACGCCGTGCTTCTCGCGCTCGGAGCCCTGGCGGTCGACGGAGCTGACCTTCTCGGTCGCGGCCTTGAGCTCCTTGAAGGCGGCCTCGTACTCGGTGCCAGAGACGAGCTCGGCGGCAAGGGGGCTCTCGGGCGGGAGCAGGAAGAAGCTCACGCCAAAGAGGGTGTCCGCACGGGTGGTGAAGACGGTGATCTTGCGGTCGGTGGGCGTCACGCCGTCCTCGGCCGCGAGCGCGAAGTCGATCTCGGCGCCCTCGGAGCGGCCGATCCAGTTGCGCTGCTGCGCCTTGACGTTCTCGGGCCAGCCGTCGAGCTGGTCGAGGTCGTCGAGGAGCTCCTGGGCGTAGTCGGTGATCTTGAGGTACCACTGCGAGAGCTCGCGCTTCTCGGGCACGGAGCCGCAGCGCCAGCACTTGCCGTCGACGACCTGCTCGTTGGCAAGGACCGTGTTGCAGGAGGGGCACCAGTTGACCGGCGAGGTGCTGCGATAAGCCAGGCCCTTCTCCCACATCTTGAGGAACATCCACTGGCCCCACTTGTAGTACTCGGGGTCGCAGGTGTTGAACATGCGGTCGTAGTCGTAGGAGAAGCCCATGCGCTTCATGGTCTTGACGGCCTGGGCGATGTTCTTGTGCGTCCAGACGCTCGCCTGGGTGTTGTGCTTGATGGCGGCGTTCTCGGCGGGAAGACCGAAGGCGTCGAAGCCCATCGGGTGGAGGACGTCGAAGCCGCGCATGCGCGCCTGGCGCGCCATGGCGTCGCCGATGGTGTAGTTGCGCGCGTGGCCCATGTGGAGGTCGCCCGACGGGTACGGGAACATCTCCATCACGAACTTCTTCGGCTTGGCGGGGTCCTCATCGGTCTTGTAGAGCTCCGTGTCGGCCCACGTCTTCTGCCATTTGGTCTCGATGGCCTCGGCGTCGTAGGCCGGGACCTCGAAGGTGCTTTTAGCGTCGTCGCACATGAAAGCGCTCCTTTGCCTGCTCATACGGTAACTTATTGATTGTAGCAGGCATCGTGCGCCGTATTGCCCCCCATCGCTCGCAGGTTACAAAGTCGGGCTAGTTCTGGAGCTCCTTGCTCATCGCGTTGTAGCCGATCATGACGGTCCAGACATAGGCGCAGGTCTTCGGGATCATCAGCATGCCGATCATGGGAACCGCCTCGGCCCACAGCACGACCGGGATGTAGAAGCCGAAGCTGAGCACGATGGTGAGCCACATCCAGCCGAAGGCCTCGTCACCCTTCTCTTTTGCGCTGCGATAGAACAGCACGATGACGAGGATGCCAAGAAGGGCGAAGGGGATATTGCGGTAGATGCCCCAGATGAGCGGCGAGTGGTCGCAGAGCCACTGGTTCTGCGGCATCATGCACAGGATGACACGGATGGCCGCCAAGGCGTACACAGCCGCGGTGAGCGACTTTTTGCCCTCAACCTCATAGCGCTCGCGCCACACGTAGTAAAGAAGGACGTAGAACACCGTCATGGTCACCGAAGTGATCCACTTGCCGAGACCCAGCTGGAAGGCGAAGGAATCGAGGCCGGTGGTGCACAGGGCGAGCGCGCGGGGAACGAGGTGGAAGGAGTCGCCCGCGCCGAGCACAACCGCCATCCAGCCGAAGAGCTCGAACTGGCGCGAGCCCTTGGCTCCGCGGATCATTCGAACACCGACGGAAAGAACCGTCGCAAGGTAGCAAATATCAAACAATGTTTCGACGATAGCCTGCATCAAATTCTCCTAACCGAATAAGTTGAACATTGTTCATTTTGGTGGCGAAAAAAAAGCCCCGCCTGCTCGCGGGTGCTTTTTCAGTAGATGGTTCGACGCACGATCTCCAGAACCGCAGAGGAGTCGAAGTCCTGCCTCACGGCAGCCGAGAGCATAAGCGAGAAGAGCACCTGAGCGAAGGCGTCTGCCGTAAGGTCCCCGGTAAAGGCGCCCACGCGAACCCTCGGGTCCCGCAGCAGCACCGCCTTAAGCTCGTCGAGGATGTGCAGCCATGCCTGACGCATCTGCCGCTTGCCGTCCGCCGCGTCCTGCTGCATGAACCCCAGCGAGTGGTGCGTAAAGAAGCCCGGGTATCGATCGCAGCCGTACCCGAGCTGCCCGAACATCCACTTGACGCACGAAAGCGTGTCCGCAAAGACGGCCTCATCGTCCGGACGATGGAAGATGTCTTCCCAGACGCTCTCGACGGTGGCGCTCACCAACGCCGACTTTGACTCGAAGTAGTTGTAGATGGAGCCGACCGAGACACCGCACGCAGCGGCGAGCGAGCGGATGTTGACCGTTGCCCATCCGTTTTTCTGGATGAGCTCGCGGCTCTTCTTCAAGATCTCCTCTTTGGATGTAACGACCGTGTTCATCGTGCCACCTCCAATGTGAACGATGTTCATTTTGATCTTATCGAGCTCGCTGTCAATACGGATTCCTGTCGCCTTCAAAGAGTCGACAAAAAGCCCCGGGGCCGCAAGGGCCCCGGGGCGATGTCAAACAATGGTTTTCGAGTTTGCCTTAGCGGTAGCTCACGCTCTGGTGACTCTGGTCCTTGACGACGACGTCGTGGGCGCCGCCCTCGACGATCGAAACGGAGGACACCAGCGTGAGGCGAGCCTTCTCCTGCAGCTCGGGGATGGAGTTGGCGCCGCAGTTGCACATGGTCGATTTGACCTTATAGAGCGTGCTGTTGACGCCGTCGTGCAGGGTGCCGGCGTAGGGCACGTAGGAGTCGACGCCCTCGACGAAGCTGAGCTTCGCCGCGCCGCCGAGGTCGTAGCGCTGCCAGTTGCGGGCGCGCGCCGAGCCCTCGCCCCAGTACTCCTTCATGTACTGGCCGTTGACGTTGACGCGCTCGGTCGGAGACTCGTCGAAGCGCGCGAAATAGCGGCCGAGCATCATGAAGTCGGCGCCCATGGCCAGCGCGAGCGTCATGTGGTAGTCGTAGACGATGCCGCCATCGGAGCACACAGGGACGTAGACGCCGGTCTCCTCGTAGTACTCGTCGCGGGCGCGGCAGACGTCGATGAGCGCGGTCGCCTGGCCGCGGCCGATGCCCTTGGTCTCGCGCGTGATGCAGATGGAGCCCCCGCCGATGCCGACCTTGATGAAGTCGGCGCCGCAGTCGGCGAGGAAGCGGAAGCCGTCGGCGTCGACAACGTTACCGGCGCCGACCTTGACGTCGTCGCCGTAGTTGTCGCGGATCCACTCGATGGTGCGCTTCTGCCACTCGCTGAAGCCCTCGGAGGAGTCGATGCAGAGCACGTCGGCGCCCGCGTCGATGAGCTTGGGCACGCGGTCGGCGTAGTCGCGGGTGTTGATGCCGGCGCCAACGAGGTAGCGCTTGGAGGAGTCGAGCAGCTCGTTCGGGCGGCTCTTGTGGGAGTCGTAGTCCTTGCGGAAGACGAGCGCGACGAGGTGACCGTCCTTGCTCACGATGGGCAGAGTGTTGAGCTTGTGCTCCCAGATGAGGTCGTTGGCGACCTTGAGGGAGGTGCCGTCCTCGGCGCAGACGACTTTATCTGCCGGGGTCATGAACTCCTTAACCTTACGGTCGCGGGAATCGCGCGAGACGCGGTAGTCGCGCGAGGTGACGATGCCGCAAAACTTGCCGTGGGGCGAGCCGTCCTCGGTGACGGGCATCGTGGAGTGGCCGGTCTTGTCCAGGAGCTCGAGGACCTCGGCGAGCGTCATGTCCGGGGTGAGCGTGGAGTCGGAAACGACGAAGCCGGCCTTATAGGCCTTCACCTCGCGGACCATGGCGGCCTCGGACTCGGCGGTCTGGGAGCCGTAGATGAACGAGATGCCGCCTTCCTGGGCCAGCGCGATGGCGAGCTTGGGGCCGGAGACCGACTGCATGATGGCGGACACCATGGGGACGTTCAGGGTGATCGGGGACTCCTCGCCGCGCTTGAACTTGCACAGCGGGGTCTTCAGCGAGACGTTGGCGGGGATGTTCTCCGCCGAGGAATAACCGGGGACGAGCAGGTACTCAGAGAAGGTGTGCGATTCTCCCTCGAAGAACGTTGCCATACGGTTCTTTCTCCCTTCGCCTGCGTCGCGCAGGCCCCAGATGCGGCCATATTGCACGGTATTGTAGCATCGACGGCTCGGGCGCGACAGCTGTCAAGAAATACCCATTGAGCAGCTGATATGTTAGGTCACCAAACGAACTGTCAGCATACGGGGGCGGCCGACGCTTAGTTTGCATCTCGGGCAGCCCTGTTCGCACGGAGGCCACGTCAAGTCGAAGAACACAAAGCGCCCCTTCGGTCCTTCCCTTTGAGCTAGTTCCGCATGAGCCGGAGGCCACTTAATGTGGCCTCCGTGCGAAGAGGACTGTCCGTAGCTCAAAGGGAAGGACCGAAGGGGCGCGGCGGAGCGAGGGGCTGGGGGTTACTTCGCGCCCTCGGACATGACCTCGTCGAAGTTGACGGCGATGTCGTGCTTGGTGGGGACCCACTCGACCTTCTTGAAGAGCGCAGCGACCGTGATGGGGATGTAGGTCATCATGAAGATCGGGAACGTGAAGAGGTTCGTGAAGATGCGCCACTTCTTCTTTGCGTGGATGTGCTTGCGCTCCGAGATCGTGGTGATCACGGCGAGCAGGAAGAACACGACGTACATCGAGGCGAAGGTCATGATGAGCGAGCCGACGCACATGGAGAGCTCGCCCTCGGTCGCGATGAAGCCGTGGGAAAGCGAGCCCACGATGAGGTAGACGGCGTTCACGAAGAACGAGAGCAGCGTCAAGATCATGCCGGGGGCGATGGTCATCAGCATGTCGTAGGAGGCGAACTGACCCTTGCGAATACCCTTGAGCAGGTCGCGGTTGTACGAGAAGAAGACCTGGTAGAAGCCCTTGGTCCAGCGCATGCGCTGCGTCCAAGAGGCCTTGAAGGTCAGCGGCTGCTCGTCGAAGAACTCGGCGGGCGCGAAGCCGATCTGGATGTTGTGCGCGCAGCAGAAGGTGGAGAACTGGATGTCCTCGGTGAGGGTGTGGAAGTCCCAGCCGTGCATGCCGCGGACTATCTTCTCGGAGACCATCCAGCCGGAGCCGGAGATGGCGCAGCTCGTGCCGACCATCATGCGGGCGTTGTTGAGGAACTTGGCCTCGCGCAGGAACCAGGTGGCGTAGGCGGAGCTGATCCAGCTGGAGTCGAAGTTCTTCGAATTGCGGTAGCTCGTGCAGACGAGGTAGCCGGCGTCGAAGGCCTGGTTCATGATCTTGAGGTAGTCGGGCGCGATGATGTTGTCGGCGTCCATGACGATGAAGGCCTCGTACTTATCGCCGTACTCGTTGAGGATGCGGTCGAAGCCATAGTCCATGACCCAGCTCTTGCCCTTGCGCGCGAGGTCGTTGCGGTCCCAGGTGATGGCGCCGGCGGCCTCCGCCTCGGCGTGGGTGTTGTCGGTGCAGGAGTCGCAGACGACGAAGCAGTCGACGAGCTCGCTCGGGTAGTCCTGCGAGAGGATGGAGCGCACGAGGTTGCCGATGACCGGCTCCTCGTTGTGGGCGGCGATGAAGAACGCGTAGCGGTGGTTCTTCTTTGCCTCGGGGAGCTTCACCGTGCCGCGCATGAGCACGCGGATGATGTAGACCATCTGATAGAAGTACGCGAGCGTGAAGAAGAGCCAGATGATCAGGTTGAAGATCACGATCGGCGTGAGGCCGAGCCTTGCGAAGTCCATATGCGAGCGCTCCTCGGACGGCGACGTTTACGTTCCCTCAAGGAGGGCTCAGTCGTCGCAGCCGAGCAGCGGGCAGATCTGCTCGCCGGCCTCGGTGCGCCCCATCGAGCGCTCCTTTATCTGTTCAAGTATAGCGAGTAGGTCCTCGGGAAGGCGGTCGCGACGCACGATTCGCTCGCCGGTCGCGGGATGGTCGAAGCCGATGGTCCAAGAGTGGAGGAATTGACGACGCAGCCCGAGGTTGGCACGGTCGTCCCCGCGGCCGTAGAGCTGATCGCCGACGAGCTGGTGGCCGACGTGGCGCATGTGGACGCGGATCTGGTGGGTGCGCCCGGTGTAGAGGTGGCACTCGATGAGGCTGTAGCCCTCGTCGCG
>OLOM01002870.1_pt1 | contig 10072 bp, 8 predicted proteins | sample 1672531 | NCBI WGS metagenome assembly OLOM01 (sample SAMEA3136696, study PRJEB25190) | human gut metagenome | reverse complement strand
AATGGCGATGCCCGCATCGTTGCCCGAGGGAACCATGAGCGCATACAGGGCCGTCTCAAGCGACATGGTGTCGCCTTCCAAAAGCCCCGCGCTCGACTCGCCCACCGTGGCTGCTTCGTTGTCGACCGTCACGGTAAGGTCGAGGGGCGCGTTCTCAAGGGCCACAACTGCCGTCATGATTTTCGTGAGCGACGCGATTTTCACTTCCGCATTCACATCGCGCGAAAAATACACGGTGCCATCGGAGCCCACGAGCATGGCGTGCGTCGCCCCGATATCGGGGCACGCATCAGCGGAAAGGCCGCGCGCGGCAACGGTTTTGTTGCCGATTTCATCGCTCTCGAGCACCTCGGCGAAAGCGGCCGCGGGCGCAGAAAGCGCAAACGTGCCAGCGAGCACGAACGTCGCAAGAATGTGGCCTGCGCGCGAAACAACGGAAGCGCCCGCAGGTGCGAGCGCTTCGAATCTATTGCGTTGATGAGCTAAGGCCCTAATCAAGCTTATAGACCTCCTCGGCAGAAACGACATCGAAGCCAGCTTCGGAAAGCTTGCCTTCAACGGTATCGTCTACAACTTTCAAAACGTCAATGGCCGTGGCCTCTCCACGCGAAAAGCAATAGCCGTATTCGATATTGGCGCCCATCGATTCGATGGTCTCGAGCAAGTGGGCCAAACCGCCCGGCTCGTTGGGAACGCGCACGGCGAGCACCTTGGTAACGCTCGCGCGGAAGCCCGCTTCGTCGAGCACCTTCGCGGCGGCCTGGGGCGTGTCGCAGAAGACGCGCACGACGCCGAAGTCGCTCGTGTCGGCGATGAAAAGGTCATGCATGTTGATATTCGCATCGGCAAGCGTGCGGCACAGGCCAGACAGGCGGCCCTTCTCGTTTTGGATGAAAACGGTGAGCTGTTCGATCATGATTGTGCTCCCCTCGTTAGTTCTGCTGCTTCACTTCGCGCAAATCGATAACGCGCTTCGATTTGCCCTCGCTGCGTTCGATGGTCTTCGGTTCGCAGAATTTAATCTTAACAGCAATCTGCAAATTCGACTTCAAGGCAGCCGCCAAACGCTTCCTCAAATCTTCGAGCGCGCGAATCTCGTCGAACGGGAAGTCGGGCGCGGTTTCCACGCGCAGCTCGATTTGGTCGAGCGTGCCCTTCGTGGTGAGCACGATTTGGTAATGCGGGGTGATTTCGTCGAAGCTGTTCACGACCTGCTCGATTTGCGACGGGAACACATTCACGCCGCGAATAATGAGCATGTCGTCGGTGCGGCCCACGATGCGGTCGATTTTCTTATGCGTACGGCCGCAGGCGCACTCGCCCGGAATGAAGCGCGTAAGATCGCGCGTGCGATAGCGAATGAGCGGGGTGCACTGGCGCGTGAGCGTGGTAATGACGAGCTCGCCGAATTCGCCGTCAGGCACAGGCTCGAAGGTGTCGGGGTTCACGATTTCTGCTAGGAACTGGTCTTCGCACAGGTGCAAACCGTTCGCCTCGGAGCACTCCATGGCAACGCCCGGGCCCATGATTTCGGAAAGGCCATACACATCGCAGTACTGCACGCCGAGCTTGCGGCGAATCTCGTCGCGCGTCGCTTCGCTGCAAGGCTCAGCGCCAAGAATGACGCCGGTGAGTTTGAATTCGTCCATGCTCATGCCCATTTCCGCAATGGTATCGGCGATGAGCAGCGCATACGAAGGCGTCGCGCACAGAATGGTGACACCGAAATCTTTCATGATCTGAATTTGGCGCTTGGTGTTGCCCGTGGACATGGGAACGACCATGGCGCCCGCGGCTTCGGCGCCGAAATGCGCGCCCAAACCGCCCGTGAACAAGCCGTAGCCATAAGAAACCTGCACGACGGAATCTTCTCCGCCGCCGAGCATGTAAATGCCGCGCGCGAAGCAATCGCCCCACACCTGCAGGTCGTCTTTCGTGTAACCCACAACGGTCGCCTGGCCTGTGGTGCCCGAAGACGCATGCACGCGCACGCATTCGGAGCGAGGCACAGCGAACAGACCGAACGGATAGGCGTCGCGCATGTCCTGCTTCACGGTAAAGGGAAACTTCTTGATGTCTTCGAGAGATTCGATATGGTACGGATCGACGCCAGCCTCATCAAAGCGCTGCTTGTAGAGAGGGATGTTCTCATAGCAGCGAACGGCAACGTCGCGCAAACGCTCGAGCTGAAGTTCCTCGAGCTTCGAGTGCTCCATGCACTCGATTTCTTCTTGATAGTACTTCGACATCGGGAAGTCCTTCCTTATGGAGAGCCTCGCGACTTCACAGCAGGCGAGCGCATGGGACGCCCGACCCAAAAAGTCGTGACGATTACTTTAGCGCACTAAAGCATGCATATGAAGAGAAATTTCGAATATCAAAGTAAAATGCCACGCTCTTCGGGGCGCGGCATAAAGAACGATTTTGTTTTAAGGAAATGGAGAGCACGCCAGAGCGCCTGCGCGCGTCGCAGATGGCCCCTACTCCGCCTTGGCCGCCTGAGCCTTCGCGGCAGCGCGCTCGGCCTTAACCTGCTTCATGGCGGCAATGCCACGAAGCACATACACCGTAGTCGTGTAGATGCACAAAATGAGGCCGGCATACACGAACCAAATGCCCCACGAGCACGGCTCGGCGTTAAGGCCAGGGAGCCATGCGAAGTCGCATACGGCAAGACCCGCAACGAGCGGCCAGTTCAAAAGCAGGCCCGCAAAGCCCACGAACAGCAGCGTGGTAGCAACTTTACCAGGGAAAATAACGGCAACGCGCGCCTTGTAGCGAGCACCCAAGTATGCGCCGCCAACAATCAGCAGCAGGTCGCGAGCAATCACAAGCACCACAATCCATACCGGCAGGCGCCCCACGAGCAACAGGCCAACTACGCCAAACACCATGAGCGCACGATCGACAGCGGGGTCAAGCAGACGGCCGAGCCTCGAGACGGTATGCGTGCGACGAGCGAGCTGACCGTCAATGAAGTCGGTGGAAGCGGCAAGCGCGAAAATGAACGTTGCCAGAATATCGTGGCCATCGAGCAGCAGCACCAAATACACGGGCACCATGCACAAACGAATGAACGACACCACGTTCGCCGCCGTGAAAATGCGATTGGTCACTTCGCTTTCAGGCGTATCCCACGAAGGTCGTTTCTCTTTTTCGTCGCTCATAGCCCAACTTCCACTGCTGAAAACCAAAATAAACTCGCCGTGGCGAGCGAAAATCATTCTACACAAGCGATTTCATATAAAAGCGCACTATACCGTGTTTTCAAACATCTGGCACACAGCTGTTGAAATTAATGCAGGAAAACTTCTGAGCTGAATTGCGAAAGAGAAGGACACGGCAATTTTAAATAACTACGTCTTCAAGAAAAGCGGGATCTGCCGAAAGCGCCGCTTGCGGCCCATCTTAATAAACGCAAGCCGCCCCCGGAGATTCAAGAATCATCGGGGGCGGCGTTTGAGTTATTCCTTCGCGCTTTCGGCTTCTTGGGCGGCCTTGGCGGCCTTTGCAGCCTTGGCGGCGGCGATGCGCGCCTCGCGTTCGGCCTTCTTGACAGCTTCAGCGGCAAGCTCTTCGGGCGTAGGCTCAGGCTTGCTTTCGACCTGGCGCGTTTTCACGGGCGCAACGTGCGGGAATTCCATGCTCATGGAAAGCGCGCCCTTCGGACATTCGCGCACGCACGTGTCGCACTGAATGCAGCCGAAATGGTTGATGGACCACGTTCCGGCGGCCTTATCGACTTCGATGGCCGAGCACGGGCAACGTTTCACGCAAATACCGCACAGAATGCACTTTGCCATGTCGATTTCCACCATGCCACGATGACCTGCGGGAATGTCGCGTTTTTCGAGCGGGTACATGACCGTTTCAGGTTTGCCGAACAGCGAGCGCAGGGTCATCTTCCCCAGTTTGAAGCTTCCCATTGCCCTACCTTTCCGAACAGCTGATACACGGGTCGATCGTCAAAATGATGTTAGGAACATCGGCCAAATCGCACCCTTCGAGCGCTTTTATCATGCCGGCAAGATTCTGCGTGGTGGGCGTGCGCATGCGCATGCGTTCCAAGTTCGCCGAGCCGTTGCCCAGCGCGTAGTAGTAGCATTCGCCGCGAGGCTGCTCGAGCACGTTGCATGCCTGAGCGCCGGCCGCAGGCTTAAGCTTGCTCTTCTCACCGATGCCGTCGTTGGGAATCTTGGCGGCGAGCTCTTTGACGATGGCGATAGATTGGTTCACTTCCGCACAACGCACCTCGACGCGGGCGAGGCAGTCGCCGCCGGTAGACGTGATGGGCGTGAAATCGCTCAGCTCGCCATAGGCGCCATGGCCCAAAACGCGGCAATCGTACGGCACATTGCTCGCACGGGCGAACGGACCGACCATGCACAGCTCGGAAGCCTGCTGCTGGCTCAGGTAGCCAACCCCGTCCAAACGGCTGCGCACCGAGGAATCCTTCAGGAAGGTCGCGCAAATTTCCTTATATTCGCCCTCGATGGAATCGAGCTTGTCGCAAATCCAACGAAGCGTGTCGGCATCGATATCGCGCACGACTCCGCCGATTTGCACGTACGACAGAATCACGCGGCCACCCGTGGTGGCCTCGAAAATGTCGAGCACGCGCTCGCGCAAACGCCAGCAATGCATGAACAGGCTCTCGAAACCGAAGGCGTCAGCGGCGAGGCCCAGCCACAACAGGTGCGAATGCACACGGGACAGTTCGTGCAGAATCACGCGCAGGTACTGCGCGCGCCTGGGAACTTCCACGCCCATGAGCGATTCGACGGTCTCGGCATAACCGAGCGAGTGGCCGAAGCTGCAAATGCCGCAAATGCGTTCTGCAACATAGATGAACTGGTGAATGTCGCGCGTCTCGACGAGCTTCTCCAATCCGCGATGCACGAAGCCAATCTGCGGAATAGCCTCAATAACGTGCTCGTCTTCAACCACGAGATCCAAATGCAAAGGCTCGGGCAACACAGGGTGCTGCGGGCCGAAAGGAATCACGGTCGCCTTGCCCATGCTACTCACCGCCTTTCGCAGACGCGTCGCCTTGAATGGCGCGCACCTTCGCTTCAAATGCTGCCATCACTTTCGCAGCTTTGTCTTCGGGCAGATTCGCGCACTTGGCCTCGACCTTCGTGCGCTCGGCTCCCCAATCAACCGCGGGCTTAACGTCTGCCGCCTTGGCAGCTTCGGCCTGGGCCTTCTTCATCTTCGCCTCAAAGGCAGCCATGACCTTGGCGGCCTTATCGGCGTCGAGGTTCGCGCACTTGGCCTCGACCTTCGCGCGCTCGGCTCCCCAATCAATAGCAGGTGCGGCCTGGGCGCCCTCGCCCGCCGCAGCTTCGGTTTTCGAGGCGGCCTCTTGAGCAGCCTTTGCAGCCTTGGCGGCCTTTGCAGCGGCCAATTTCGCGGCCTTTTCACGCGCCGCCTTCTGAGCGGGAGAAATAACCGTCATGGGCTTATCCATGGCGACCTTGTAGAAGCCGCCCTTGAAATCGATGGCGATATCGTCCACCTGCACGCCGAACAGGTCGTGCGCCTCATTTTCAAAGGGAAACGCGACGAGGTAGAACTTCGTAACCGAGGGAATATGCGTTTCGGGCTTCACGCCATGCACACGATAGTTATGCACCACATAGCCCTGATCGGCCGTTTTTTGATAGGAATACACCAGATCGATGCCTTCTTCGCCATTAATGCAAAGCACCTGCACGAAACGAGAATGCGCTTCATGCTCGCGCTCTGCGACGCTGAGGATATCGTCAATCGAAATATCTTCGAAATGCTGAGCCATTTGCATTGCCCTTAAGCCCCCTTTCGAGCTTCCGCAAGCTTCGCGCGCTTCTCTTCCAGCACGCCAATGCCCTCTACCACCGCGTCGATGATGGTCTCGGGGCGAATCGCGCACCCAGGAGCGTACACATCGACGGGAATCGCCTGATCCACGCCGCCAATAACGTTGTAGCAATCGCGGAAAATGCCGCCCGAGCAGGCGCAAATGCCACATGCCACAACGACTTTCGGCTCAATCATCTGGTCGTAAATCTCGCGCAGCACTTCAGTATTCTGCGCATTCACAGCACCCGTGACCAAAAGAATGTCGGCGTGCTTCGGGTTGCCGGTGTTCACAACGCCAAAACGTTCGGCGTCGTAGAGCGGCGAGAGCGCGGCAAGCACCTCAATGTCGCAGCCGTTGCAGCTTGAGCCGTCGTAATGGATGACCCAGGGAGATTTCGAAACGTTACTCAAAGCGAGCCTCCTTTACGCGATAAGGGCGAACACGAGCCAGGCAGTGTTGGCAAGACCGCACACCAGCGCCACGATCCATGCCCACTTCAGGCACTTCTGCCACTTCACACGCGCGAAATTGTTGTCGATGAAGATCTCGAGGAAGAACGCAAGCGCGGCCACGACAACAGCGAGCACGATAGATACCGGGTTGTCCCAGATGAAGAACATTGCGACCCAACCCAGGAACAACGTGGTCTCGCACCAGTGCATGACCTCGACCTTCGCCAACGTGCGACCGCTCATTTCGGTCGTGACGCCCTTCACAAGCTCTTGGTGCGCGTGGTGGCTGTATGACAGGTCGAACGGCGACTTACGCAGCTTAATGGTAAGCACGAACATGAGCGCCAGGAATGCGGGAATGCACACGACAATCATCGGAAGGCCGATGTTCGCCACACCCGCCACATCGAAGGTGCCCAGAGCCAAGAACATGCACACAGCAACGAAGAGCACCGTGGGTTCATACGCCATGACTTGCAGCGTTTCGCGGTCGGCGCCAACCTCGGAATACGGGGAGCGCGAAGAATACGCAGCCACGATGAAGAACAGCGCCGAAAGCGTGATGAGGAAGACGCACATCAAGAAGTTGCCGCCCGCGACGAACACGCCGCCACCGATAACCGTGAGCACGAGCGCGAAGGTGATGTAGGTGCCTTCGACGGTGTTCACGCTCACGTCGTCTTTCTCGATGAGCTTACGCACATCGTAGTAGGGCTGCAGCAACGGAGGTCCAACACGGCCCTGCATGCGAGCGGTGATCTTGCGATCAAGGCCCGCGAGTAGGCAGCCAACCACGGGGCCGGCGATGGCGAACAGCACGATGCCGAGCAGCGTTTGCAGCAAGCCCTCGTTCATCGTGGCAAGCGGCATGTACATGGCAAGCGACGTGCCAACGAAGTTCCCGGCGCCCACCTGCGAACCCGCAAAGCTCGCAACCAGGCCCACGACCATGATCACGGCAGTCACGATAGTGGCAGGCTTGTCGAGCACCTTCTCGCCGAAGAGCTCATTCATGTACCAGTTGCGCGAGGTGGCCTTCACTTCGCCGCCCAACGAACCGCGGAAGAGGCGTTCGTCGGAATTGGCGGTGATACCAGCCATGTACACGGGCACGGTCTTCCTCTTCGACTTCGACATGCCAAGCGTGCCGAAGAGCATAACCACGACCGCGAGCGCGATGATGGACATGATGTACATGTTGTCAACGCTGATGTTCGCGCCGAGCGCACCGTAGGTCACAACGAGGAACGGCTGCACGAACAGGTTGGACAGCGTAGGCATGCAGATGCAGGCACCGGCCGTGAGCACCGCCATAAGCGCGAGGGCGAACCATTCGCTCGTATGGACCGAAAGCTCGACGTTCTGCTCGTGGGCAGCGATGCCTGCGAGCTTGCCGAGCCACTTGCCCCAGAACATGAACGTCGCGGCGCTGCCGAATGCAAGCAGCACGAGCAGCAGCACTTCACCTGAAGACGCGAAGCTCGCGAGCGTCGCCCACTTCGAAACGAGCATGCCGAACGGAGCCACGAACATGGCCATGATGCCGAGCATCATGAAGCGAGCCAGGCGCGGCATGCGCTCGAACAGGCCGTCCATGTCTTCGATGTCGCGGCTGCCGATGTGATGTTCGGCGGTGCCGACGCACAGGAACAGCAGCGACTTCGCCACAGCATGGAAAATGACCAGGAAAATGGCCGCCCACACCGCTTCAGGCGTGCCGACGCCAGCGCAGGCGACAATCAGGCCCAAGTTGGCGATGGTCGAGTACGCGAGCACGCGCTTAGCGTTGCTCTGCGAGATGGCCATGAAGGAAGCCAAGCAGAACGTGAGGCCGCCAATGAGCACGACCATGGCCGACGCCACGGGGAAAACCAGGAACAGCGGCGAGAGCTTGATAAGCAGGAAGCAGCCAGCTTTCACCATGGTGGAAGAATGCAGAAGCGCGCTGGTGGGTGTAGGCGCAACCATAGCGCCCAGAAGCCACGTGTGGAACGGCATCTGCGCCGCCTTCGTCATGCCGGCGAACGCGAGCAGGGCCACGGGCAGAACGAACACGCCGGCCGCAGCGGGGTCGGCGACGGCCGCGTTCGCAGCAGTTTCCAAAAACACGCTGAACAGGCGCGATTCGCCCTGAAGACCAAGCCAGAGAATTGCCGCTTGGAACGCGAGGCCGCCCAACATGTTCATGACGATCTGGCGGAATGCGTTGTTGATGGCTTCTTCGGTCTTCGTGAAGCCGATGAGCAAGAACGAGCACAGCGTGGTGACTTCCCAAGCCGTGTAAATCCAACACAGGTTGTCGGAAAGCACTACGTTGTACATGGCGGAAAGGAACGCGAACATGAGCGCGAAGAACCACGGACGACGGTCTTTCTGCTCGGGGTGATGCGCCTGGAAATCTTTCATGTAGCCAAGCGCGTACACGCAAATGCCCGTGCCAACGATGCCCAGGATGAGCACCATAATGATGCCGAGCGAATCGACATGCATTTGGCTTTCGAACTGCACCTCGCGCTGAATATTGTATTCAAACCACAGCGTGGTAAGAATTTGGCCAATTGCCAGCACGAGCGGCAGCACGCGGCGATACTTCACCGAGTAGCACACGATGTACAGGCCAACCGTGATATCGATGACGATATTGACTACGGCAAGGAAGTGGCTGTACTCCATGGGGAGGTCGAAATACAGCGAACCCGCGCCCAAATTTTGGACGGCGAACGCGATGGAGAGCAGCGCGATAACGGCAGCGGACGCCACGCACAGCACGTCGCGAGCTTTATCGGCACGCACGACGAGCATGAGCAGCGCTGCCACGCACGGCACCATGATCAACGAGACTATCAGTTCCATAAGCACTCCTGCCTAGCGATAAAACAAGCGGGAATTGCTACCCGCCGCATATCACTATAGTGAAATGGAGCGAAATGTAACTAGTGGGGTTCTATTTGTGCATAAGCTACACGGCGAGCGGTTAGGGCAAGAGTCGACTTGGGGCCTCGACGCGACGCAGCGTCCGAACGGGACTGCGGTGGAAATCCTGGACCGTTTCGGGTTAGGCGATTAGCCCCAAATCCCTCCGATACTGCATCGGGCTTTTGTAGCCCAGGTCGCTTTTCAGCCTGACGTCCCTATACCATCTGAGATAGGCGTCGAGCATGTCCGCGAACTCGTCGAGCGTGACCCCGCTCCAGTCCCTGCCGTAGAAGAATTCTATCTTAAGCCTTCCGAAGAAGCCCTCGGCGCGCGCGTTGTCCGGGCTGCAGCCCTTCCTCGACATCGACCTCACGATGCCGTGCTCGTCGCATATCCCTATCCACCCGGGCCAGCGGTAGTGGCAGCCCCGGTCGCTGTGCCCCGTGGGGTGCTCGCCCTCCTTGAGCTGGGAGCATGCGCCCAGAAGCGACGAGTTCGCCATCTCGGCGCTCGGGGACGTGGAGATCGCCCAGCTTATCGGCATGCCGTCGAAGCAGTCGATTACCGGGGAGAGGTAGGACTTTCCCGCGGGGATGCGGAACTCCGTGACGTCCGTTACCCAGAGCTCGTTCGGCGCGTCCGCCCTGAAGTGGTGCTTCCCGCGCTCGTCCCGCAGCAGGTTGTCCGGCGCCTCGGACACCTCTCCCCGGTAGGAGCTGTAGCGGCGCTTCTTCTTGGCTGCGCGGGCGACGAGCGACTCCTCGCCCATGATCGCGCGCACGGTCCACTCGCCGACGCCCGTCTGGGCTGCGATCCTTCGATAGCCGTAGGCGCCCCCGCTGTCGCCGAACGCCCTGACGAC
>OLOM01002858.1_pt1 | contig 10102 bp, 9 predicted proteins | sample 1672531 | NCBI WGS metagenome assembly OLOM01 (sample SAMEA3136696, study PRJEB25190) | human gut metagenome | reverse complement strand
GAGCACTTGACTTTTAATCAAGTTGTCCGGGGTTCGAATCCCCGCACGCTCACTGTGAATATAACGCAAACTTAATGAGAATTAGGTATTGCGTTTTTATTTTCTTATGCGGATGTGGCGGAATTGGCAGACGCGCTAGACTTAGGATCTAGTGTCCCCGACGTGCAGGTTCAAGTCCTGTCATCCGCATTTTTATGCAAAACCTCGGAATAATAATTTCTGAGGTTTTTTGCGTTGACGAGCTTATAAAAAATATAGTATGATTACTAAAAATAGTAGAGAACAAAAGAATTGATAAAGGAGAGACATATGCAGAGAACGAAAAAGATAACCGCATTTGTACTTGCGATTGCTCTTTGCGTGGGGATGCTGCCGACACTTGGGGTGAATGCAAAAGCCGCGGACACGGGTAAACATATGGACGTATTATTTACACATGATACGCATTCGCATCTGAACAGTTTTTCTACGATCGTTGATGGAAAACAAGAAGAGGTCGGAGGATTTGCAAGGCTCAAGACTTTAATTGACGAGCAGAAAGAAAAAAATCCGGATACGCTCTATCTGGATGGTGGAGATTTTTCTATGGGAACGTTGATCCAGACGGTGTATGAGACAGAGGCGGCAGAGCTTCGTATGCTAGGCTATCTTGGATGTGATGTGACGACCTGGGGAAATCATGAGTTTGACTATCGTTCCAGTGGACTTGCTAATATGCTGAATACTGCAAAGGCTTCCGGTGAAAATGTTCCGTCACTGGTCGTTTGTAATGTGGACTGGAGCGCTATGGAGAAAGCGGGCTTAACGGAAGGACAGCAGCAGATTAAAGATGCATTTGAGAACTACGGTGTGAAAGATTATGTAGTTGTACAGAAAGGTGATGTCAAAATAGCAGTTTTTGGTGTATTTGGTAAAGATTCGCTGGATTGCGCGCCAACATGCGAACTGCTTTTTGAAGATCCGATCGAGGCTTCTAAGAAGACGGTGGAAGAGATTAAGAAAAATGAGGACGTGGATATGATTGCCTGCGTATCTCATAGTGGTACCGTGGAAGATGAAGATAAATCTGAAGACGAGATTCTTGCGAAAAATGTGCCGGATATAGATTTGATTATCAGCGGACACACACATACACAATTAGATAAGCCGATTCAGCACGGAGATACTTATATTGTTTCCTGTGGAGAATATGGAAGAAATCTTGGAACGATTTCTATGACGCAGAAAGATGATGGACGCTGGGACGTGGATACTTACGAGTTGATTCCGGTTACGGATGAGATAAAGGCGGATGCTGCAACACAGGAGCGGATTGATGAGCTGATGGAGACGGTTGATACGAATTATCTGTCACATTTTGGATATACAAAAGATCAGATTCTTGCGGAAAATGATATTGAATTCAGCAGTGTGGACGATATGTATAATGAGCATGAGGAGCTGAATCTCGGAGACATCATGTCTGATGCATATGTGTATGCGGTGGAAAATTCCGAGTACTACGACGGTGATCCGGTCGATGTGGCGGTTGTTCCGAGCGGAACAGTACGTGATACTTATACAAAAGGGGATGTCACGGTCGAACAGGTCTACAATTCATTTTCACTTGGAATTGGGAAGGATGGGCTGGCGGGTTATCCGCTGATCAGCGCTTATCTGACAGGAAAAGAATTGAAACTTGTGGCGGAAATTGATGCGTCTGTTTCAGATTTTATGACGATTGCCAGACTTTATTGTAGTGGTCTTAACTTTACATACAATCCGCATCGCATGATACTCAATAAAGTGACAGATTGCTATCTGATGAAAGCTCAGGGGGAAGGAAACAGAGAAGAGATAGAAGATGACAAGCTGTATCATGTGGTGACAGACCTATATACAGGGCAGATGCTCGGTGCTGTCATGGACACATCTTATGGACTGCTGTCTATTACGCCGAAGGACAAAGATGGAAATCCAATCGAAAACCTGGAAGATCAGGCAATTATGGAAGGCAATCAGGAGCTGAAAGCATGGGCTGCCATTGCCAGATATATGGAGTCCTTTGATGATACAGATGGTGATGGTATTGCAAATGTGTCGGAATATTATAATGAAAAACACGACCGCAAGGTTGTGGAAGACAGCTGGAATATTATTGATCTTGTAAAACACCCGAATAAATTTTCGGCTATCATAGCGGGCATTTTTGTACTTGTAATTGTGCTGATTATTTTGCTCATATTGCTGGTTAAAAAAATTGTGCGGAAGATAAAAAATAATTAAATGAAATAGATTTAAATGATAGACTAAACTAAGAAAAACCACCCTCTAAACTTTTGACGAGTTGGGTGGTTTTTCTATAATTACTTAACTAACGAAGTTTATAAAAGATACAGTTTTGAATCTTATCTTACTATAATTTTCCTGACCACACAGCTTACTACTCCTGCAATGCACAGCGGCAGTAGTGTGGCTTTCAGACCACCGTAAATAGACAGTCCGCCTTGTACACCGGTAAGCCAGCTTGGAGAACTTGGAATCAGGTGACTGAACATGGCGGCCAGATAGGAACCGGCGTAAATGATAACAAAGGACAAAAGCCCGCGCCCGGTATCCAGGCGGTTGTTGTGCCTGCTTCTGGCGCGTGTGCGACTGGCAGCCCAGAAGAAGTTGAGCAGTTCATAACCGACCAGCACAGCTCCGACAGCCAGGTATGCGATTAGTGTGGTATCTTTCGTCTGTCCGAGTAACAGGATTTTTCCATAAGAACCGGCGTTACTTAAAAATGCTTTCAACAATGTCAGAATGATGAGAGCGATTAAAATCAGTGTGGCTGCCCGGAGAATGGTTCCGACTAATTTTTTAGTCGCGTTAATGCCGGTCTTAGCAATATTTGCAACCGGTTTTCCTACATTGGGCAGTCCGCGACGCTTTTTCTTCTTGGATTTTTTGGAATCCGGATCCTGTTTGTCGTTGCGCTTTTTCTTTTTTGAATCTCTGCCGTTGCTGTTATAATCATAATCGTCATCATAATCGTCATCATAATCATCGTCGTCATCATCATAATCATCATAATCGTCATCATCATAATAGTCGGTGTCGCCATCATAACCGTCATAATCGTCGTAATCATCGTTATTATCAGAACTATCTTTGCTCAAATAGCTCCCAAGATCCTCCAGATCTTCATATACAACTTCGAAATCATCATCGAAGTAATTGTCAAATTCATTTGTCTGTTTCTTTTTGTTTCCCATAATCACTTATACCTCCCTGTGAGCAATTCATATTTTATAATGAATGTAAAAAGGACTCAAGAGATGTCACACAATCTTCACGAAACTGTAAGAAAATCTTCAGAAATGTGGAAAATGAGTGAGGACAGGGCATTGATTTTGGAAAAATTGTGTTATAATATGGATACCTGTGGATAAGTGCAATATGTATGCACTCAAGCAGGTGGGATCTTACAGATTTAAAAGTAGTAGGTTGAATTGGAGGTAATGGTATGGAATATGAAGGTAGAATTTGTCGTGCGCCAATGGAACGTGCATCTTACATGCTGCCGGTCATGGTCGGCTGCTCTTATAATAAATGTAAATTCTGTAATCTGTTCAGAGATTTAAAATATCGTGAGCTGCCGCTTGAGCAGGTCGAAGAGGAACTGCAAAGAGTGAAGAATCTGGGAGGAAATCCGAGAAAAATATTTCTTGGAGATGGTAATGCATTTGGATTGAAAATGGATCGTCTGCGTGCGATACTTGATTTGATCGATAAATATTTTCCGGATTGTCAGATGATCAACATGGATGCGACTGTAACAAGTATCCGGCTGAAAAGTGATGAGGAACTTCAGGAATTATATGACCGCAAGGTGAGACATTTATATCTGGGGATTGAAAGTGGTCTGGATGATGTGCTGAAGTTTATGAGAAAAGAGCATACCCAGGATCAGGCGTATAAAGAGATTGCAAGAATCCAAAAAGTCGGATTGATTTTTGATGCACATGTTATGTCTGGTGTTGCCGGTAAAGGCAGAGGCCAGGAAAATGCAATCGCTCTGGCAGAGTTCCTGAACAAGACGCAGCCGGATCGTATTGTTAACTTCTCTTTATTTCTTCATAATCAGGTTGCACTTTATGAAGATATCAAATCCGGAGCATTTATTCCGGCAGATGAAGTGGAAAATATGGAAGAAGAGCGTACATTGATTGGGCTTCTGAAAGAAGGACCGGACGGACATCAAATGCTTTATGATGGATTTAATGACTTCCTGGAACTTCGTGTGAAAGGGAAAGTTCCGAAAGATGCACCACGTATGATCGAGAAGCTGACAGAGGCGATTGAAAAATATAAAGACGAGCCGCCGATTTATGCCTATGTAAGAGGTGACTGTCCGGATCTGTCTATGTGTGACGGTGGGCGTTGGTTGTGGGAGATGGATGACAGTAAGCTGGCACAGTATAATGAAAAGGAAAAGAAACTGAGCTGATGAATACAAGAGTAAAAGGATTCATATATTTATTGCTGTCCGCAGTCTACTTTGGTTTTATGCCATTGCTTGTAAAAGTGATCTGCGCGGATGGAAGCACGATAGTGGGAGCATTATTTTTAAGGTTTGCCCTGGCAATCATTCCGCTGTACATTTACCTGAAAGTGCGGAAAGTTCCGATGGAGCTATCTGTGGAGGAAGGAAAAAAGATTTTGTGTGTGACGGTGTTTGGCTATGGCATCACAGCGCTTCTTTTGTATAGTGCGTACGATTATATGCCGTCAGGTATGGCGACGGTCATTCATTTTGGATATCCGGTTTTTGTGTTGCTTGGCAGTCTGATATTTTTGAGAAGACGTGTGCCTAAGCTGAAAATTGTGTGTGTTGGTCTGTGCATGATCGGTATTTTCCTGTCCTATGCAGGAAGCGGCGGTGAGGCAAAGCCGATGGGATTTGTTTTTGCGCTTATATCCGGAATGACGTATGCATTTTACATATTATATCTGGAAGTGGGCGGGCTGCAGGATATCCCGGCTATGAAGATGATATTTTATATGAATATTGTTGGCTCTATTATGGTATTTTTGATTGGAAAAGTATCGGGAAGTTTTGTGCTTCATATGAATGTAAACGCATGGATTGCGGCATTTGTTCTGTCCCTTGGCGCAGCATTTATCGGAGTGGGATTTTTTCAGTATGGCGTACAGTATGTGGGAGCCCAGGATGCGGCAATTTTAAGTACATTTGAACCGGTGACCAGTATGATCGTGGGGATTTTAGTCCTGCATGAGAGTGCAAGCCTTTCGTCGATGGCAGGCTGTATACTGATTCTTATATCCGTGACGGCAACTGCATTCGCTAAGTCATGATAGATTTTTTGAATAGTGATAGAGAAAAAAGAACGAAAAGTATTAGAATAAGCATGCTTTTCGTTCTTTTTTTTGTTGGCAGCGTTTGCTATTAAGGGAAAAATGTGGATTTATTGACAATAAAAATATATAAAGACATTACTATTTAAATAATCAATTGGACAAATAGCAGATTGCACGTTACACTATTCCCGGAGTTAAAAATGTTTTGAGTGTACAGACTCAAATACACAAATTTTGCTGGGAGAATGAGAGGAACAAAAGCATGTTAAAATCTTATCAGAGGTAGGCTTAATAGTGGCCACACAGGCAGTATCATATTGCCACTATTTTGAGAACAGGGGAATTCTCCTGGATAAATACAGGTGTTACTATCGACCTCACATCGATATTGACATTGATACATTTTGTAAAAGCGTGCTGTCGCCAGGCACGCTTTTTTCGTATCTAAATTGATGATATCAGTGCAGAGAACGAAGTAATCAGCAGTTCGACTTGATTTAAGCTTCTTCCTCTGCCCGTTTTACGACTTCGTCGATGTCCAGTGACAGGCTTCCGTCCTGGAACTGGAAGCAAGGAACGCCGACCCAGTGGTTTTCCTTTACTTCATCAAAGATCGGGTTTGTGTCGCGGAGTGTGAGGAAACGTTTCAGATATCCGATATTGTCGGAAAATTCCATATACAGATACTGGATTCCTTTCTCTTTTAAAATTTCTTCTGCCTCGACGCAGTCTGGGCATGCTTTTGTTCCATACATTACAACTTTCATGTGTAACTCCTTTCTTTTAAAAAATTTTTTCCTGTCTGCTATACGGGTTTGCAAAATAATAAAGTGCTAAGTGTACTGCTTACTTTGTGCGGTCTGAATTCATGTGTGTTTAAACTGGCTTTAGATTCATCGGACTTGAGCCAGACTATCTAAATTGCTTGTGAATCTGGAGTCTGTCGTGAATTAGTTTGCTTCGTAAGCTTCCTGTAAAGCACGGCGCAGCTTCGTGTACTGGCTGTCCGCATCTTTTGCTCCGAGAAATGTCTCGGTAACAAGTCCGTCTTTTCCTACTATAACTGTATAAGGGATACCGGCACTCGGATAAAGATTACTGATATTGCTTTTGGTGTCGCAGGCAACCGGAAATGAATAATTCTTTGCCTCGATAAATGTATCAATAGTATCTTCATCTTCGCCTACATTTACTCCGACAATTACAATCTGGTCACCATACTCTTCATAAAGCTTCTCGATGGCGGGCATTTCCTTGACGCAGTTGCTGCACCAGGTTGCCCAGAAGTTCAAAAGAATGACCTGTCCTTTCTTATCGGAGAGGGTAAAAGTTTCGCCGTTATTCAACTTGGCGGTAAAATCCGGTGCTTCACTTCCAATTGCCATCTCTTGGTGAAGAGCAGAACTTCGTTTCCCACTTTTCTTTCCGGAAGATGTATCATTGGACTGACCGCCTGAGCAGCCAATCAGGACAAAGACAGAGAAAAAACACAGACAAAAACAGAACAGTGGTTTATAAATTTTTTTGAAAAATTTAAACATGTTTCGTGTCTGCCTCCTGTGATTTTGCTGAAAATATATTGTAGTTTCGTACAAATGAAGTATACAACATTTTCACCGAAATATACAAGACATACAAAGGGAAAGCTTTATTGAAAAAAAGAATATATAGAGACGCTTTTATCAAAAATCTTTATTGGACAAATGAAGAACATCAGATGTATGATTATTTGGGATTTGTGTGTGACTGCCTGAAACAATATGACAGATGGAAGGCGGGGACATACATTTTTATAAGGAAATAGAATTCCTTATCAGTAACTATAAGTATTTCTAATCTAAAGGAGAAGAAAAAGGAGGTTTTTCAAAATGGATGCACTTTTAAGTGTAAACTGGATAGCTCTTCTTGTACTTATGATCGCTCTGCTTTCTTTTAAAGCATTGAACTGGATCGCGTACAGAGTGAACTGGACAGTTGTAATTCTGATCAGTATGGTCATTGGTGCTGTCATTGGGGTAGTATTTGCTTCAGAGGGGAACACATACCTTGTGTGGCTGAATTTAATTGGACAGGCTTATGTAAAACTGATCAAAGCTTTGGTAGCACCGGTAATTTTAGTATCGGTTATTTCAGGACTGATTTCTCTGAACGATAAAGAGAAGATGAAAAAAATCGGAACGAAATCAGTATTCTGGCTTCTTATAACATCTGTAACAGCCATTGTTGTCACACTTGTTGTTGGGGCAGTGACTAATATTGGTAAAGGAGCAGGAGCAGTGTTTGCAGACATTTCCAGTGTCACAGACGCTACACTGAGCGCTTATCAGGAGATGGAAACATCTTTTGATACCATTCTTCTGAATCTGGTTCCAAGCAATATCGCAGCAGATCTTGCAGCAGATAATATCGTAGCAATCATTATTATTGCGGTTGCAGTTGCAGTTGCTTATGTAAGCATTTCTTCAGAAGAGGGTGAAGATAAAGTTCTTGTGATCAAGAAACTGATTGAGGCAGTTAAAAAGGTCATTTTCAACATTCTTGCATATGTGATTGATCTTACACCATACGCAGTGCTTTGCCTGACAGCATGCTCTGCAAGTCAGCTCTTAAGCGACAAAGAGGCGCTGGTACAGCTTGTACTTCTTGTTGTGATGGTATTTGCTGCATGCCTTATTCAAGCATATGTTGTCAATGCGGTAATCTTGAAATCATTTGCCAAGGTTAATCCGCTGAAGTTCTTTAAGAAGACATTTGATGCACAGGCAACAGCATTTACAACAACAAGTAGTGTTGGAACAATGCCAATCACAATCGACAGACTGATCCGTAAAGTTGGTGTTGATGAGGAGGTCGCAAACTTTACAGCGCCTCTTGGAACAACAATCGGTATGGCAGGATGTACATGTGTATGGCCGATTCTTCTTGCAATGTTCTACCTTAACGCAACAGGACAGAGCTGGGGAGTAAGCCAGTACCTTGTTATGTGCTTTATGTGTCTGGTACTTTCCCTTGGAAGCGCCGGAATGCCGGGAGTTGGAGTTATCACAGCAGTATCTCTGTTCAGCGCAGTGAATCTGCCGATCGCAGCAGTTGTACTTTTGATTCCGATCAACAACATTACAGACATGGTACGTACTCTTACAAATGTTACAGATGCCAGCGTATGTGCAGCAGTTGTAGCTCGTCAGAACGGACTTCTGAATGACGAAGTATTTGCAAAAGAGGACGAGAAATTAGAGAAAGGAGAGGCATAAATCATGAAAAAATCAACCATCGCATTAATCATAGCTGCAGTTGTATGTCTTGGCCTCTCAGCATTCTCAGCAAAAGCTTCTGTTACAAGAACGAACGAAGCTATTGAAGAAATTGGAGAGGTTACTTACTCCGAAGATTGCAAGGCAAAGATCGACCGTGCAGTGGAGTACTACAATGCACTCGACAAAAACCTGGACCTGCAGGAAAAAGTGAATAAAGAAGATATGAAAAATTTCGATGCTGCTAAAATTGAGTATGCACGTCTGGCAATCAAAGCTGCCAGTGTTGCAGATGCAAGAAAAGTACCGGAAGGATATACTTCTGATGATATTAAGAAATTTGTAACAGAGGCACGCGAAGTCGTAGACAGCTATCTGAGTGCTGACCAGACAAGTATGGTACCAAACTACGCAGACCTCACAGAACTGGAAAAAGAATATACTTCAACAGGCGGATCAGGCGGATCTGATGAAGAAGTATCCGTTCCGATGTGCTAGGAAGACAGAGAGGAGATTTAATGATGAAAAGAAAAATGATCTCGGCTGTTCTTGCTGCGGTAATGACAGTCGGAATGATAACAGGATGTGGAAGCAGCCAGACAACAACAGAAAACAAAGCTGACAAGGCTGATAAGCTTGAGAGCCAGACAGACCTTTCTTCTACAGATTATGATTTTGAAAAAGAATATGCATATGGAGATTTTAATGCACATTCAAGAGCTGACGAAGATCGTCAGGACGGAATCGATACATTTGAAGACAAAGATATCGTATTCCAGGATATTACGTACGATCAACTTATCGACATTCTTGGCAGTGAAGGAAACTACATGATTCAGCTTAGCGGATCATGGTGCCACAACAGCCGTGCAATGAGCCCGTTTATCAACAAATATGCAAAAGAGTACGGTATTGATACAGTATACTCTTATGACTTTAACATCAACAATGGTGATGACGGATCTTTATTCGTTCGTATGTCTAATGAGAAGACAACACCTGGAACAAAGCTGAACTATATGTATGGTGAGATGGTTTCCAGATATCTGACAAACTTAGATGACTGGGTAGAGTATCCATCTACACATGCAACAGCACTTTCTTATACAAATGCAGATGGCAAAGAGGTTACGGTTGGAAGACTTCAGCAGCCAATCGTATTTGTATACAACAAGGATAACAAAGTAGATTACAGCAATTCTGGAAACGGAAGCACTTCCTGCCCAATCATGTATGCATTTGAGAAAATGGTTGAGCGTGATTCAAAGGGAATCTACACAAAGAGATTCGATGATGACGGAAATCCGGTTCTTGATGAGAATGGTAACCAGATTCGTGATTATATTACGGATGAGTATGATGCAAGTGTAAAAGAGATGTTCGATTTTATTAAAAATAACAATATTGAACTTTCTACATATTCAAAAACAGATCACTTGCGCGATGCATTTAACAGCTATGGAAGCGAAATCTTCTCAGCAGACCAGCAGATCAATGTATAT
>OLOM01002855.1_pt1 | contig 10115 bp, 8 predicted proteins | sample 1672531 | NCBI WGS metagenome assembly OLOM01 (sample SAMEA3136696, study PRJEB25190) | human gut metagenome | reverse complement strand
GCACATGTAAGATAGACTGCACTGCGCCCAAGCCCCGGCAGGGGAGGGGAAATCGGCAGAATTTGCCGGTTTTGCTTGCTTTTTCCCGCAGCAGCGGGTATAGTGTGTATAGAACCGCCTGCTGCGGTACAAAAAGAAGGGGGCATAGAGAGATGACAGCCTTCACACCGGTGGACCCCGCCAATCCCCAGCGCGAGACGATATATACCCAGCTGAAAAACGCCATCATCAACGGCGATATCGCGCCGGATGAGCGCATTGTCGAAACAAAATACGCCGATATTTTCCGCGTCAGCCGCACCCCCGTGCGCGAAGCCATCCGTATGCTGGAGCGTGAGGGGCTGGTGGTCTACGAGCCCCGTAAGGGCGCCGTGGCCCGGCCCAGGCTGACCCGTGCCGAGGTGGACGAGGTCTATACCATCCGTTCCGCCCTGCAGCTGCTCAGCGTGGATGCTGTGGTGCGGAACATCACCGACGCGCAGCTGGACGCCATGGAGGCCGACAACCGCGGCTGTGCCGAGGCGCTGGACAAGCATGACGTCGGTGCGTATTTCCGCCACCTGGACGAATTCAACGGCCTGTTGACCCAGAGCAGCAATATGCCCCTGCTCATCAAGCTCCTGGACCAGATCGAAAGCTACAGCGCCACCACGTCGTTTCAGAACCCGGAGCACGCCCGCTTCCGCGAGAGCGTGCTGTCCGATGACGAACGCCGCCGCCGTGCGTTGGCGGAGCACGAGGAGATCGTGGCGTCCCTGCGGGCCCGTGATGCGGATCGCCTCCGTCGGGTGCTCACCGCCCATACCGCTAACGTTCACGAGGCCGCACTCCAGCGCTACGGCAAGGAGGACTGACGCACAGACCCCATCTGCATGACAGATATGTACCATCTGCATGGCGGATATGTATCGCCCGCATGACGGATATGTACCATCTGCATAGCGGGTATGTACCGTCTGTATGACGGAATGTACCGCCTGCACGAGACCCCTGTGACCTGTCATGGGGGCTTCTCTTGAAGATGAAGTGTATACAGTATACATATCGGAGGAGGCATTTATGGACTGGGACAGAGTCATCTACAACGGCACGGTGGTCAACGATGACGGTATGCAGCGTGCTGATATCTACGTTCGTGACGGCCGGGTCGCCGCCGTCACGTCCGAGCGCCTGCCCGGCACCGTCGGCGAAGCCACCGACGCTTCTGGCCGCTATATCCTGCCCGGCCTGATCGAGACCCACGTTCACTCCCGCGACGGCCGTCTGGCCACCGGCGAGAAGGAGGACTTCCGTTCCTCCACCGCGGCGGCTGCCGCCACCGGTATTACCACCGTGTTCGAAATGCCCAACTGCACCCCTACCATCCACTCGGCGGAGTCTCTCCGCGATCTTGTCTCGGTCATCCAGCCCAAGGCCCATGCGGATTTCTGCGTCTGGGGCCTGGCTTTGGGCGATGCCAATCTTGCCAGCCTGCCCGCTTTGGCGGAGGCCGGCTGCGTGGCCTTCAAATTCTTCTGGGGCTACGCGGTAGACCGCCGGGACAACAGCCTGATCTACAACTATCGTGAGGGCATGGACAACGTCCTCCCGCCCCCGGACGACGGCCAGATCTATCGCCTGTTCCGCGCCGTGAAGGCCACCGGCAAACGCCTGGGCATCCACGCAGAGAATTTCTCCATTGTTCGGGCCCTGACGCAGGAGGCCCTTGCTGCCGGCGCGCAGGACTACGCCGCATTGCTGCGTACCCGCCCCGTCAGCTGCGAGACCTCCATTATCGACACCGCCATCGACATGGCCAAGGAGCTCTCCATGCCCCTGCACGTCCTCCATGTGGGCGTAGGCGACGGCGTGGAGCACCTTCGCCGCGCCAAGGCCGACGGCGTGGATGTCACCGCCGAGACCTGTACCCATTACCTGACCTTCACCGACCGCGACGCCCGCCGCTGCGGTGCGGTGATGAAGACTTACCCTCTCATCCGTACCGCCGCAGATCGCCAGGCAGTCTGGCAGGGCCTTGCGGATGGTACCCTGGACTGGGTCTGCTCAGATCACGCGCCCCACACCTGCGAGGAAAAGCACCGTTCCTTCTGGGATGCCCCCGCCGGAATCAGCGGTATCGAGGGCCTTTCTCCTGTGCTGCTCACCGCTGTCCACCGCGGCCTGCTGACGCTGCCCCGCGTGGCGGCGATCACCTCCGCCAATGCGGCCCGTACCTTCGGCCTCTATCCCCGCAAGGGCGTTATTCGCCCCGGAGCCGATGCCGACCTGGCTATTGTGGATATGTCCGCGGCCTACACCTTCCGTCAGGAGAAGATGTACTCTAAAGCCAAATGGTCCCCCTATGACGGTATGTCCTTCCAGGGCCGGGTGGTCGAGACCATCCTCCGTGGCCGCACCACTATGCGTGACGGTCAGGTCCTGCCCGACTGCTTCGGCCAGTTCCTGCCGGTCTGCACCAAATAGCTTGTTTTCTTCCTTTACTCCTTTTCCTCCCCCTTGCACCGAACGGCTCCCGGGCGTGCCCCCGGGAGCCGTTCGGCTTTTTCCGTATAAAAGGGACCGCTGTATGGTGGCCCCTTTTGCTGTTTGGCAGCCACCTTATTGGTTTGGAATGTTTGGCACAAAGCGTTGCGGGTAACAGGGAATTCCGAAATGTCTACTGGGAAAAACAACAAAAGTTTTTCGCCGTGTTTAGGCAACTCTACAGAAATAGAGCCACGCCGGCCCTTTTCCGTTGACAGATCACAAAAGAGATGGTATTTTGAAACTGTGCTCGAGCACAGTCAATTCGTGCTCGAGCACAAATGACACATCGCCAAGGGCGATACAAATTTCGGAGAGGAGAAGCGGACGCGTGACCATCAAGCAGATCGCCGAAAAAGCGGGCACCAGCCGCGGCACCGTCGACCGGGTACTCAACGGCCGCGGCAACGTAAATCCCGAGCTGGCCAAGCGTATATTGGACATTGCCGAGCGTGAGCGCTACCAGCCCAACCAGCTGGCCCAGGCGCTTATTCGCTCCCGTCAGCGCACCCACATCGGCATGGTCATACCCTCCGTCGGCAATCCTTTTTTTGACGAGGTGCTCCGCGGCGCACAGAGCCGCGCCAGAAAACTCTCCAGCTACGGTACCACCCTTACCATCCGCGAGATCAAGGGCTATGACGCCGCCACGCAGCTGCAGGCCATGCGCCGGCTGGTGGCCGAGGGCGTGGACGCGCTGGCGGTCATGCCGCTGGATGTGCCCGAGGTCGCGGAGTACCTGCAGTCACTGCCCATACCGGTGGTCACAGTCAACACCGATATCGATGTCGACCGTGTGGCCTTTGTCGGCTGCGACTACTACAACAGCGGTATGATCACCGGAGATCTGGTGCAGCTCATGCTCAATGGCCGGGGCCGCGTGGCGGCTGTTATCGGCAGCACCAATGTCCGCGGCCATATGGACCGCGTGCGCGGTCTGCGGACCGCGCTGGAGGGCACGCCGGAGATCACGGTGGACGCCGTGCTGGAAAATCAGGATGACGACGATGTCTCCTATCAGGTGCTGCGGGCCTATCTGGCGGACCACACGCCGGACATGGTGTGCTTTGCCGCCGCCGGTATCGACGGCGGTATGCGGGCCATCCTGGAAAGCGGAAAGAATATCCGCGTGCTGGCGGGGGACGGAGGCCGTGCTGCGGTATATGGAGGAAGGGCGCATTGCCGCCACTGTGACCCAGGAGCCCTTCGCCCAGGGGGACGAGGCGGTGCGTGTGCTGTTCGACTATATCCACACCGGACGGCGGCCCGCCGCCGGCGTGGTGTATACCCACAACCGTGTGCGTGTGCGGCACTCGCAGTAACTTTGTGATCCGATCGGCACAGGCCGATGATGATTTAACTTTTTAACAGGAGGAATGTATCATGGGAAACAGACCGGTAACTCTTTGCACCTGCCAGTGGGCGGACCTGCCCTTCGATGAACTGTGTGCGCTGGCGTCCAAGATGGGCTATGACGGCCTGGAGGTCGCCTGCTGGGGCAACGGCATCGACATTGACCGTGCGTACAGCGATGACAACTATGTGGCCTGGATCAAGGAGACCCTGGCGAAGAACAATCTGATCTGCAAGGCCCTGGCCTGCCACATCATCGGCCAGTGTGTGGGCGACGCTCCCGATCCCCGGCTGAACAACTTTGCTCCCGCGGCGCTGGCCGACAAGCCGGAGGAGATCCGCGCCTGGGCGATCGACACCATGAAGAAGGCCCCCGTGGTGGCCAAGAAGCTGGGCTGCTATGTGGTCACGGGCTTCACCGGCTCTCCCATCTGGAAGTGGCTGTATTCCTTCCCCCAGACCACCGAGGAGATGGTCGAGAACGGCTACGACGAGATCGTGCGCCTGTGGTCCCCTATCCTGGATGAGTTCAAGGCCAACGGCATCAAGTTCGCCCTGGAGGTCCATCCCGGCGAGATCGCTTTCGACTACTACTCCACCGAGAAGCTGCTGAAGAAGTTTGCCGACCGCCCCGAGTTCGGCCTGAACTTCGACCCCAGCCACCTGCTGTGGCAGGGCGTGACGCCCCATCTGTTCCTGCGCGACTTTATGGACCGCGTGTACCACGTCCATATGAAGGATGCGGCGGTGACTCTGGATGGCCGCAGCGGTCTGCTGGGCTCCCACATCGATTTCGGAGACCTGCGCCGCGGCTGGAACTTCCGCTCCCTGGGTCATGGTGACGTGAACTTCGAGGAGATCATCCGCGTGCTGAACGCCGCCGGTTACGACGGCCCTCTGTCCGTGGAATGGGAGGACAGCGGTATGGACCGTATCGAGGGCGCTACCGAGGCGGCCGCTTTCGTGAAGAAGGTGGACTTCAAGAAGTCCGATGTGAAGTTTGACGACGCTATCGCCAACTGAAACGCGACAAGGAGGACAATATGGGTATTCAGATCCGTTACGGCATGGTCGGTGGCCACATGAACGCCTTTATCGGCGAGGTGCATCGCAAAGCCATCGCCTTTGACCCCCGCGCACAGCTGGTGGCGGGCTGCTTCTCCACCAATGCGGAGAAGAACCGTGAGACCGGCGAGACCTACTCCCTGGACATGAGCCGCGTGTACCCCAGCTATGAGGCCATGGCCGAGGCGGAGAGCAGGCGTCCAGACGGTATCGATTTCGTCAGCATCACGACCCCGAACAACACCCACTACGACGTGGCCAAGTGCTTCCTGCAGCACGGAATTCATGTGGTATGCGAAAAGCCTCTGTGCTTTACCGTGGAACAGGCGCAGGAGCTGGTGGCCCTGGCCAAGGAGAAAAACCTGGTTTTCGGCGTCACCTATACCTATTCCGGCTACACCATGATGAAGGTGGCCCGCGAGATGATCGCCGAGGGCAAGATCGGCAAGATCGCCGCCGTCAATGCGGAGTATGTCCAGGAGTGGCTCATCGATGAGCTGGGCGTCCCCGGCGAGGGCACCACTAAGCTGTCCGTCTGGCGCGCCGATCCGGCGGTGTCCGGTATCTCCAACTGTGTGGGCGACATCGGCACCCACATCGAGAACTCCGTCCACTACCTGACCGGCCTGAACATCAAGCGTCTGGCCGCCACCGTGAACCGTTACGGCAAGGAGCTGGACCTGAACGCCAATATGCTCGTCGAGTACGAAAACGGCGTCAACGGCGCGTACTGGTGCTCTCAGATCGCGGCGGGCAAGCTCAATGGCCTGACCATCCGCATCTACGGCAGTGAGGGTGCACTGGAGTGGGAGCAGCACTATCCCGATTATCTGAAGTACACCCCCAAGGGCAAGCCCACGGAGACCCTGTCCCGCGGTACCGGCTACATCACCGAGAAGGCCGGCGCGTACAGCCGTATCCCCTCCGGCCACCCCGAGGGACTGATCGTCGCCTTTGCCAACATCTACAAGAACATCATCAGCGCTATTCTGGCGGTGAAGGCGGGCGGTACGGCCAACGACGGCTCTTTCGACTATCCCACCGTCACCGACGGCCTCAACGGCGTGAAGTTCATTCACGCGGTCATCGACTCCGCAGCCAAGGACTCTGCCTGGGTGGAGCTGTAAGAACACGTTATAGGCGGACTTTGTCCGTATCTATAAAAAATTTTTAGGAGGAAACAACCATGAAGAAAGTACTGGCACTGATCCTTGCGCTGGTCATGGCCCTGTCTCTTGTCGCCTGCGGCGAGAAGAAGGATGATGACGCCAACAAGGACAACGATGCTGCCACGGGTAATCGCATCGCGATCCTGGTCCCCAATGCCGACCACGGCTGGACCGGCGCTGTGATGACCTATGCGCAGGAGAAGGCGCAGGAGCTGAATGACGCCGGCAAGTATGCCGCCACCGTCATCACCTCTTCCGACGCCGCCAACCAGATCCAGCAGGTGGAGGACCTGATCGAGAACAAGACCGCTGACTATGTGGTCATTCTGCCTCAGGACAACACCCTGGAGAACACCATGGCCAAGCTGGCCACCAGCGGCATCCCCTATGTGATGTTCGACCGTATCATCGACTCCGCTGCTTCCACTGCTGTTGCCTGCGTCAAGGGCGATAACAACGGCATCGGCGCCGAGACCGCCAAGCGCTTCATCGCCGACGGCATGAAGGCTGGCGATAAGGTCCTCATCATGCCCGGTGACAACTCTTCCGTTCCCACCATGCGTAACGACGGCTTCTTCAGCGTGCTGAAGGAAAATGGCTGGACCGAGGAGCAGATCGCTGCCATCCAGTCCACCGACTACACCGGCTGGAGCCGCAGCAAGGGCAAGGAGCTGTTCATCAACTGGCTGGATGCCAGCACTGTTGAGGACATCACCGCCACCAAGTGGATCTTCACCCACGACGACGAGATCGCCATGGGCATCCTGGAGGCGCTGAAGAGCTCCGAGATCGACGCCGAGAAGAAGGATGCCTTCCTGAACGCCGGTGTGCATCTGGGCACCTCCTCCGGTCTGAACGAGATCTACTCCGTGCTGAAGGGCATCCATCAGAAGGATTACACCGCTGAGGTCGCCAAGCTGGCCGATCTGTTCTCCGTTACTTACGATCCCGCGATGATCAAGGCTGCCGTGGATGACATGATCACCCACATCGAGGGCGGTACCGTCACCCAGGATCACGTCATCGCCGTGTCCGTGGTGGATGCTACCAACGTCAACGACTTCCAGGGCTTCGGTGACGCTGTCTCCAAGTAAGTAAAGTCGTTTCCGAGGGCTTCGCGGGCGCTTCGGCGCCCGCGGGGCACCTCCCCCTTCGCAGAAGGGATCTTATCAAACAGCAAAGAGAGGCGTGCGGCATGGAATTGCTGAAAATGACCAATATCACCAAATCATTCTCCGGTGTGGAAGTGCTTTCGCACGTTGATTTTTCCGTGGAGCGCGGGGAAGTACACGCGCTGCTGGGAGAGAACGGCGCCGGTAAGTCCACATTGATGAACATCCTGGCGGGTGTGCATCAGCGGGATGAGGGCGAGATCGAGTTTGACGGAGAGCAAATGCACGACATTTCCGTCAAGCGGACAGAACAGGCAGGTATCGCCTTTGTACACCAGGAGTTGAACCTGTTTAACGATCTGAAGGTGTACGAGAACATTTTTCTTCGCAAAGAACTGCTGACCAAGCTGGGCACGCTGGATAAGCGGGCCATGCTGGAGCAGACGCGCCAGCTGATGAGCGACCTGGGCGTGGATATCGACCCCAACGCCCTGGTAGACGAGCTGGAGACCAGCAAAAAGCAGCTGCTGGAGATCGCAAAGGCACTTCACGCCAATGCGAAGCTCTTTATTCTGGACGAGCCGACCACCGCGCTGAACAACGCGGAGATCGAGCACCTGTTCAGTATCGTGCGGCGATTGAAGGAGCAGGGTAAGTCCTTCATCTTCATCTCCCACAAAATGAACGAGATATTTACCATCGCGGACCGCTACACGGTCCTGCGGAATGGATGCTTTATTCAGTCCGGCAATATTGCCGACACTACGCCGGAGGCCGTCACCCGTCTTATGGTGGGCAGCAGCTACTCCGAGGCCTCGGTGTACCAGCCCCGCCAGCTGGGCGATGTGGCGCTGAAGCTGGAGCACCTCAGCGGCGAAGGGTTCGAGAACGTGGATCTGGAGGTGCGTAAGGGCGAGATCATCGGCCTGACGGGCCTGAAGGGTGCCGGCGTCAGTGAGATGATGCAGGCGATCTTCGGCGCGATTCCCATCGCTTCGGGCACGGTGTATGTCAACGGAGAGCCGCTGCACCACGGCGGCATACATAACGCCATGCGCCACAAGATCGGCATGATCCCCGCCAACCGCAAGGAAAACTCCGTCATCCCGGATTTCACGCTGCTGGAGAACAACTACATCTCCGAGCACACGCTTTCTGCCAATCACCAGCTGATCCGCGGGCGGAAAGAGGTGGCGCAGTACAACAGGATGCGGGATATGCTGAACATCAAGGCCAACAGCCATGACGACCTGATCCTGTCACTGTCCGGCGGCAACCAGCAGAAGGTGATCCTGGGCCGGTGGCTCACCACTGAGGCGGATATCCTTATCATGGATAACCCCACCCAGGGTATCGATGTGGGCGCCAAGGCGGAGATCTACAAGCTGATCCTGGAGCTGGCCGAGAAGGGCAAGACCATCTTGGTCAACACCCTGGAGATACCGGAGATACAGAAGATCGCGGATCGCTGTGTGGTGTTCTACCACGGGCATATCCAGACCATTCTGCCCCGTGAGGAGATCACGGAGGAGAGAGTCATGCTGTATGCGACCAATGTGATACACGCAACGGAGGGAGAGGTAAACGTATGAGTCAGAACACGGAACTGAAGGCCCAGGCCAAAAAACCGGGGCTGAACAAGAAGGGCATTGCCGCCTGGATCAATAATTACAGCTTTATCCTCATCGCACTGGCGATCTTCATCGCCTATCTGTTTATTAACCACGGCGCGACCACCTGGAGTGGCGTGATGAACATCCTGCGGCACTCCGCTGTGGTGGGTATCATGGCCTTCGGCATGGGCCTGGTCATCATCACCGGCGGCATCGACCTGTCCGTGGGCTCCATGCTGGCGCTGGTGGGCAGCTTCTCCGTGGTGGTGTTCAATGCCACGGACAGCGTGTTCCTCACATTGCTGTTCGCCCTGGTGGCCGGCGGCTTGTGCGGCCTGTTCAACGGTGTGCTCATCGGCCTGGTGAAAATGCCTGCGTTCATCGTGACGCTGGCCACAATGCTGATCTTCCGTTCGGTGGCTCAGTACTACCTGCGGACTACCGGGTCCTCCATCTTCAATATGACCGGTACCCTGGACCACTATGCCAGCTTCTACGGCTTCGGCCAGCTGAAGCTCGCCACTGTTCCCGTGGTGGGCATCGTGCTGCTGCTGGTCACGGTCATCATGGTGTTCATATCCACCTGCACCAAGTTCGGCAAGACCGTCTATGCCCTGGGCAGCAATGAGCGCGCTGCAGCCCTGGCCGGTATCAACGTCAACCGTACCCGTGTGGCGGTCTATGTCATTACCGGCATACTCACCGGTCTGAGCGCTTTCCTGTGGCTGGCTATGAACGGCTCCGTCGACCCGGCCACCCTCGGTAAGAGCAACGAGATGTACGCCATCGCCGCGGTGGTCATCGGCGGTATCAGTATGAGCGGCGGCAAGGGCAAGCTGCTGGGCGTTCTGTTCGGCGCCATGAGCTATACCATCATCGACAAGATCATCGCCTCCCTGCAGGTGGACGCTCTGATCAACGATACCATCAAGGGCTCGATTTTGCTGGTGGCCGTTATCATCCAGCTGGTGGTGCCCATGATCCGTTCCCGCGTAAAAACGAAACATACTTCGGAGGTGTAATAACATGAAAAAGTACGCTGATGTGAGTAAGGTCGTCTACGATCCCAAGGGGACCGACCCCTTTACCTTCCGTTGGTATGACCCGGACGAGGTCATCGTCGGCAAGAAAATGCGTGAGCATCTGAAGTTCGCGTTGAGCTATTGGCATACCATCGACGCCGAGGGCGTGGATATGTTCGGCTCCGGTACCATGGATAAGTCCATGGGCCAGACGGACCCCATGGCCAAGTTCCGCGCCAAGGCGGACTTCGCCTTCGA
>OLOM01002846.1_pt1 | contig 10128 bp, 8 predicted proteins | sample 1672531 | NCBI WGS metagenome assembly OLOM01 (sample SAMEA3136696, study PRJEB25190) | human gut metagenome | reverse complement strand
TTCTGCCTCGTTCGATTATACCATGAATCTCTTTTTCACTAAAGATAGTTTTCGTAAAAAGAAGACAAAAAAACACCATTTGCATAGGAAACTTTTTGCTAATAGTGCTTTTTTTCATGAGGATATATCGAAATATGATTATTATTTGTGTGGAATATTACAAGTAGTATGAAAAATTCCTGTTTTGTTGATTTGGTGTAAACGAAAAAAGAAAACATGACATATCCCATCTGCTCTGTAGTCGCTGTGTTTAAAATGCTCATACGCATCTTAAACACGCTCCGAAGACGCATCTGGATATATCATGTTTTCTTTTTTCTGTATAATCTAAATTCACAATTTAATAGGATGAAAATATGCCAGAAGGCTATAGTTTTCCAAGAAGTTAAATTCTAAAAGACTGCCATTCAAATTGCTTTATTACTTAAACTTTTATTTCATCCTATAACTTCCAGATATCTCTGTTGTATTCTTCAATTGTTCTGTCTGAAGAGAAATATCCTGCCTTTGCAATATTCACAAGCATTTTCTGTACCCATTCTTCTCTATTTTCATAGTCAGCATATGCCTGCTCTCTTGTCTTTACATACTCATCGAAATCAGGGAAAGTCATAAACCAGTCTTTAGAAACAAGTTCATTAAATAATCTCTCTAATCTGTCTTTATCGCCAATTGCTTTTAATTCTTCTCCTGTTATGAAGTCTACAGCTTCTTTGATCACCGCATTTTCATTATAATATTTTGCCGCATGATAGCTTCCCTGCGCGTATCTTTCAACAACCGTATCACTCGAATCTCCAAAAATATAAATATTATCATCACCTACGAGTTCATGAATCTCAACATTCGCTCCATCTTCTGTTCCTAATGTAAGCGCACCGTTAAGCATAAACTTCATATTACCTGTACCACTTGCTTCTTTAGAGGCAAGAGAAATCTGTTCTGAAATATCGCAGGCTGGAATTAATTTTTCTGCCCATGTTACATTATAATTTTCCACCATCACAACATTAAGATACGGACTTACTTCCGGATCATTATTAATAAGCTGCTGCAGACAGAGGATAAGATGAATGATATCCTGAGCGATTATGTATGCCGGCGCTGCCTTCGCTCCAAAAATAACGGTTATCGGTGTAGATGGTTTCTTTCCTGCCTTAATCTCCAAATATTTATGGATAACATACAACGCATTCAACTGCTGTCTCTTGTACTCATGCAGTCGCTTAATCTGAATATCAAAAATAGAATTTTCATTAATCGTAACATTCTGTTTTTCCATCAATGCCTTCTTTAATTCCATTTTCTTAGCAGACTTTATCTCAAGAATCTGTTTTAATACTTTTTCATCATTTTTATAATCTAACAGCTTTTCTAACTGCATTGCATCTTTTTTAAATCCATCCCCGATAAGAGAAGTGATAAGTTCTGTCAACTGTGGATTGCAGTGCAACAACCATCTTCTAAAAGTAATACCATTTGTCTTATTATTAAACTTCTCCGGATAAATTTCATAAAAATGATGTAGCTCATTATTTTTAAGAATCTCTGTATGTAAAGATGCCACTCCATTAACGCTAGAAGAATAATGAATATCAATATGAGCCATATGTACTCTTTCTTCTCCGTCAATAATATATACTGCCTGATTATGATATTTTCTTCTTACTTTATCATCTAAAACTTCGATGATTGGCATAAGCTGTGGCACTGCTTTTTTCAGGTAATAAATCGGCCATTTTTCCAACGCTTCTGCAAGTATTGTATGATTTGTGTAAGCACAGCTCTTTGTTACCGCTTCAATCGCTTCATCCATCTCAAGACCTCTCTCCACAAGCAGACGGATAAGCTCTGGAATAATCATTGTCGGATGCGTATCATTAATCTGAATTACCACATAATCCGAAAGGTCATGTAAGTTGCAGCCCTTCGCAACACATTCATCAAGAATCAACTGTGCCGCACTAGAAACCATAAAATACTGCTGATAAATTCTAAGAATACGACCTGCCTCATCACTGTCATCTGGATAAAGGAAAAGAGTAAGATTCTTTTTAATATCTTCCTTATTAAAATTAATTCCATCCTCTACAATACTTTCATCCACACTCTCTATATCAAATAAATGTAACTTATTTGACGTATTATTATATCCAATAACATCGATATCATACATTCTTGATTTCACTGTCATCCCTTTAAACTTAATGTCATATGTCACATCCGTTTTTGTAAGCCAGCTTTTCTCTGTAAGCCATGGATCCGGCACTGTTGTCTGCATATTATTTTCAAAAACCTGTCTAAACAATCCAAAATGATAATTCAATCCAACACCATCGCCGTTTAATCCTAAAGTCGCAATAGAATCAATAAAGCATGCTGCTAATCGTCCAAGTCCTCCATTACCAAGAGATGGCTCCTTTTCAAACTCTTCGATCTCACAAATATTTTTTCCATTCTGTGCAAGCTCTTCCTTTACCTCGTCATAAATTCCAAGATTGATAAGATTATTAGATAATAACTTTCCGATCAGGAATTCTGCGGATATATAATATAATTTTTTCTTAGAATTACCATGCTGCTTACCAGAAGCCATTTTCTTTGTTAATGTAAGCAATGCATAATAAAGCTCCTCATTTGTACACTCTGAAATTGATTTACCGTACTCTGTTTTTACAAATTCTGAAAGTTTCATATTGTAATACCTCCCTTGAAAAAATAATGTTTCTCGTGCATTTATACTGTGATTATATTATAATACTGTCAGAGCTTAATTTATTGCAGTACAATCTTATATTTTTGCACAATACTATCTTTTTTAACATTTGGCTTTGTCGATATGTAATGTAGTATTACAGATTTCAAGTCGAGCAGACTCCCACCTCTTTCAGGTGGTGAGTCTTCTCGACTGAGATAAAACATATATGATACCAAACGCTCCTGCATACATATTACATATATTTAAGAAAGGAAATTCTCGAATTTATCTTTAGATTTAATACGTAAATTTAACGCATGAATTTAACATCTAAATTTAATGGATAAATTCAATACAGGAATATATATGGATAAACTTCAATACAAAATATATCACGAAAATAAAAACCATACTCCAGACGACTTTCCATACAATACTTACTTATGTTCCATTCCCCTAGACTTTCAGTCGGTAAACCTTCACTGGCACGATGAAGTCGAAATTATTGTTATAAAAAAAGGAATCGGTATTGTCAGTGTAGACTTAACCACCTATTCTGTCAGTGCCGGAGACATTATCTTTGTTCTCCCCGGACAGCTTCATTCCATCAGCCAAAAAGACAATGAGATTATGGAATATGAAAATATCCTGTTCAAATCCAGCCTCTTAAAATCATCTGGTTGCGATTTATGCAATGATAAATTCATTCAGCCGCTTTTTTCAGGCAGCCTTAATATCTGCCCGGTAATTAATAACCAGACTCCATATTATCCTCCAGTCATCACCGCCATCAACGAAATCGATCACCTGTGTGATTTACGCCCCTATGCTTACCAGCTATCTGTCAAAGCACATTTATTTCAGATACTATATACTCTGGTTTCAAATTGCGGGCAAAATAAAATCAAACCAATCAACCAAAAATCTCTCCAAAAAATAAAGACGATATTATCCTATATCGCCGACAATTTTCAGGAAAATATTGCGATTGAAGACATAGCAAATTATTGCTTCTACAGCAAGTCCTACTTTATGAAATTTTTCAAAGAAACTATGGGGGTAAGTTTCATTCAGTACCTCAACGATTATCGCCTAGAAATTGCCGCCGAGTTACTCACCACAACAACTGATACTATTTTGGATATTGCAATTGCTACCGGATTTAATAATATTTCTTACTTTAACAGATGCTTCAAAAAGAAATATGGCGTTTCGCCAAGAAAGTATCGATGTTAAAGACAGACGAAAAAAGAAATACTACCATATCCCATCTGCTCTGTAGTCGCTGTGTTTAAGATGCTCATCCGCATCTTAAACACGCTCCGAAGCCGCATCTGGGATATGATAGTATTTCTTTTTTCTGTGTTTTGGCTCCAGAAGGGGGAGAAAGCAGAAGACTACTGCTTGCTCGGAAGATGTATTATCCAAAAGATTATTTTCTCTCTTTAACAAACAGTAAAGAGAAAGGCCATTATCATCTTATCATTTTGACAGCATTACGGAGACAGTATCAGAATAAGCCACGACCTTCTGATCTGTTCCCTTTATCCCTCCCAAGACTATTGAATTCATTCCTTCTGGAGCCAACACACAGAAAATAAAAAGAATAGACCATTGCAAATATAATATGAGAGCAAGTAAATAAAAATGCCTGACAGGCATACTTCCTGAGTAGTAGCAGACTCCTGACTTCTCCCCCTTCTCTCCACTCAAGACTATTGAATTCATTCTTTCTGGAGCCAACACACAGAAAATAAAAAGAATAGACCATTGCAAATATAATGTGAGAGCAAGTAAAAATGCCGAAAAGGCATTTTCTACGCAGTGATATCTTTATATTTGCAATGGTCTATTCTTTTTATTTTCGTCTGTTTTCCCCAAATGAATTAAATAGTAAAATCCTGTTGCGTTACGATAAATGTCCGATTATAATTGTAGGGTAACATTTTTACTGGAAAGATATAAAGAACTCTATGAATATAAATTTTTAAGGAGGAAAATTATGAGTGACGTATTAAATAAAATGAAAACAAGAAGAAGTATCCGTAAATTTAAATCGGATATGGTTCCGCAGGAAGTTTTAGATCAGATTATTGAAGCAGGGCTTTATGCTGCAAGCGGAATGGGCGAGCAGTCTCCTATTATCATTCAGGTTACTAAGAAAGAATTACGTGATGAAATTTCTAAAATGAACTGCGATATTGGTGGTTGGAAAGAAGGTTTTGACCCATTTTACGGTGCGCCTGCCATGTTGATTGTTCTTGCTAAAAAGAGCCGTCCAACCTATGTATATGACGGCAGTCTTGTAATGGGCAACCTCATGCTTGCAGCTCACGAACTTGGAATCGGAAGCTGCTGGATTCACCGCGCGAAAGAAGAATTTGAATCTGATTGGGGTAAAAATTTCCTGAAATCTTTAGGCGTTGAAGGAGAATATGAGGGAATCGGTCACTGCGCGTTAGGTTATGTTGATGGAGAGTATCCTGCTGCTCCAGCAAGAAAAGAAAATCGTGTTTTCTATGTTAAGTAACCCATTAAAAACATTGACAAAAAAGGAATGGCTGCTCTGGCTTGCTTCCCTCGCCGCTGTAATCATTTCAAATCTTGCAACGAATGATTTAGATTTGCTTACATTAATGTCGGCACTCCTTGGTATCACTTCACTGATTTTTGCTGCAAAGGGAAATGTCTGGGCACAGTTTCTGATGATTGTTTTCTGCATTTTATATGGTATCATTTCTTTCCGTTTTCACTACTGGGGAGAAATGATTACCTATCTTGGAATGACTCTGCCGATGGCTGCCTGGTCAGCGATCACATGGCTTCAAAACCCATCCGAAGAAAATGAAAATGAAGTAGCAATTCAAACATTAAATAAAAAACATATCATTGGATTAATTATCAGCACAATTATCGTTACGAGTATTTTTTATTATATCCTTATGTGGCTGGATACACCAAATATTATATTCAGTACCTTGTCTATTGTAACAAGTTTTGTTGCAGCATCACTTACTATGCTACGTTCTTCATACTACGCTATGGGATATGCCGCAAACGATATCGTGTTAATTGTACTCTGGGTGCTTGCCTCACTTGAAAACCCTGCCTACATCCCTGTTGTAGTAAATTTTGCGATTTTTCTTTTAAATGATATGTACGGATTTGTGAGCTGGAAAAAGAGAGAGTTAGAACACGCTCTAATACAATAGAAAAAACACTAATATATAAAAATTGAGCAGGAGGATTCTCTATTATGAATAAACAGGACATTTATAAGTATTTAAAAGAAAATAATATCTGGCACGAAATTACGGAGCATAAAGCAGTTTATAACATGGCGGAACTTGCAGAAGTTGATATTCCATATCCGGAGGCTGATGCAAAGAATCTTTTCGTACGTGATGATAAAAAGAAAAACTTTTATCTTATCACTGTTCGTGGAGACAAGCGTGTCAATTTAAAAGAATTTCGTAAAGCCAATGGAACTCGTCCTCTAAGTTTTGCTTCTGAAGAAAATCTTATGGACATTATGGGGCTTATTCCTGGTGCTGTAACACCTCTTGGCATCTTAAATGATACGGAAAAAAAAGTACATTTTTATTTAGATAAGCATTTTCTTGAAGAGCCGGGTCTTGTTGGAGTTCATCCAAATGATAATACTGCTACTGTATGGCTCAAAACAGAGGATTTAATCCGTATTATCGAAGAACATGAGCATGATGTGACACTGGTATCTTTAGATTAACAACAACTATTGTATAATAGTTACCCCCATTGCCAAACCGTAGTGGGGGTATATTTATAGCAAACGAAAGGATTTATTTATGAACACCGCTTATTTTTACCTCACCGATGAAGGCGGAAAACTTGCTCACAAACTGGCTGCCGCTCATCCTGGTGATATTTATAATAAAGAAAATTTTAAAGAAAATCTGCGAGCAGGCTTTGGCAGATACGATTCGCTTGTCTGCATCATGGCAACAGGAATCGTTGTGCGTATTCTTGCCCCGCTAATTGTACACAAGACGAGTGACCCGGCGGTTGTTGTTTTAGATCAGAAAGGAAAATATGCCATCAGTCTCCTTTCCGGACATCTTGGAGGAGCGAACGACCTCGCTCGTGAAATGGCTGTCATTTCCGGTGGCGAAGCTGTCATCACTACCGCAACCGATGTAGCGGGCGAACTTTCTTTTGACACTTTTGCAAAAAAACACGATATGGCAATTGAGAACATCGGACAGTTAAAACATATCAGCGGTGCGTTACTTTCCGGGAAGAAAGTAAACGTCTTTACCGATAAAAATGCTGCGGAACTTTATCCGGAATTAGCCAAAGAGCAGAAACGGGGAATGATTGCTATTTTACCTCTCTCCGAGTTTTTCAAAACCTATACTATTGAATCCAATATTCCAGCTGTAGTAATTGATGAGAGGCTTTTTGTTTCCAGCTCCACTGTTCCACAGGCAGCTCCAGTTCTCTATCTCCGCCCACGCACTATCTGTGCCGGCATTGGCTGCAAGAGAAACATGGAACAAAAACCGATTGAGGAGGCACTTTTACAGACATTAAAAGAAGAGGGAATTCACCCTCTTTCTCTAAAATGTATTGCAACCATCCCACTGAAATCCGATGAACCCGGAATTATTGGAACCGCCGCAAATTTAAATGTACCATTACAGATTATACCTACCGAAGAAATCGAAAATCTGGATATCAGTCAGCTCGGTATCCAGACTTCCGAATTCGTTGCCAGCCAGACAGGAGTCCTATCTGTTTCCACAGCCTGTTCTTATCTGGCATCCGGCAAAGGAGAAATACTTAAAGATAAAGCAAAGTATAAGGGAATCACAATTGCTCTATCAAAAGAACGCTCTTGATTTGTAGATTTGGAACAGACGAAAAAAGAAATAATGCCCTATCCCATCTGCTCTGTAGTCGCTGTATTTAAGATGCTCATCCGCATCTTAAACACGCTCCGAAGCCGCATCTGGGATAGGGCATTATTTCTTTTTTCTGTGTTTTGGTACCACATGGAATGAATTCAATAGTCTTTGGGAGGGATTCAGAAGACTTCTGCTCTCTCCCCCCTTCTGGTGCCAACAAACAGAAAATAAAAAGAAGAGACCATCGCAAATGTAATGTGGGAGCAAGTAAAAATGCCGAACAGGCATTTTCTACGCAGCGATATCTTTACAGTTGCGATGGTCTATTATTTTTATTTTCGTCTCTTTCGCCTCACAAATTAGTATTTAATCTCTTCTAACACTTTGGAGAACGGCATCTTCCCGCCAAATAAGTCGAGTGCACTTCCAATGGTTACATCCACTTTATTTTTCCCAAGTTCTTTTAACTTTCTTAAATCTTCAAAGGAGCTTACCCCTCCTGCGTAGGTCACCGAGATTCCATCCCAATTGCCAAGTAAGGCAGCAATATCTTCTTCGATTCCACCTGCTTTTCCCTCTACATCTACTGCATGTACAAGAAATTCATCACAATACTCTGCAAGTTCAGATAATACATTTTCTGTAAGTTTCACATCGGTAAACTTCTGCCAACGGTCTGTGACGATATAATAATCTTCACCTTTCTTTCGACAGCTTAAGTCAAGAACAAGATGTTCTTTTCCAGTTACTGTGACAATTTTTTTAAGGTTTTCATAATTAATCTTTCCATCTTTAAAAACATAGGAAGTCACGATGATGTGGGATGCTCCTTTTTCCAGAAAAAATGCCGCATTATCCGCTGTCATCCCACCTCCGATTTGAAGTCCTCCCGGATAAGCCGAAAGCGCCAGACAGGCTTGTCTGACATCTTCCTCATAATATTGGCTTCCTGCCGGATTTAAAAGAATAATATGCCCCCCTTTTAGTCCGGCATCTTTGTATAATCCGGCATAAAAATCTCCATCTTTTTCTGAAACGAAGTTATCTTTTGCATAATCTCCCTTATCTAAAAGGCTGCCACCGACAATCTGTTTCACTTTTCCATTATGTATATCGATACATGGTCTGAATTTCATAAACTGTCCCTTTCATTTTTTCAAGAATGCTGAAACATTCTTATCGCAAGATACGTTGATGCAACGCATGACATATTTCTAATGAGTAATTCTCTTATCTGCATTTCCAGAAAAATTATTTTAACTCAATCATTTCTCTGTCATATGGTACATAGACATTTCCTTTATAATATTTTCTGGCTTCTTTTTTATAAAGAGATTTTCTCTTTCGAATATTTTTATCTTCCGTATGCCATAATAACAGATTCTTTACTTCTAACTTCTGCGCCAGTTCTGCGCTGTCTTTTACCGTACCATGATGTTTTTCATATGGCTTAAATTCATCCTTTTCTTTATCTAAACAAAAAGCTTCATGTAGAAAGTAATCTGTCTGGTATGCATATTCAAAACAATGCTCCTGATATGGCTCATCACCGCAAAATGTCAAACGCTTTCCATTATTTAAAGTTGTCACAAAGCCAAACTGCCTTGCTTTTGTAGATCTTATATCGAAAAACTTGACTTTATAATCTAAAATCTGTTTTTCTTCTCCATCCTGTACCGGACAAAGAATAATTCTGTCTCCTATTAGCTTCGTAATCTTTTTAACCAATGTCAGCTCACAAATAGTTTTAAGTACATTTACCAGGCCATCATGACAATAAATCGTACAGTTTCCTTCATATTTTCCCTTTTGAATTGCCTGACCAATCACACGAATCATCCAGATCATTCCCAAAAGATGATCCGTATGTTCATGCGTAAGGAAAATATCATGAATCTCTGTAACCAGAATATTCATTTTTTCAAGCTGAGTAAGTATACCATTCCCACCCCCGGCATCTATCATAAAGTATCTTCCCTTTTTGTCCTGAATAATAGAGCAGGTATTATAACATTTTGTAACGGATGCATTTCCTGTTCCAAGTACGATTAATTTCTCCATAATGTTTCCTTTCTATAACTCTATTTTTATTTCTTATTTATTTTATGTTTTTCTACTTTTTAGCGAGTGAACTTTTATTGAATAAATCTATCCCCGATAAATTTGTTTCCGATAACATTCAAATGCTGACGGAATTGCATATTTTTCTTCTAAATCTTCTCTTGATACGGCAATCCATTCTTCCTTTTCTAAAAGTTTCTCTGAAATATCTCTCATCTGAAGCCGATATCCTCTCATTTGCCACTCCACATGAGAAAAAATATGTTTTCCTTCACCCAATGGCTCTATCATATAATCTCCGATTCCCCATTTTTTCATCTGTTCAGATAACTCTTTTGCAGAAAGCTCGCCATCAACATTAGGCAGTTCCCATAATCCACTTAAAAGCCCTTTCTCTGGCCTTTTGTGTAAAATAATCTTATCAGATACTTCTATTAAGAATACAGCCTTTTTTTCAATTTTTCTCTGTTTCTTTTTTGCTTT
>OLOM01002841.1_pt1 | contig 10135 bp, 7 predicted proteins | sample 1672531 | NCBI WGS metagenome assembly OLOM01 (sample SAMEA3136696, study PRJEB25190) | human gut metagenome | reverse complement strand
TCTCCTCGCGTACGAGCACGCCCTCTTTGGCCTCGATGGCCTGGTGCAGGCCCTCGGACCAACGGCGGCCTTCCATGATACGACCCGTGAACTCGTCGACGATCTTGACCTCGTCACCGTCCACCACGTAGTCCTTGTCGCGGTGGAACATAAACTGGGCCTTGAGCGCCTGCTGCAGGTGGTTCACAAGCTGGCCCGACATGTCGCTGTAGATGTTGTCGATGCCCACGAGCTGCTCGACCTTGCGCAGGCCCTGCTCGGTGGCCGCAATGGTGTGCTTGGCCTCGTCCAGCTCGAAATCGACCTCGGGACGCAGGTGCTTGACGGCGCGGGCGAACTTGGCGTAGGTCTCGGTGGAGCGGGTGCCGGCACCGGAGATGATAAGCGGGGTACGCGCCTCGTCGATGAGGATGGAGTCGACCTCGTCGACGATGGCGAAGTTGTGGCCGCGCTGCACACGGGCGCTCGCGCGGGTTACCATGTTGTCGCGCAGGTAGTCGAAACCGAATTCGGCATTGGTGCCATACGTCACATCGGCTTTATATGCGGGAATACGTTGGGGCTGGCGCATGCCATTTTGCACCAAGCCCACTTCCATACCCAAGAAGCGATACAAACGGCCCATCCACTCGCTGTCTCGACGAGCGAGGTAGTCATTCACGGTAACGATGTGCACGCCTTCGCCGGAAAGCGCATTCAAATAACCGGCGAGTGTAGAAACGAGCGTTTTGCCTTCGCCGGTTTTCATTTCGGCAATTTGGCCTTCATGAAGCGCCATGCCGCCAATGAGCTGCACGTCAAAATGACGCATGCCCATAACACGCTGGCCGGCCTCGCGCACCGTGGCGAATGCCTCGGGCAGAAGACTGTCAAGGCTTTCGCCATTCGCCGCACGTTCCTTGTAGGCGGCGGTAAGAGCTACGAGCTCGGCGTCGGTGAGCGCCTGCATGGACGGCTCAAGCGAGCCGATTTTGTCAACGAGCGATTGATAGCGCTTGAGCTGCTTGCCCTCGCCAAACGTGAGGAGCTTCGAAAGAAATCCCATGGTCTTCCTCATCTCGCCCACGAACGCATAGTGGGCGGCATCGATTTTCGAATGATATGCGCGAATATACACGCGGCTATATACGTTCGGCAACTTTACCACAGCGAACAGGAACAGAGGCAAACGGGCATCAAGCAAACAAAGAACCGTCACCCGATGGTTTCATTCGGCCGACTTTTGCATCGGCTCTTTCCCATTGAGCAGCTCGCAGTACATTTCCCGCATGCGATCGCCCGGGTCGATGCCCAGCTCCTCGGCAAGATGCTTCGCGCACAGCCGATAGGTTTCCATAGCCTGGACGCGCTGACCACTCGCCGCTTGCGCGCGCATAAGGGCAAACGCGGCATCTTCGCGGCCGGGACACGCATCCGCCGCGACCTCGGCAAACCACAACGCCGTATCCGCTTCGCCCGCATCTACCAACCGCAACGCCGCACTAACGTACGCGTCGATTCGTCGCGCACGATACTTCAAGCGCATGGCGGCAATGAAAGCGTTCTCCGTTTCAGACGGAAGCAAATCGCACGAGAACGACTCTTCCATCTTCTCGAATACGGCAAGCCATGCGCGGGCGTTGGGCTCGTCGAACAGAAGCGTGCGACAAAGCGCATCGAATTCGTCCACGTCGCTTTTCACATAACGCGTATCTACCATGACGCTTGCGCGATGACGCACAAGGTAGGGGCAATCTTCGTCATGCTCGGCACCAAGAGCCCGACGAAGTCGGCACCATAGCGAATAGAAGTTGTTCGTAGCACGCTCGGGCGTCGCATCGGGCCACATAATGCGAAGCAATTCAGGCCGCGCGATTTCCTTCCCGCGAAACAACACGAGCACGGCCAACAGTGTTTTCGTACGCTGTTTCGCGAACAAATGGGGGTCGACCGCAACCCCGCCAATGGTCACTTCCATTCCTCCGAATATATTCACGCGCATCTCGGGAATAACGGCAGGGCGAGGGCTCTGCATGGCGCAATCGCTCAAAGGCATCTGTGCCGGCGCAAGGCTCGGCCGCGTTCGACCGCGTCGCTGCTCGGCAAGTCCAGCCGCCAGCGCATCGCATGCGCGCTTGCGGGCGGACGAAAGAGGCGCATCCCCACCGGATTCCACAACGGCTGCAACCAAAATTGCTTCGCACACCGTTGCCTCTTCGGTCGAATCGACCATGCGATTCACAAGCGCACGAGAGACTGAAAGCACCATGGCGAGATCCTCCCCGTTCGCACGGCGAGAGACGCGCCTCAGCAGCGTCGCGCAATACACCGTCGCCGTGCGCAGCACATGGGTATCGACGCCTGCATTGCGCAATGCCCGGCACGCCGCCGCAACGTCTCCCTTATGAAGCGCGATCGCCGAGACGGCGATACGACCCGCCAATGCGTCGTTCGCAAGAACCTCAACCTTGCCTGCCGCGATATTCCCGAGCGTCTCGAGCGCCGCACTTCGCGCCGATTCGCCGCCCGCATCAAGCGCGACGAGCGCGCACATGAGCGCATCGGTTGACGATATTCCCCGCATACCCAATGCGCAGCGCGCGACAGACGAGGCGCGCTCCCTCTCGCCAAGCACAAACAATCTTCCCGAAGCAGCAGCTACCATCGAGGCGTCAAGACCCGTGCTTCGGGCTCCCAGGCTCTCGAAAAGCTCCTGCAAAGGACGCACGCATCCCGAATCGAACAGATGCCACTGCTGCTGCAAAATCCACGAAATTCGACGCTTGCGGGCGCAGGCTATCTGCATGATTTCGCATGCGCGCGGCCCCATTCCACGAGCAGCGAGCATGCAGGCGACCTTCGCAGAAAGAGCATCGCGCGCAGAGGGGGTTGCGACTCGGCCAAGCGAATCAATCGACTCCCCCAAACCCTCCATCACCTGCGCTACATCAAACCCGTGCGCCTCGAAAGTCTCATCGGCTAAATCAACGCCCACATAGGGGTAATGTTCGCTGATGAAGCGGCGCGCATCGGCTCGCACGCCTCCGGAAACGGCCGACAGGTCATCGAAGGATCCCACTTGCAAGGCTTCCATCACGAATACGGGAGCGCGCATTTCTGAAGGCATCTCTCCAAGGCGCATACCGCGCAAAAACTCGCGCATGCCATCTTGCCCGCCCCATAAAAAAGCAGGAACGCGATCGCATTCACGCAAGCCCTCAACCGATGCCACATGGCTCGAGGAAAGCTCGCAATCGTCGACAAGCAAGTCGCGAGCTCCGACGATAACGCAATCGCGCTGGGCATCAGCGATAGCGCCGAACGCAGGCGTCGTGGTAACGAGCACTTCGCAACCTGCCTCAAGAAGCGCATCAATTTCATGCGAGAAACACTCCGAACGTGCATCCGCCAAAAAGGGAACGTCGTCGAACACCACAAGGTCCAACTGCGCCGGTCGCGCAATAAGCGTTTTGGCAATTATCCCCGCATCCAAATCGCGCAGAAAGCATGGGCTCGAGCAATCGAGCCAATGAACGCCGCGAAACGAGAACATCGATGCCGCATATTCGAGTCCTAGACTCGTTTTGCCGAAACCCGAAGGGGCGACCACAAATCTCGCGACATCACGCTCTGCCACCAATCGCTTAACGAGACGAGGCCTTGAATAAATCCTTTGCGGCCCGATTTTCTTCGGACGCCTCCCATTGCAAGCGGCATTTTCAAGGTACCCCATGAGTCCATCTCCTCCTCGTGTCAAGTCGCGAATGCCCCATTAATCATCCGCAACGCCTGAGTTGTTTTGCGCGGCGATCGTCGCGCGATTCGAGGAACGGACAGCGATTCTATAGAAGAAAAAGCTCCAGCGAAATATCAGCGAAAATGCCAGGGAAGCCATTTAAAGAAGAAAATCGAAGAAAGTATCAATCGGTGTTTTCGGGCTTTGCAAAAAATACGTGCTACACCGCAAAGCACGGACTTCAACCAGCACTTTTCCACTATGCTTTCCCCATGGATACTCGAATCGACATAATAGCCCACTCCCCTGCGGCATTGGCAATTCGCGCCCTTGAAAAAAGCGGTTACCAAGCGTGGATTGTAGGCGGCTGGGTACGCGACACGCTCATGGGGCGCGTACCCCATGACGCCGACATTGCGACAAACGCGCCCTGGGAGCACACCAAACGTACCATGGGCGACGCCGGATACGCCGTGCACGAAACGGGAGTGAAGCACGGCACCGTTACCGCCATCGTAAGCGGGGAACCCATCGAGATCACCACTTATCGCATCGAAGGACCCTATTCCGACTCGCGACACCCCGACTACGTGGAATTCGTCGACAGCATCGAACTCGACCTCGCACGGCGCGACTTCACCATGAACGCCATCGCCTTTCACCCTACGCGCGGCATCTTCGACCCGTTCGACGGCGCGAGCGACATCGAGGCCCGAACGATTCGAGCCGTAGGCGATGCGCACAAGCGTTTCGAGGAAGACCCCTTGCGCATACTCCGCGCGGCGCGTTTCGAAGCGCAAACTGGCTTCGAGATCGAGCCCGCCACGCGCGATGCCGCATTCTCATGCGCGCACCTGCTCGACAGCGTTGCGCGCGAACGCACGGGAAGCGAATTGACCAAGCTTTTATGCGGGCCCTATGCGGGACGTGTCATTGAAAACGAATTCCCCATCGTCGTACAAGCCATAAAGGAGCTCGAAGTCGCACGTGGCTTTAAGCTGAAATCGAAACGACACGCTTACGACTTACTCGGGCATCTCGCCCATAGCGTCTCCGCCGCGCCGGAAAACGAGGCGCTCCGTTGGGCGGCGCTCCTTCATGACATCGCCAAGCCCGAATCGAACCACGACCACGCGCAGCGCAGCAGCATCGCCGCGACGCGCATCATGCAACGGCTTCGAATCGGACGGCAGCAGACGCAGCAAGCCGCTGACGCGATTGCGTGGCATACGACGAGCTTCCCGCCAAGCGAGGAGGCCCTGCGTCTTTTCGTCGCCTGCCTAGGCGGCGATGCACCCCGCGCGCGACGGGCGCTCCTGCTCCAGCGAGCCGACGCAAGTGGACACGGCCCAAAGGGAGACGCGCGCGAAAAAGAGGTCGATGAAGAACTCGCCATGCTCGATGCGCTCGAATGCAGCGGAAAGCCGCTCGGCGCGAAACAGCTCGCACTGTCGGGCAAAGAGGTTGCAGACTTGGGAAATCTTCATGGTTCGGAAATCGGCAGAACCCTCGACGCTCTGCTTGCCGCAGTCGTCGAAGGCGAAGTCGAAAACACCCCCGAGGCGCTGCGTTCTCATCTGAACTTCGCGATTGAAAACGCCGAAGAACAAATTTTTCAAAAAAAGTTGCGAAAGTTCTTGACGAAACGCTAGGAAGTCCGTAATATACCAACTCGCGCCGCAAGAGCGCACAAATCACTGGGGTGTCGTCTAATGGCAGGACAGCGGTTTCTGGTGCCGTATGTGAGGGTTCGACTCCTTCCACCCCAGCCATTTTTGGCCTGGTCGTCTAGCGGTTTAGGACGCCGCCCTCTCAAGGCGGAGATCGGGGGTTCGAATCCCCTCCAGGCTACCATGGTTTCTAAAGCCCGTTCTGACGAACGGGCTTTTTTGTTGCCGCTGCGCGATGCCCCTGACGGCACTTTTTGTCACCGATCTTGTTTATTGACTCCCCTCTCGGCTTGTTTTCCACAAAAACTTTTCCACATTTTGATTGCGTTGGTCCCTTTCGCTTCCACGGTCATTTCATGCGATTTCATTGACGTTTTCCTCGCATTTTCCCGTCTTGGCTCCTGCTTTGAATCGCAACAAAAGAACGGTCTTCATCCATTTATTAGTTAGACTGATGGAAAATCGTTTTTCCACACCATAAAAAAGTTATCCACATACCGGCGAACGGCACATTGGGTCGGTAAGCGGTTTTCTCGATTACCGACCTCGATATTCCCACATATGATCGAGCGGACCCGAGCCTTTGCCCAAATCCAGCTGAGCAGCAAGCGCTCCCGAAATATAGCGCTTCGCATATTCGCACGCCTCAAACACGGTGAAACCTTTCGCGAGCCCGCACGCAATCGCGCTCGAAAGAGTGCATCCCGTGCCATGCGTATTGTCGTTTTCGATGCGCTCACCTGGCAGCCAGCACGTAAACCCGCGCTCAGCTAGCACATCATCGGCATCGCTTATGCCGTGTCCGCCTTTCACAAGAACCGCAACGCCGAAACGCTCCGACAGCTCGCCCGCCGCAGCCTCCATGTCGCGCTTCGTCGCTATGACCCTCCCCCAGAGCACTTCCGCTTCGGGGATGTTGGGCGTTATCACGCTCGCAAGCGGAAACAAGCGCCCTGTAAGCGCCTCAGAGGCGCCATCGCTTATAAGGCGGCTTCCACTCGTCGACACCATAACGGGGTCGACCACGATGTTCTCAGCCGCATGCGCGCACAGCGATTCCGCAATTGCAACCACATTCAACGCCGATGACACCATGCCGATTTTCACGGCGCCGGGGCGAATGTCTTCGAACACCGCATCAATCTGTTGCACCACGAATTCGCTCGGAACATCGAGCACACCCGAAACCCCCATGGTATTTTGCGCGGTAAGCGCCGTGATCGCGGTTTGGGCGAACAGCCCCAACGCCTCGATGGTTTTCAAATCGGCCTGAATGCCCGCCCCACCCGAGGAATCGGAACCGGCGATACTTACGACCGAAGGAATCTTAAAGCCCATAGCTCTCCTCACACGCAACTCGGCAATCTCATGCATCCATAATACAATTCGCCGGGTATAAAGGCGGAAAAGGCGCCCGCAAGAAAACGGAAGCCAGCAAGCCAGCTTCCGTTCCATTCAATCGATTATCCCGCTGTTCGAACCGCTCGCAAGCAACTACACGAGCAGGTCAACGCCATCCATGATGCGTCTTAAGTCCTGCGTCGCGGATACGATGTCGCCCGCAGCAAAAATCGCCGACACGACCGCAGCGCCATGCACGCCCGTATGGGCGAGCGACGCAAGCGTACTCGCATTCAAACCTCCAATGCCAACCACGGGAATGCTCACGGCAGCACATATTTCCCGCAGCGTGCGCAGAGACACATCGGCCGCCTCGGGCTTGGTTGCTGTCTTGAACAACGCCCCCACGCCCAAATAGTCGGCGCCTGCAGCCTGCGCGGCAAGAGCTTGCTCCACCGTTTGCGCCGACACGCCCACGATGGCGCCCTCGCCCAAACGCGCCCTCGCGCTCGCGCACGACTCATCCGACTGGCCAACATGCACGCCATCGGCACCTACGGCAAGAGCCGCTTCTACGTCGTCGTCGATTACAAACGGAACTTTCCCGGCAAGGCCTTCGCGTTCGAGTTCGTCGCGAATTTCCGCATACGCGCTTATGAGCTCCTCGGTTGTGGCACGCTTTGCACGAAGTTGCAGAAACGTCGCCCCTCCGCGCACCGCCTGAGCGCAGCATGACGCAAGCGTACGCTCGCCCAGCCACGCATCATCGGAAACGGCATACAGCAAAAGCGACTCGGGAGCACGGCGAAAACGCTCGCGCGGCGTGAGCGCCGTCATAGTTAACGAACCTCTTCAACCAAAGCGGCCTTGGCCAAATCGTCGCCCTCAAGCAGCGACAGGGCATCCATAAGATAGGTGTGGAAGCTTCCCGTGCCGTCGCCTTCCTTCATGCGCGCCTGCGCGGCCTGGCCGGCAGCGCCCATATGCACCACCGCGGCAAGGGCGGCTTCAACGGCGTTGCCGTTCGCGCGCGCCATATATGCGCCGGTGATGGCAGAAAGCATGCAGCCCGAACCCGTGATGCGGCCTTGAAGCGCAGATCCGTTACGCACGGCAAATGCGCGGTTCGCATCGGCAACGATGTCGATGGGGCCGGTGATAGCAACGGCGCAGTTGGCCTTCGCGGCGAAATCGCGAGCGAAAGCAGCCGCCTCGGCGATATCTTCCTCGCTCGTCACGGCGTCGGCCGGGTTCACATCGACGCCTTGCGTGGCGGCAGCCTGGCCGGCAAGAGCCTTCACTTCGCTCATATTGCCGCGCACCAAGGCGACGGGCAGCGAGTCAAGCAGCTCACCTGCGGTTTGCGTGCGCAGCGCCGAAGCTCCCGCGCCTACCGGGTCAAGGACAATGGCATGCTCGAGTTCGGCGGCTCGGGCACCCGCGGCCTTCATGCCGGCGATGGTCTGCATGTTGAGCGTGCCAATATTCAGCACGAGCGCGTTGCAAATGGACGTGATGTCAACCACGTCGGCAGGCTCGTCGCTCATGATAGGGCTTGCGCCCACGGCGAGCACGGCGTTCGCGCAGCTTTCCACGGTCACGTAATTCGTGATGCAGTGGACGAGCGGGGTCGTCGCGCGCACATCATCGGCAAACGCCTTGATGGATTCGGTGATTTCAGATGCAGTTTGATATGCGGAATTGTTCGCAGTCATGCGATGCTCCCTTCGTTGGCATTACCCATATCAGGTTCGGTGGGTCGGAGCCAAGAAGCCCCCTCTCAGCCCGCTTCGGCGAGCTCCCCGTTATGTCGAAGTGAATTATACGGCGCACGCGGCGAAAGGAGCACAAAAATCCGCAAACGGCAGCGCCGCGTTTAGCCGATGCGAATGTCGCTCAAGGGCATTCGCGGCAAAACGACCACGACAGCGCCCTGCTCAAGAGAAATCGACACAGGCTTGCCCACGAATTCATTGGAAAGGCCAAGCGTCACGTCGTTTCGAAGCGTCGCGTTCTCAACTTCATACAGTGGGCCGCGCTCCGTAAGGCCGCACGAGGCGTCGGGCGCAGAAAAGACCGAGAACGTGCCCGCGTCCTTTGCGGCAATCTCAAGCGACATGCCGCCTGCGAGCGCGACCACGACATTGCCCTCTCCTACCGCGACGGCATGCATGCCCGCGCGCACCGCGCCCACCAAGGCCGAAAGCGTTGCAAGCGTGTGATCGATCCTTCCTCCAAGCGCACCATACACCGCAACCTCGCGCATGCCATGTGCGAGCGCCCACTCGAGCGCAAGCGCAGTATCACTATCGTCTTTCATGACGGGATGCCTCTCAATAGGAACGCCCTGCGGAACATGGCCCAACGAGTCAAAATCGCCCAGAGCGAAATCGGACGTTACGCCAATCGCGCAAAGTGAGGAAAAGCCACCGTCAACCGCAACCACCTTATCGAAATGTTCGGCAGAAAAATGGTCGGCATCAAAGGACGCGGCACCGACAAGCGCACATGAAAAACGATTCTCTGGCATATCTTCCCTTCTAACCCGGTTCATAATCCGCGGCTTTTGCGCAAGATTGTAGCAACACCGTGCAGAATGCACGACATACGGCGCAGGCAATGATACAATAGCCGGCGCTATGCGGGCTGGACGGTCGCGGTGGCCTTGTGCCAACGAGGAAAGTCCGGGCTTCTTGAGGCAGGATGCCGGCTAACGGCCGGGCGGGGAAACCCGATGGAAAGTGCTGAAGAAACTTAAACTCCCACTGGCGCCTTCGGGCGTTAAGAGAAAAGCTGAGAAGGTGCGGTAAGAGCGCACCAGCACGTCAGTAATGGCGTGGCTTGGTAAACCCCATCCGAAGCAAGGGCGAATAGGCATGCGATACGGTTGAGCCTCTCCGTGCATGCGGGTAGCCTGCTTGAGGCGTGTGGTAACGCACGTCCTAGATAAATGGCCGTCTTCAACGACAGAACCCGGCTCATAGGCCCGCTAAGGCATTGCAAAACGAAAGCCCGCTCACGCGGGCTTTCGTCGTTTATCGAGGCGCAACGCTTTCGCGCCAAGTATCAACGAAAAGAACCCCTGGCGCATGCAGTTCAGGCGAAGCCTGAGCAACGCGCACTTCGGTACGCGAGCCAAAGGCTGAAACAGAACTGCACCACCAGGGGTTCTTGCAACATCATATTGCCTCGCCGCTCAGCAGAACGGCAAAGCCGAACTAGTCGATATCGCCCAAATCAAAGGCCTCGGCAGCATCGCCGAAACCAGAAAGGTCTTTCTCGACGCTCGGAGCCGGAGCGGGAGCAGCGCTCTGCGCCGGAATAACCGTAGCGGTTGCGGGAGCAGCGGTCACAGCGGGCGTCACAGGGGCCGATTCAACAGCGCCTGCGGCGGGAGCGACATAGCTCG
>OLOM01002839.1_pt1 | contig 10138 bp, 8 predicted proteins | sample 1672531 | NCBI WGS metagenome assembly OLOM01 (sample SAMEA3136696, study PRJEB25190) | human gut metagenome | reverse complement strand
TGGGCGGCTCGAAGCGCATGGGCGTGTTCGCCACGCGCAGCCCGTTTCGCCCGAACCCCATTGGCCTTTCGTGCGTGAAGCTCGACCGCGTCGAGCTGACCGACGCCGGCCCCATCATCCACGTGCTCGGCGCCGACCTGCGCGACGGCACGCCCATCTACGACATCAAACCCTACATCCCGTTCGCCGATTGCCATCCGGACGCCGCTGCTGGCTTCGTCGACGAGGTGCCGTGGCACGAGCTTACGGTCGATTTCCCCGATGACCTGGCGAAACAAATCACGCCGGGCAAGCTTGACGGGCTTGTGGAGGTGCTGCGCCAAGACCCGCGCCGCGCCGGCAGCAAGCACGAGCCCAAGCGCGTGTACCGCCTTGCCTACGCGGGTCAAGACATCGGCTTCACTGTCGACGGCGACACGCTCCACGTCGTAGAAATCCGCGAAGGCCGTAACTGGTAGCGCAAATACTTCCGAAGAAGGGCTAACGCGCTAAACAAGGCCCAGTGGCCCTTCTTTCTTGCGTGCGGGCGCGAGCGCCAAAGGCTATACTGCGTTTCACCAGGTCACCGACGCCGCGAGAATTGGTCTGACCGGTCTTTCATCTGCAGACCTTCAAGCTTTGGGCTTCAACGCCCAAAGCTTTACGAACCCGCTTTCGCTACCGAGCTTCTCGAGCCCGCCGTTGCACGAAGCGCTGTAGGTCCGTTTCCGCCTAAGGCAGAGATATCGCGAAAAATCGCTCATGTATGTGATTTACTGACAACGGGCGGGCTATTGTCACTAATGGCGTGGCTGTGACCTGGGGAAACGTAACCGTGAATGAAGCGTTTGCTTGCGTCGCCGAGTTAAATCACATACATGAGCGATTTTCGCGACGCGCGCCCGTCGGCCGCAACTGGTAGCGCGGTCCTACTTTCCCCGATTCGGCAAAAACTGCAGTTGCGACACGCACACGCCTGCTAGGATGATGGCCACGCCGGCCCACTCCACCGGCCCGATGGGCGAACCCAGCACCAGCATGGCCACGAACAGCCCCGCCGGCAGTTCGGAGGCTGCAAGCACCGTGGACAGGCCCGTGGGCAGATGCGGTGTCCCGATGCTGAACAGCAGCACAGGCAGGAAGAACCCGCACGCGCCCGCGATCAGGCCCAACGGCGCGATGCCCTGCACCAGCACGCCGGACACGATGAAGTCGGGGCAAATGAGGTGCGACATCACCACCGCGCCGCCGCAGATAAGAAACCCGCGCTGCGCCTGCGAGCATTCCGGTTGCACATGGCCCGAAAGCGCCATGAACGCCGCGCAGCTTACGGCGGCAACCAGCCCCGCGGCAATGCCCCACGGGTTGCAGCTGGAAAGGTCGGCGGCGTACAGCCCGCTTGCGAACACCGTGCCGAACACGATGATCAGCGCCGACACCACCTGGCTTGCAGCGGGCGGGCGGCGCGTAATGGCAACCTGGATTACCGTGCCGATCCACGTGAACTGGAACAGCAGCGTCAGCGCTAGCGGCACGGGCAGCACGCTCATGGCGTACGTGTAGAAGATGGACGTGATGCACGTCACGGCACCGATGCCCACCAGCTTGGCCGTGTTCGCGCGCCCGATGGGGCTCCACCTGCGTCCGCGGGCAAAATCGATGCCTAGCAGCACGGCGAACAGGGCAAACGCGAACCACATCTGCGCGGCGGCAACCTGCGCCGAGCTGAATCCGGCCGCATAGGAGAGCTTGTAGCACGTAGCGTTGAATCCGTAGCACGCGCCGCCGAAGAACACGAGCGCCGCAGCGCGCGCACGGGCAGTGGCACCTTCGGTGCGGGTGGTGGCAGAAAGGCCACGCTCCGCTCGCGAATTTGCGCCTGCTGGCCAGTTTGCGCCAGTGAGCCCCTCGGCCATTGCGTCGGCAACCGGTTTACACCGTTCAGCTGGTATAGCCGCTGCATTTTCGCCAGCGCTCGTTGCGAGCGTCACGGGCGATCCTTTTACGCGAGTTTGCCATGTAGGTTGCATTTCTGCGGAACGCAGGGAGGGGGATTGGGTGATAGAAGTTCCTGCAGCAGGGGACAGGGCATGGTTCGACATACGTATGCACGCTCCTTCATGCAATCGGGAAGCTGCGTGGGCGAAAACCCGGCAGCAAAGCGGTTGCGTGGCGAAAAGAAGACGCACAAAGTCTGGAAAAGTCCACGCGCAGTTTATCAGACCCTTATTGTATCAACGGAGTCAAGCATAGCGTTGACCTGCGAATTTACCCCTCAAGCGCAAAAACACCGCGCGCCCTCGGTTTCCCGAACGCGCGCGGCGCACCATGCAAGCCAGCAAGTCCCGCAAACCCGCTAATCCGCAAGCCTCGTGAACCCCACAAAGCCCACGAGCTCGCAAGTCCTGCAAACCCGCAAAACTCCGCGACAAGCGCAACAAAAGACTCGTCCGCGATTCGCGAACTCCGCAAGCCAGCGAACCCCGCAAACCCGCAAAACCCTACGAACTACAGCTCGCAGCGGCCGAACTTCGCCAGAATTTCGGAAGCGGCGGTGCAAGACGGGCAGCCGCACCATTTCGCGCCCTGCTCCTTGCGCTGCTTCTGCTCGGCGGCCATGGCGGCGGCTGCCTCTTCGCCCATCAGCTGCTTCGCCGGGCCCTCGGCAAAGGTGATCACGGCATCGATGGTGTTCGGGCGGCCGTCCAGGTAGTCCACCAGCGTTTTCGTGGCGGCCTCAACGGCGGCATCGTCGGCGCCTTCGACGGCCTGTTTCCACGCGGCAGCGGCGTCCTTGGTCTCCTGCTTGCTCGAATCAGCGGTGGCCAGCACCTCGGCGCGCTCGGCAACGTAATCAAACAGCTCCTTGTCCATGGGGACAGCTCCTTTCGCATCGATTTCTTCCGAAACCAAATTATAAGCCGCCCTCGCAGCGCGCCAAGTACTTACCTTCAAGTAAGCGGCCGCAAAGGCCCGCGCCTGCGCCTGTCACTTCGCGCGATACGCTAGCATGCACACCAGCGACACCAGGCAGAACCCGGCCGCGCACACCAGCATCTGGAAGAACCCCGCCGCCCCCGGCGAGGCCGTTACGAACCCCAGCAGCACAGCCGGCGCCACCGTCGTGCCCACTTGCCGCACCAGCGCGATCGTGGCAATGGCCGACCCGCTTTCGGCGGGGCTCGTGTTCTCCAGAATCATGTAGTTCGTCGGCGCACCCATCGCAAAACCCATGCCCAGGCCCATGACGGCAAGCCCCGCAATCAGCAGCACGGCGTTCGCGCTGCCCAAGCTTGCCAGCGCCAGCATGAAAAAGCCCACGGCCGCAATGGCCAGGCCGCTCATCAGCACCGGCTTCGGCCCGAACTTGTCGATGAGCTTGCCGCCCAGCGGCGGTCCGAACATGCACATCACGCCCACGGGCAAGATATACAGCCCGCCCGAGCCCACCGGCGCGTCCATGATGAACTCGGCCACCTCGGGGATCAATGTCATGGTGATGGTGACGCAGCCCACGAAAAAGCTCACCACCATGGTCACCACAATGGCGCGGTTGCCCAAATACTCCAGGTGGAACACCGGGCTTTTCGCACGGCGCTCCACCAGCACGAACGCTACCAGGAACACGACGAAGCCCGCCGCCGGCCCCAGCACAGCTGCCGAGCCAAGCGACGCGGCCAGGTTGCCCACATCGATGCCCTGCAGTGCCAGCAACAACAGCAGCACGGTTATCACCATCAGCACCGACCCGGCCGCATCAAGCGGCTCGCGGTTATCGACGGTGCGGTTCGGCAGCACGCGCACCCCGGCAATCACCAGCGCTGCGCACACGGGCAGCGCGAAGAAGAACAGCGCCGACCAGTTCTCGTTGCCCACCAGGCCCATGATCAAGCTTCCCGCGGCGGCGCCCAGCACGTTGGCGATGCCGGCCACGGCGGCGGCGATGCCCAGCGCCATGCCCTTCTTCTCCTGCGGAAACGTTGAGCCGATTTCCGCATTTGCCACGGGAATGACGCCGCACGCGCCCACGGCTTGCACCAAACGGCCCGCCAGCAGCACCTCGAAACTGCCGGCCATCTGCGACAATCCGCATATCAGCGACCCTGCGCCGAACGTGATCAGGCACCCCAGAAACACCGGCTTGCGCCCGCGCATGTCGGCCAGCTTGCCCACTACAGGGATGCACGCCGCGTAAAACAACGTGTAGATGTTGATCATCCAGATGCCCGTGGCGTCATCGAGGCCGAACTGCTCCTGGATGACCAGGCGCACCGGCGCCACCATGCCCACGTACAGCCCGCCTAGCAAAAGCCCCAGCAGGTACACGACGAATATCGACTTCAAATTGTTTTTGCTGCTCAAAACACGCCTCGTCCTTCGCGAATGATTTCGTCATACCATAGCACTCCCGGCGCCCCGCTCGGGCCATCGCCACGCAATCAGGCCATTCGGCAGGGCTCGTGGCAGCCTGACGTGTGCGTGGGGAAGGGGTTGTGGTTGCCTGCCGCATGGGCAAAGCCACGGTCACTCGCATTCCCGCAAAACAAAAGGCGCCAAGCCATTCCGCTTGGCGCCTCTCTTGGCAAGCTATGCGTACGTCTCGCGCCCTGCGCGCATTACCCCCACACGCGCTCGGCGATGCGCTTGACCAGCGCGATCTTCGCCCACTGGTCGTCCTCGGTCAGCACGTTGCCTTCCTCGGTGGAGGAGAACCCGCACTGCGTGGACAGGCGCAGCTGCTCAAGCGGCACGTACTGTGCGGCTTCGTGGATACGCGCGATGACGTCGTCTTCGTTCTCCAACTCGGGGAACTTCGACGTGATCAGGCCCAACACCACTTTCTGGTCCTTGATGTGCGCAAGCGGTGCGAAGTCGCCCGAGCGGTCGGAATCGTACTCCAGGAAGAACCCGTCGTAGTTCGCGCCGCCGAACAGCACCTCGGCCACCGGCTCGTAGCCGCCCGAAGAGAACCACGTGGAGCGGAAGTTGCCGCGGCAAATGTGCGTGGTGATGGTCATGTCGGCGGGCTTCACCTCAAGGATGCGGTTGATCACGTCAACATAGTTGCGCGCAACCTCGTCAACGTCGATGCCCTCGGCGGCGTACGCCTCGCGCTTGGCCGCATCGCAGAACTCGCCCCAGCTTGTGTCGTCGAACTGCAGGTAGCGGCAGCCGCGGTCGTAGAACGCGCGCACGGCGTCGCGGTACACTTCCACGATGTCGTCGAACAGCACGCGCTCGTCCTGGTAGCGCTCGGTGGGGCGATACGTCGCCTTGCCGCGCACGCACGGGATCAGGTGCAGCATGGACGGCGCGGGGATGGTCAGCTTCGTGGGGTAGTCGCCGGCAATGTCGCGCAGCGCGTCGAAATGGGCCAGGAACGGATGGTCGCCGAACGCGATCTTCCCGCGGAACACCAGCTGCGCGCCCTTGGGCTTGGGGCCCTTGAACTCCACCGACCACGTGTCGGCGTCAACGTGCTCCACGTTCTCAAGCGCCTCGAGGAAGTCGAGGTGCCACATGGCGCGGCGGAACTCGCCGTCGGTGACGGCCTTCAGGCCCGCCAGCTTCTCCTTTTCCACCAGCTCGGCGATGGCCTTGTCCTCGGCGGCGGTCAGCGCCTCGCGCGTGATGGTGCCGGCGGCGAAATCGGCGCGCGCCTGTTTCAGCGCCTCGGGGCGCAGGAAGCTGCCGACGATGTCATAGCTGTAAGGAGGGTTCGTTGCGGTCATGGAGGCCATCCTTTCGTTCGATGTTGCGTACCTCAAGGATGTCACACTGGGCTAAGATAGAAAACTATCCGTTCGTTAGCATTAACCATATCTAAAAGCTATGGAAATCTTTTACACGCCCTGCTCGCTTTGGTATTCGCGCACGTAATCGCGCAAAAGCTGCAGGTAGCGCTCGGCAATCGACGATAGCGGCCGGTCGGCGCGCTTCACGTACCCCAGCTCCATGTGCTCGCTGCTTTCAAGCGGAATGGACACGATTTGGCTGCCGTTCAAATCCTCGGACAGGATGCCGCTTGAGATGGTGTACCCGTTCAGGCCAATGACCAGGTTGAACAGCGTGGCGCGATCGGTCACCACAATGCTTTTGTCCACCGCTTCGGCAATGTGCAACTCTTCGGCGAAGTACAGCGAATTGCGAATACCCTGGTCATAGCTCAGTCGCGGGTACGGCGCCAAGTCGGTAAGCGTCACGCTTGGGCGCGCCGCCAGCGGGTTGTCGCGGCTGACGAACACGTGCGGCGAGGCGCAAAACAGCGGCTCGAAATGCAGGTCGGCTGACTTCACGGCGTTCGTGATGACGCTGCCGTTGAAATCGCAGCGGTACAGCACGCCCAGCTCGCTGCGCTGCACGCGCACGTCGTCGATGATGCCGGCCGTGGACGTTTCACGCAGCGAAAACTCGTAGCGGTTCTGGTCGAATTCGCGCACCAGCGACACGAACGCGTTCACCACGAACGCGTAATGCTGCGTGGAGATGCCGAACACGCGTCGCGGCCGGTCCGTGCCCTTGTACTCGCTTTCCAGAAGCTCGGCCTGCTCAACCACCTGCCGCGCGCGCGACAAAAAGCGCATGCCCTCCTCGGTGGGCACCACGCCGGTGCGCGACCGCGTGAAGATGGTGATGTCCATCTCGCGCTCCAGTTCGGATACGGCCTTCGACAAGCTGGGCTGCGCGATGAACAGCCGCTCGGCCGCCGCAGTCAGCGACCCCGACTCGGCAACCTGGATGACGTATTTCAATTGCTGCAGTTTCATAGCCGCCATTCTACCAGCCGGCCCTGCTCCAGCAACCACCCTTTCGGCACAAGAAACAGGATCGAGGCGGCCCGCCCGCGAACTCCGACGCCGCCCCTACAATAATGCGGATACGCCTGCGAACCCTGCGCCCGCAGCCCCAAGCGTCAACGCGTACGTGGCGGCAACGTAGACTGCCGCCATGCCGCGCCGCCCTTCGCCCGCCAGGTCAACGGCCTCGCAGTTCATGGTGGAAAGCGTGGAGAACCCGCCAAGAAAACCCATGGTCAGCGCGGTATACGCCATCTGCCCCATGACAAGGCACCCCGCAAGCGCCGCGCCGGCGATGGTGCAGGAAACCAGGTTCACCAGCAGCGTCGGCCACGGGAACGGCCCGGCGGCTTTCGGCTTCAAGAACGTCAGCGCCTTGTGCCGGCACAGCGCCCCGCAGGCACCGCCCAGCCCCACCAGCAGAAACGTCGTCAGGCTCATCGTGCATCGCCTACGCTTTCCCCGCGCCCGTGCTCGGGCCCTCCGCTCCACGTTCGGCCACCATCCCGCTTCGCCACCGAGGCCTCTGGCGCGTTCACCCCCACAGCGTCTTGTTTGCGGTCGCCGGAAAGACAGCGGGAATCGGCCCCGATTTCCGTCTCGCAGCAAGCATGGCATCTCGGTGCTCCGCCCCTTTCGTGCCGCTTTGCAAGCTTGTCGGCAACCGCCTTTCCCGCCAGCGCGGCCCCGAACGTGGTGGCAACGGTGAATCCCAGATACGCGGCGAACAACCCATAGCGCCCGCTCTGCAAAAACGCCAGGTTCTCGGTCGAAAGCGCGGCGATGGTGGTGAATGCGCCAATCAGCCCCACGCCCATCGACTTCACCAGCGGCGCGGGCAGCTTCGTGCGCCGCGCCACGTACTGGTTGATAATCTCAAGCGTGAAGCAGCCGAAGATGTTCACGGAAAGCGTGGCCACGGGAAACCCGCCGCCCGCCGGCAGCGCCGCTTCCAGCGCATAGCGCAGCGTAGCGCCCAAAAAGCCCATCAGCAGCACCAGTGGCGTTAACGACCGCGGGTTGCGCAACGCGTGCTCCACGGAGTCTGCAATGCTCCCGTGCACCATGCCTTCTTCCGGTTGAAATGACAACGACGCTACACGCGGGGAATCTCCAGCATCTTCTGCTTCAGGTCGGCTTCCATGCGGCGCATCTCGGCTTCAGCCTCGGCGCGCTTCTGGCGGCCTTCCGCCTGAATCTGCATAACCTCGTCGAACGTCTTGATAAGCGTCTCGTTCGTGTTCTTCAGCGTTTCGATGTCCACGATGCCGCGTTCGGACTCGCGCGCGATGTCCACGGTAGAGGTGTGCAGCATCTCGGCGTTCTTCTTCAGCAGGTCGTTCGTCATGTTCGTGACGGCGTTCTGCGCGCGGGCGGCCTCGGCGGAGTTCGCGATGCCCAGCGCCAGCACCATCTGGCTTTTCCATAGCGGGATGGTGTTCACGATGGTGGTCTGGATTTTCTCCACCAGCACGATCTCGTTGTTCTGCACCAGGCGGATCTGCGGGGCGGTTTGCATGGCGATGGTGCGCGTCAGGTCTAAATCGCCCAGCTTTTTCTCGAAGCGCGTGCACATGGCCTCAAGGTCTTGCGCGGCCTGCGCGTCTTCGGCGCGCCCGGATATGCGCGCCTGCTCCGTCAGTTTTGCCAGGTCAACGCTGCGCACCTCGGCAAGCTTCTTCTTGCCGGCCAGCAGGTACATGGTCAGCTCTTTGAAGTACGTCAGGTTCAGCTCGTACATCTTGTCAAGCGTGGCGGCGTCCTTCATCAGCGTCATCTGATGGCCCTTCAGCGCCTCGACGATCTTGTTGACGTTCGCTTCGGCCTTGTCGTAGCGCGTGCGCAGCGCGTTCACTTTGCTGGCGCCCTTCTTGAAGAAACCGAACAGGCCCTTCTCCTCGGTGGCGTCGAAGCTGCGCAGCTCGGTGACCACGTCGGTGATAAGCCCGCCCACTTCGCCAAGGTCTTTCGTGCGCACGCCCGAAAGCGCCGTTTCCGAGAAATCGGCCATTTTTTTCTGCGCGCCCGCGCCGTATTGCAGCACCATGGCGGAGTCGCGCACGTCGATTTGCTGGGCGAACGAGTCGACCATCTGCTTTTCCTCGTCGGTCAGCATGCTGTCGTCAAGTTGCGGCGTTGCCTGCTCAGGGGCGGCCGGGACGGTGGCGGCGGGCTGCGCAACCAGTTCGGGCACCGGCGCGTCGTCAAGCGAAGGCGTCAAGGTGAGCTGGGGTTTTACTTGCTGGTCGTTGGCGTTTGCCATAGCGTTTCCTTTCGTCGTGACTCCATCGTGATCGGTGTCTCGTTTTAAATCATCATTTCATCGGCGAAGCCGATGTCGTTACCGTTCATGCTTCGGTCCCTCTCGACTGTTCAAGCTCCTCATCGCCGATGCGTCCCAAGCAGGCTTGGAATCCGAATTCCCATCCCGCGGTTCAAGCCAGAAACCCGAACCGTAAAACCCAAGGTCATTCACGCTGCGACGAGCAGCCGATTTCGCAGGCGAGGCAGAGTTCCGCAACGCTTCAAACCTCACGCGACATCAAACGGCGCCGCCCCGACGCTCAGCTGCGTTTGGCGCTGTCGAACGGCCCGTCCACCAGGCCTTCTTGCGCCAGCACGGTGTGCAGCACCGAAATGTCGGACGACACGTCTATGGCCATGTCGCGGAACAGCGAGTCAAGCAGCTTCTCGAATGCGGCGTTCAGGCTGCCAAGCGCTCCTTCGATCTCGCGTTTGGACTGCTGGATGCTGCTACTTTGGATGGGCTGCCCGTCAAGCTCGCGGTACGCGTCAAGCAGCTTCACCGTTGTGGGCAGATAGTAGTCCATCAGGCGGTCTAGGTCGCCGATGACCTCGGGGTTTTCGGCAGCGCAATCCAAAATGGCGCGAACAACGTGCTCGATCTGGTCAAGCGTGCGCGAAACGTCTTCGCCGGGGATGGCCTGGTTGCTCTCGCGAATCTGCGCGATGAACCCTTCGCCGCGCTCGAGAATCTGGCGCTGCTGCGCCGTGGGCTCGGCTTTCGGCTCCGCTGCGCGCGCCGATTCCGCCAAGTCGTGTTGATGCTGCTGGCGCAGCGCCTCGGCGCGTTGGCTTTCGTGCTGTTGGTAAGCGCCCGGCGTCATAAGCAGCATGGTTTCGCTGTTGTCAAGCGCCGCTTGCCTGAACAGGCCTTTCGCCAGCATCTTCTTCACGTTCTTGCGCACGTTGTCCGTCGTGTCGGCGCATGCCGCGGCCAGCTCTTCGATGCTGCAGCGGTCGCGCAGGCCGATGACGTCGCGATACCGCTCGAAGCGCTTCGCCAGCTGCAGCTTGCGCCCGCCCACGGCGGCCATGACGGCGCAGGCGGCGCCCACCAC
>OLOM01002832.1_pt1 | contig 10157 bp, 6 predicted proteins | sample 1672531 | NCBI WGS metagenome assembly OLOM01 (sample SAMEA3136696, study PRJEB25190) | human gut metagenome | reverse complement strand
GGCGTGTCGTAGCTCTTGCGCAGTCGGCGGAGCTTGCCGAGGCTCGTCTTCTTCGCGAGGAAGGTCCTGCGGGCACGCAGCGCGTCGCGCATCTCGCGCGTGTCCGGGGCGCCCAGCTCGCGCAGCTGGATGCTCACGTAGTCTGCCGAGAACTGCTGTGCGCGCACCTCGACGTCCGCGAGCCAGTCGCCCTCAAGGCGGCGCGGGCGCGGGCGATACAGCAGGATGCGGCGGCCGGTGAGGTCCTCGTTGAGGGCGCACTTCAGGCGGAAGAGGTCATTCTCCTCCTCGCGCATGACCTCGACGCCGGGCAGCTCGAGCTCGGCCGCTACCTCGGTGAACTCAGTATCCGGATCGTGCCACACCACGATGCCGCCCGCGTCTCCCATTGCGTCGAAGAGCTTCGAGAGCTCCTTCGTTATGTCTTCTAGCTTCATGCCTTACTTCACCTTTGCCAGGACGTCGGCGAACTTGGCGTAGTTGACGTTCACGCCGTCGTCGAGGTCGATCTTGATCATCTGGTACGCGAGGTGCTGGAGCTTCAGCTCGTAGCTGGCGAGCTCCGCCGCCTGGGCCTCGATGCGCTTGCGCTCTTTGGTGAGCTGCGCCTTCTGACGCGCGGCCGCCACCTGCATCTGGTCATCCAGGTAGCCCAGGCGCGTGCGGTAGCGCTCCTGGTGCGGCAGCACGTAGTCCGTACGGATGCGGGCGAGGAGGTCCGGCTGGTAGCGGTGCATGTACACCAGACACTTGAAGCCGTTCTTCTTGCCGGAGTCGAAGAGCCAGTAGATGGGGCGCTTCTTGTACGTCTTGCAGTGGTCTGCGTAGAAGTCCTTGAGGAAGTAGGCGCGGATCGTGGCGCGGGCGTCGCAGTTGGCGGTGGGATCGAGGGAGTCAGCCATGAAGCGGAGGTTCTCCTCGAGCGTCTCCTCGCCATAGGCGACGCGCACGAAGTCGATGAGGCGCGCCACGATGTCATCGCCAAAGTACTCATCATCGGTGATGGGCAGGATGTTGTCCTCGTCCGGCATGAAGGTCACGTGCTCTGGGTCGGGCATCTTCGCGAGGTAGTTCGCGACGGTGTCGCCCTGGTCTGCGAGCACCAGGCCGTCCATGTCGAGCGAGTAGCGGCCGAACATGCAACCCACGGCGTAGCTGATGAGCGAGACGATCTCATCGCGCCGGGTGCGCACGTAGCGATTGCCCTTGTAGCTCTCCGGGATCTCCTCCGCGGTGTCGAAGATGCGGGCGACGGAGACGTACTTGTCCTCGACCTCGATGGGCACCTCGCCCTCCATGTTGTAGATGCGCGCGAAGATGCGGTTGAGCTCCTCCTCGTTGGCGCGGAGCTGCTCGAAGCGCTCGTTCACCTCGGCCTTGTGGGTCTCGTACTTGTCCTTGATCAGCGTTGCCATGTGGTTCGTCTTTCTGTCCGTGGCGGTGGGGAATGGGGTATGGAGCCTAACCGTGCCCTAACCCTCTGAGCGAGCTGGGATGTGGAGCGGGAGACACGTTCCCACTCCATTCTGTGACCGGTCCTTTAGCGCATAGGGGGTTTGAGCCTGGGGAAAGCGCGCCTGTCCGCCGCCGTGATTCCCTGCTCCTTGAGCTGGCTTATCAGTGATGTCACGTGGCCCCTCAGACTGCGGTACTCGTCACTGCGTCTCTCAGTATTGGTAAAGCTGAGAGAGCCGACGTAGTCGTTGTACCGTCCGAGAGCCTCGACCATTTGCTTTGTGGCTCTGGTTGTCTTGAATGCTAGGTTGCGGTGGTCTTTCTTGGTCTTTTCTAGGCGACTTTTGTACTCGCCTTCTTTCTGTGGTTGCGCCTCGATCTCTTCGGGGAGGGAGGCGATCTTACGCTCCTGGTCTTGTATCTGCTTCTCGATATCAGCACACGTGATGACGTTGAGTTTTTCGTCGATGGCCTTTATACGGTCGAGATGCTCGTTCTTCTGGTCGGCAAGTTCTGCGATTTTAGAGCTGAGCTGAGAGCTCTTGAAGATGGCATAAAAAGGCAGGGACTTCCGGTTGGCCTCTAGTTCACGCAGCTTCTCTTCGAGCTGATTAATTTCAATTGAGAGCTGATCCCGCTCGCCCTGCAAATCGCTTTTGCGGACAAGCAGCTTGGCGAGTTTCTTTTCGATGCGCAGCTTCTCTTCTTTGGCGGAGCCGAGCTGCTCTTCGAGATGGTTTTTATAGTCGGCTATTCTCCTGAGCTCTTCTTTGTCCTCCGCGGCTGATTGCTCGTTCGCAAAAAGCGCACGGCTGGCTTTGTGATGCTCCGTTGATGCTGCGAGTAGTAGGTCGAGGACAGCTTCGAGACGTTCGCACTTGCTTGTTAGGTCGGAAGGTGCCTTCGCCGGAGGCTCCTCGCTCGCAACAGCCTCGAGCCCGATGGCTGGCTTCTCGCTCACGGTGACGGAGAAAGGGTCGTCCTGCGCCCCGTCGACGCGGGAGACGTTTCCCTCAAGGAGCTGGCTGAGGTCGAGGTTGCGGCAGCGTGCGAACGTCACCTGGAAGGGGGTGCCCTTCAGGGACACCATGCAGAGGCGGAGGTCCCAGAGCAGGCGGCACATCAGGTCGAAGAAGTGTGGGATTCCGTCCGCGAGGGTGCCGTCGTAGATGACCGTGTAGTTGTTGGGCCTGTCGTTGAGGACCCTGAACGCCGCCATGCTCGCAGCGAGGTTGGCGAGCGTGATTCCCGTCAGGTCGCCGTCGAACATGATGGGGTACAGTGCCTTGGATACCCTGTCCCTGGGGACGACGAGCGCCTTGTCCTTCTCGATCTTGAGCAGGAAGGACACGAGGCGGTCGCTCAGCTCCGCGAAGCTGTCGAAGCCGTTTTCGCGGGCGATTGCGTTGAGCTCCTCGATCTTGGGCAGGTTGGCCTGCATGCCACGGATGACGTGGTGGCCCCGCTCCCAGGCGATGTCGGTGTCCCGGAAGAACACGTAGTCATCGGCGAGCAGCGTGAGCAGCAGTATGGGGTTCACGTTGTGGCTCTCTGTTGGCTCGGGTTTGGTTGCGGGCTTGGGCTTAGGTTTCGGCTTCGGTTCGGGCTTGGGTTTCGGCTTCGACTCCGGCTTGGGTTTCGGCTCGGGCTTGGTCGCGGCCACGGGCACGGACTTAGGCGCGGCTGCGGGCTTGGGCTTCGACTTGCGCGTTGCCCCCTTGCCGGCGGACTTTGCCTTTCCCTCGCTGGCAGACGCGGAGCCATGGCCAATTTTTGGCGCCTCGCTCACGCTTACGGTGCCGGGGTTATCTTGCGCACCGTCGATGCGGGAGACGCTGCCGCTCAGCAGCTGGGAGAGGTCCAGGTTGCGGCAACTCGTGAACGTCACCTGGAAAGGAGCGTCCTTCAGCATCTCAACGCACTGGCGAAGGTCCCAAAGCAGGCGACACATCAGGTCGAAGAAGTGGGGGATGCCGTCTGCGAGCGCGTCGTCGTACATAACCGTGTAGCTGTTCGGACTGTCATTGATGACCCTGAACGCCTTGCTGGCCGTGAGGTTGACGAGCGTGATGCCCGTCAGGTCCCCCCGGCGGACGATGGGATGGAGCGCCTTGGAGATGGACGCCCTCGGGACGACGAGCGCCTCGTCCTTCTCGACCTCCCTCATGAAGGCCATGAAATGCTCAAGCAGGTCATCCGTGTTCTTGAACCCGTTCACTCGCGCGAGGGTGGCAAGGCGTGGATGCACCGGAGAGCCGATCTGCAGACCACGGATGACATGGTTGCCCTTCGACCACGAGAGGTCCTTCTCCCCAAAGGAGACATAGCCATTGGAGAGCAGCGCGAGCATCGTCGCTGGGATGTCCATGCTATCGGCCTCTGCGGCGGCGCCTGCCGGCTGTTCGCCCACAATCTCTATGCCTTCCGTGAGGTCGGTCGAAGGCGCAGAGGTCACGTTGACCAGGGCGGGGTCATCCTGGGCGCCGTCGACGAAGGTGACCTTTGGGTACTCCCACCAGACGGTCATGCGGCCGATGCAGTTGAACTCTATGCCGATGCGACTGAACCTTACGCTGAAGGGGATTCCCCTCTGCGCGTTCTCGCACTGGCGAAGGTCCCAGATGAGGCGGCATACCATGCCAAAGAAGCGGGGGAGACCAATGGCAACGGGCTCGCTGTACTCAACCTGGTATGCGTCGGGACCCTCGCTCTTGATGCGGAAGGAGTCCGTGTAGTTGGCCATGTTAGCGAACGTGATGCCCGTGAGGTCTCCCTTGCGGACGATCCGATAGAGCCCCTTGTTGATGTCCGTCTTCTTGGGGACAAAGAACGCCTCGTCCTTCTCGACCTCCTGAAGGGCGGAGACGAAGTAGTCGATGAGCTCGTTTGCGTCATCAAAGCCATTCTGCCGCGCGATGAGGGCGAGGTCCTCGCGCTTTTGCTCGCTCACCCCGACGCCGTTGATGAGGTGGTGGCACTTGCGCCTGGGGATGTCGCTGTCCTCAAAGGAGACGTAGCCGTCGCTCAGCAGCGACATCACGAGTGTGGGGACGTCGGGTGTCTGCAGTTCGACGGAAGGGCCCTCCTCGTCAGCAGGTGCCTCCTCGGCCTTGGCAGCTTCGAGTTTAATGCTCGGCTCCTTGCTCGCAACAGCCTCGAGCCCGATGGCTGGCTCCTCGCTCACGGTGACGGAGACGGGGTCGTCCTGCGCACCGTTGACGCGGGAGACGTGCCCCTTAAGGAGCTGGCTAAGGTCGAGGTTGCGGCAGCGTACGAACGTCACCTGGAAGGGGGTGCCCTTCAGGGACGTCATGCAGAGGCGGAGGTCCCAGAGCAGGCGGCACATCAGGTCGAAGAAGTGGGGGATTCCGTCCGCGAGGGTGCCGTCGTACACGACCGTGTAGTTGTTGGGCCTGTCGTTGAGGACCCTGAACGCCGCCATGCTCGCGGCGAGGTTGGCGAGCGTGATTCCCGTCAGGTCGCCCCGGCGGACGATGGGATGGAGCGCCTTGGAGATGGACGCCTTCGGGACGACGAGCGCCTCGTCCTTCTCGACCTCCCTCATGAAGGCTATGAAGTAGTTGAGCAGGTCGTTGATGTCATCGAATCCGTTTTCCACCGCGATAGTGGCGAGGTCCCTCTGCTTTGGCGAGTTGACCTGCAGGCCCTTGATGACGTGGTGGCCCTTCGACCAAGAGATTTCGTTGTTCTGGAAGAAGACGTAGTCGTCGGAGAGCAGCGTGAGCATCACCGTGGGGAGGTCGGGCACCACGGCGTCGTTGTCGCTGTTGCCGTCGTCGACGTTGTCAGAATCGGGCCATTCGATTCCGATTCGCGAGAGTATCGTGCGCATGCGCTCGGAGGGCGCAAGCACTCTCTCGACCTCTTTCCACTCCTGCTGTGGCAGTTTTCGGAAGTCCCTTGGGAGCAAATTCGGAAAGAAGATTGAGCTCTTGGATGTCTCAGCCACAATCTGGCGCAGCTTGTCTAGATTCGCTCTGTCTTCCTTTAAATAGCGCGCCTGAGCGTCGGCGACATCTGCGAGGAGCTCAAGGTACGGTTCAATGCTCTTGTTGGACTCCGCATATTCCTCTACCGCGGCAATCAGCCTCTCATGTTCGGTTCGTTGGTCGGCTTTGTAGGCTTGCTTAACAAAGCGGGCTATATCGGGAGTCTCTTTTTTGATGCCTTCCAGCACGCTGCCGTATCTAGCAATGACCTCAAAGAGATGGTCGGGATCGATTTGGGAACCGAGACACTCCTGAAGATCGCGGACGTATGACGGCGTATCGCTCTCGTAAACGCATATCGATTTGGCGAGCCTGTCAACGAGCTCGCGGGCCTCGTCCAGTCGGTCGTTATTCCATGAACTGAACGTTGCATGCAGAGTAGCACGTCGCGAGCTTTCCGCAATGATATTGAACGCAAGGCCAACGTTGTTACTAGTGGCAACCTGTATGATGGCGCACTTGCATCCGTGGGCTTCGACCGTGTGGTAGTCGAGGGGTGTTAGGAAGTAGCAACCGATGCTGTGGGGGGAGAAGTACACGCTCTTTGTAGTTGCGAGTCTGGACTCTGGCGTGTCCCATCTATTCTCCAAATGGAGATCTTTGTCAAACTCCATTTCGCAGTCGATCCAGACATCATCCCTCGGGCCGGACTCCTTGGGACTCATTCGGAAGAGAGGGCTGAAGCCCTCGCCATGGTAGGTGGCCTCCCAGCCCTCGGGGATCTCGCAGGAGAGGTAGTCGGACGAGACCCGGTTGGCTTCGAGGTCGACGCCGGGCGTTGGCCTCTGGACGTCCTCTGTCTCGGAGATGCTCTCGTGGTCGGCCATGGCCGCTCACATCCTTTCGGGGTTGACGCGCTTCGTGCGGTTTGGGGGGTTGTGGTCTTACTCGACTAGGTCAATGCGGTCGATCGCTTCTTGCAGGTAGTGGGGGAGCGCGTCGAATGAGGTGTCGTATCTGGCGAGGAGCGCGCTCACGTCTGCGGCGGTCACGCGGGTGTCGCGGCGCGCCTGCCGCTCGAGCAGCTCGACGTCCGTGAGCAGCGCCTTCTCGTAGGCGACCTGTATGCCGATCGCCGAGTCGTGCGTTGGGTCTGTCATGGCTGGGCCGCCTTTCTGTGCTTAATGCTCGCGGGCTTATTACCTGCGGTTATTACTTGTGTGTCGAACATGTGTTTGCTATAATCACATCTTGAAGACAGAGCGTTACCCGTGGTATAAAAGAGGTGGTCCTCCCGCAAGGGTCGGCCTCCAAGAGCCGGGGGGTTTCCCCCGGCATTTTTATTAACTAGGAGGTCGCAGCAATGGAGGAGCTGTCCATCTTTGTTGACGAATCCGGCGATGCCGGAGAGACGTCTACGTACTACCTGATCACAATCGTTCTGCATGATCAGTCCGAGGATGTCGGTCAGATTCTGGCCCCTTACGAGGCTGATCTCCGCGCCAGACAGATTGATGACATCCCGATGCACCTCGGGCCCCTCCTCAACGGCAACGATGACTACAAGGGTCTCGGGGTCTCGACGCGCAAAGCGCTCCTTAACGGTTTTCGTGTAATGGCGGGCAAACTCCCTTTCCAATACATGACCTTCGCCTACCGCAAGAGCGAGTTCGCAGACTATGAGAGCCTTCTTAGCAGTATGAAGAGAGACCTTATCCTGTCGATTTTCGACAACATCGACTTCTTCCAGAAGTTCAGAAAGGTCAAGGTTTACTACGACAACGGGCAGTCCGTTGTCACTAACGCACTTCATGACGCTGTTGAGTACGCGCTGGCGAGGGAGGCTGTTATCTACCGCGATGCAAAGCCGGCGGACTACCGCCTTTTCCAGCTTGCGGACTATATCTGCACTCTTGAGCTCACTGCTCTTAAGTACCAAGCCCATGCTGATACCGCCACGGATCGCTTGTTCTTCGGCCAATGGGGTTCGTTCAAGAAGAACTACCTCAAGAAGCTGCGGAAACATAGGCTCGGTTGATCGATATATGTAGTTGGTCACTTGCTCCTGTAGATATGCGTGATGAGCGTCAGGCGAACGAGTTTCGTTTGAGTGGGGCGCAGAAGCGGTCGATCCGAGAAGACTATGACGCAGCCATGAGGGGCGAGGTTGTGGATGCGAGAGCGGCTCTCGAGGAGATTCGAGTTGTGCATGGGTTTCCGTTGCATGAGGACAGCGAGGAGCCCTTGCAGCCTGAGCGAGAGGATTCCGGCGAGCTGTCCGAGGAGATGAAGCGAGCGATCCTCGAAGGCTATAGCGAGGCGTTGCGTGGCGATTACGTTGACGCGTCGGCTGCGCTTGAGGAGATTCGAGTTGCGCATGGGTTTTAGCGTGAGCTATTTCGGCTGGGCTTTTGGCGAGGATTGAGCGATTGGAGTCGAGGGCGGTGACGCCGCTCGTTTCGCTAGCCATGCGGGAGGTGGCCCATGAGGGTGCTTCGGCTATTGAGTTGGTTGTCGCGTTCATGAGCTGACCTCCTTTTCTGGTTTGATAGGCTTGTGGCTATGGCCGGGATTGAAGCGTGAACGGGAGTACGTCCCGTGCTCACGCTGGCTGCCAGAGAGTTGATTCTTTACTCCCATACTCCGGTTTCGAATGCAGATTTATTCGGCCCTTTGGCCCAGTTGCACCAGTATTCGTACCGTTGTTTTAGAAATCTCCTACGAGCATCCGGCATATCCTCTGATGCGTCAGCGGCCGCATTGAAATCGTTCCAGTTTGCTACATCCTCTGCAATTGAAGGACCAAGCTGAAATGTGGGAGGGATGCAAATTGCCTGGACAGTCCCATCAGAACGGACTTTTACCGTTCCGTAATGCATGGCGTCTCTTGATGGATTTAGCCTATCGAAAGAGACGATGTCAAAGTCGCTAGTTTGCTTTTCGGAACGTTTGTTAGTTAAGAATTGATCTGCGTAGTACTCGTCTCTACGTCCGTATACCAAGATATATCGAGGGGAAAACGTTAGGCCTCTCCCACGCTCGGAAATTCCGTATCGGTCGTAAAAATGCCCTCTTGCTTTAGACGCGGCAAGTAGAGCCTTCCACTCGGTTATTTGTTCACAGGCTTGCGTAAACTTGGCGTTTTGAACCTCATCTGAAGCGCGGAACATTGTCTTTGATGGCTTTTCAATCTCAATAAATACGGGGACCAGCTCAAGACTCGTCTCAAGAAGCCACATAAAGTCAGGGCGTCGTTCTACTTGGCCTTCAATTACTGGTTGGGATACGACAGCAAAGAAATGAGCCCCGTGCGATGGATTGCCTTGGTTAAACCCGGGGAGCATACAGGGGTTCTTTTCAAAAAACTCCTGGTACTTGGATTCGCTTAGTTCGTGATTGTTAAGCATTGCATGAAGCTGCTCATGTATGCGGTTGGCGTAGCCGTCAAAATCGATCGACGGAGGATTTTCTGTCATCTTGTAAGTTGGAAGGAGGAGATTCATACAAAACCACCTATAGAAGGGGATTACGTTTGAAATCCCAGGAGGTTTCAAACGAGTCCCAGTCGAGTTTCGACAAGTCGCGCAGCTTTTCTACAAGTTCAATCACATATTGTTTGCTTGATTCGTCTTCGATAATTGGATATGTGGCTATCTGGCCAACCTCGAAATTCAACGTTGGAGAGAGCATGGATGCGACGAGCATGATTACGGAGCTGTTGCATGCACCCTGGAGATAGGCCAATTCGCGCTCATCAGCGAAGATGCTTGTACCGGCGACATCGAATATATGGCCTGCGGGTTTGTATCTAAAAGCGATGCTGCCGCTGGATATCTTTGACCAGGTAATGGACGGGCTGAAGTAATTGTCAGGATTTCGGATTACCGATCCAGAGAACAGTCGGATTGATTCGCCGTCGTTCATCCAGTCAATTACAAACTCGTTATTTCCGTACCACTTGCGGAAGTCTCCACCCTTGTTGTAGGGGAACCACTTGAGACCGCTGGCAGCTGCTTTTTTGGCACTTGGGCAAGAGTAGTCGCTGTTCTTCGTGCTGACTTCCCACCATTCGCGAACGAACCGCGCGTTTTCACCAGTGGCTAGTCCTTGCCTCGGTTTTCCAATGTCTGACAGCTTTTTGCTCGAAACGAAGGCGTCTAACAGCGCGTCGCTGGCCCAGTAGGCGATGGGGGAGCCGGGGATTTGGTGGAAGGTGGAGGCGTCGCGGCGGTAGAACCAGCCGCAGGCGGGGTTCTTGATGGCCTCCAGCGCCTTTGGGGCTTGGACGTTGGCTCCGACAAAGTCACTGAGACGGATGTAGCCGCCCTTGTAGCCTTCGATCTTGCTGTTGTGGAACGTGAAAGTGCAGATGGGGACCGTTGCTCCGGCGAAGCCCGAGTATTCGAGCTGGATTAGGGAGGTCAGGGTCTTCTCGTCGATGAGGAGATTGCGGAGCTTCTCGTAGCTGCCGATGAACATCCAGACGAACGGGCACATGATGCCGACTTCGCCGTGAGGGTTGGCAAAGGACATGATGCGCACGATGAACGACGAGAAGAGGTCGCTCTTCACGTCGGGGTAGTTCCTCTTGACCCATCCGCTTATGAACGGGTTGAAGCTGCTGCTGCCCATGTAGGGCGGGTTGGCCACGACGACGTCGAAACGTCGGCGCAGGGCCTCGCAGGTCTCGAGCGCGCCCTCGAGTCCGTCCTTGGTGGCCGCGGCGAACAGGTCGCCGGCGCGGGAGGCGAG
>OLOM01002831.1_pt1 | contig 10163 bp, 8 predicted proteins | sample 1672531 | NCBI WGS metagenome assembly OLOM01 (sample SAMEA3136696, study PRJEB25190) | human gut metagenome | reverse complement strand
GCTGGTACCCTGGATGTCCGGGGTTTCTGCGGCCTGTGCGGGACTTGCGATGGTGGGAAGCAGCAATGCTGCGGACAGTACGATGCTGAGTAATTTCTTTTTCATAGAACCCTCTCTTTCCTTGCGATGATAAAGCCGGGCGAGGGCTTTCGCTGTCCGGCATAAAAAAGTGTAACAAAAAATCCCTGTATGGAACAACAACAAAGCATTTACAAATTGTTGTCCAATTCAGGGAGAAATTGTTACAGTTTGGTCAAAGGGGGCTGAGGTAACCGTTTTCTTTGAAGCTGAGATAGGCTTCGCTGCGCGGGTCGGCGACGATGATGTGGTCGAGCAGGCTGATGCCCAAAAGCTCTGCGGCCTGGCGCAGGCGTTTTGTGAGCTTGAGATCGCTGGTGCTTGGGGTGAGGTCGCCGGATGGGTGGTTGTGGCCGATGATGAGGGCGACAGCGTTTAAGCGCACGGCTTCGCGAAAGATGTCACGGGGATGGACGTTGGCGCTGTTGGCGGTGCCAACGAAGAGCTCTTTGGCGGCGATGAGGCTGTGCTTGGCGTCGAGATAGAGGGCGTGGAAGCTTTCCTGCTCGCTGTTTCTGATCTGGGTGCGGATGAACCAGGCGGCGCTGGCGCTGGTGGTGATGCGTTTACTTTCCTGTTGGCTCTGCACGAGGGCGAGTCGGCGTCCGAGCTCGATGGCTGCCAGGAGCATGCAGGCTTTGCTGGGGCCGATGCCTTTGATCTCGCAGAGGGAGCGCATATTCTGGTGCAGCAATCCTTCGAGGCCGCCTGTGTGGGTGAGGACGATCGCGGCGAGGTCGGTGACGTCATGGAGGACGGTGCCTGTCTGCAGGAGGATGGCGAGGACCTCGGAATTGGAGAGGTCCTGCGGGGAACCCTGGATGAGGCGCTCGCGCGGACGCAACTCGAGGGGGCGGTCTTTGAAGCGTGGTTTTTCTGGTTTTTCAGGGGGCTTCACTGGTCTTCCTCCTCCCACTCTGCAAGCATCTGGCGCACGAGATCAAGGGGCAGTCCGACGACGTTGTCGTAGGGGCCCTGGAGCTTTTCCACGAATTTTCCGCCCTGGCCCTGGATGCCGTAGGCGCCGGCTTTGTCGAGGGGTTCGCGGCTTGCGATGTAGTCCTGGATCTCCTGCTCGCTCAGGGTGCGGAAGTGGACGCTGCTTTGGGCGTGGCGGGTGATGCTTTTTTGGCTTTCTGCGCAGGTGAGGGCGACGGCGGTGATGACCTGGTGCTCGGCGCCGGAAAGGGTGTAGAGCATCTGGGCGGCATGGGCGGCGTCGCGCGGTTTGCCGAGAAGGGCGCCATCTTTGCAGACGATGGTGTCGGCGCCGAGGACGAGGGCCTGGGGATTGTCCCGGGCGACGGAGCGCGCTTTTTCAAGGGCGAGGTGCTCGAGGGCTTCTGCCAGGGGCAGGGCGGGATCGAGGGTTTCCTGCGCGAGCTTGGGGGCGCTGATGGTAAAGGAGATGCCGAGCTCGGCAAGCAGGCTCTGGCGCCGCGGCGAGGTGGATGCGAGAATGAGGGGTCTAAGCATAACTGTATCCTTTCTTACGTTCGTTACGCACGGCACTTTCGTTTCTCTAGCAAAGCTTTTTTTCAGGTAGGAGGTAGGAGGTAGCCGCTGCGCGGACCAGCTTGCTTCGCGCGCTGGCAGGTAGGAGGTTTTCTTTGTTGCCGTGCGCCAGGTTTGCAAATAATGCACAGCGTTTGTCACAAATAACGGTCGCTGCGCTTTCCACAACACCACCTCCTACCTCCTACCTGCCGTCAAGCGTCAGCGCGACGGCCTCGCCGCGTCCCTTAGGGACGCAAGAGCTACCTCCTACCTTTTTAATCCTCGTATTTGTTCTTAATGCGGTAGCTGAGGCCTTCGAGGCTGACGGCGAGGTCGATCTGGCGGATCTCGATGCTGTCGCAGGTGATGAGGCTTGCTGGCGAAAAGTTCATGATGCCCTTGATACGTGTTTCACAAAGCAGGTCGGCAACGTCCTGCGCGGAGGATTCTGGCACGGCGAGCACGGCGATGTCGACGCTGTTTTCGTCGATGTAGTCGATCATTTTTGTGATGGGGAGGATCGGCAGGCCGTTTAAGGTCATGCCGATCTTGTTCACGTCGTTGTCAAATACGGCAGAGATCTTGAATCCGCGCTTTTCAAAGCCGGCGTAATGGGTGAGAGCGCTGCCGAGATTGCCGGCGCCGACGAGGATCATTTTCCAGGGATGATCGACGCCTAAGATCTCTTTGATGATGTTGTTGAGCCCTGTTACGTTGTAGCCGACGCCGCGCATGCCGAAATCGCCAAAATATGCGAGGTCTTTGCGCACCTGCGCGGGTGTTCCCTGCACGCCCTGGGCGATATCGACGGAGGATACTTTCTGCACGTTCTGCTCCTCCATTTTGGTCAGGTATCGCGAATACATGGACAGGCGCGTGATGGTTGCTTCTGGGATCTTATCTGCTTTCATGGCCTGGGGTCACCTTCCTGTTTTCAAAAAATCTCCATATAATATAATGATACTTGAACGCGCTGGTTTTTCGCAAGCAGGTTTGCTAAAAAAAGCACAAAGTTAATTTATGGAAGGCGTTCGGGGATATTTTCTAATAATGCCCGCTTCTGTCACAGATATACAATTTTAATTACAATCCCGCGTCTGGCAGTTGAAATTCGCCGCATTTATGCTAGAATAAGGGGGTAAAGATCCAAACACATTTCTAATCATCATCAAAGGAGAGATCATTCCATGAAAATCGCTGACAATGTCTATTATGTCGGTGTTTCCAACCCTACGCTGCGCGTGTTCGACATCATCATGTGCACGGAATACGGCACGACATACAATTCCTACCTGGTCAAGGGCGCTGACAAAACGGCGCTGATCGACGGTGCGCACAAGGGTTTTGAAGCGAACTTCCAGGAAAATGTCGAAGCGATCACTGATTTTGCAAACATTGATTACATGGTTGTCAACCACACGGAGCCTGACCACTCTGGCGCGATCCGTCTGGTGATCGAAAAGAATCCTGACATCGTTGTGTACGGCACGGCTGCCTGCCTGAAGAATCTGGACAATATTGTGCGTCTGCCATTCAACCGTGTGGCTGTCAAGGACGGCGACACGCTGGAATTGGGCGGCAAAACGCTGACGTTCTGCGTCTCCCCTAACATCCACTGGCCTGACACGATGATGACCTATCTGGCAGAAGACAAGATCCTCTTCAGCTGCGACTTTTTAGGTGCGCATTTCGCTGAGCCTACGATGTATGTCCACAAGGCGTACAAGAAGGAGCTCTACGAAAAAGAATTCAAGGTCTACTACGACGCCATCATGGGGCCATTTGCGAAGTTTGTCATCCGCGCGCTGGATCGCATCAAGGATCTGGACATCGCGCTGGTCTGCCCAAGCCACGGGCCTATGATCATGGGCGGCGACATCCAGGTTGCGATGGATACCTACCGCAAGTGGGCAACGCCTGAGGAAAAGACGGACAAGACCGTTGCGATCTACTACGTCTCTGCTTACGGCTACACCCGCCAGATGTGCCAGTATCTGGCAGAAAAGCTCGAAGCAAAGGGCCTTGTTGTCAGCGCCTTCGACGTGATCAAGACAGACGCTGCAGATATCGCTGCGCATCTGGAAGACGACTGCCTCGTCTTTGGCTCGCCAACGCTGAACCGCGCTGCCCTCAAGCCTGTGCTTGATGTGATCAGCTCGATCGACGCTGTCGGCGCTGCTGGCCGTCCATATGCAACGCTGGGTTGCTTTGGCTGGAGCGGCGAAGCCTGCGCGCAGCTCAACGACCGCTGCAACTCGATCAAGATGAAGCAGGTCGGCGAAAGCGTACGCAGCCAGTTCACCCCAACCGACGAAGTCTGGGCTGCTCTTGACACGCTGGCTGACCAGATCGCTGAAACGGTGAACAAATAATTGCCTTTTCTCGCGCCTCGGAGAAAATCCGGGGCGTTTTTTGTTTGCTTTCTCTGGCGATTTTCGTTATAGTGATAGGAGCACACCCAAAACAAAAACGGAGGTATCAGAATCAATGGAACGAAACGTTTACGACGTGCTGACAGAACGTGGCTACATTGAACAGGCCACCCACGCAGATGAGATCCGCGCGCTGCTCGGAAAGGAAAAGGTCACCTTCTATATTGGCTTTGACCCAACCGCCGACAGCCTGCACGTCGGTCACTATATCATGTTTATGGTCATGCAGCACATGCAGCAGCATGGCCATCGCCCGATCTTTCTGGCCGGCGGCGGCACAGGGATGATCGGCGACCCATCGGGACGCAGCGACATGCGCCGCGTGATGACCGTCGATATGATCGACGACAATGTGGAGCATTTCAAAAAGCAAGCTGAGCGCTTCATCGATTTTTCCGATGGCAAAGCGCTGCTGTTGAACAACGCAGACTGGCTGCGAAAACTCAACTACATCGAATTCCTGCGCGACTACGGCGCCTATTTCTCCATCAACCGCATGATCAACGCCGAATGCTACAAATCCCGCATGGAGCAGGGGCTGACCTTCCTGGAATTCAACTACATGATCATGCAGAGCTACGACTTCCTCCACCTCTACCGCGAATACGGCTGCAAGCTGCAGTTTGGCGGCAACGACCAGTGGAGCAATATCATCGGCGGTGTCGAGCTCATCCGCAAAGCCGACCAGGGCGAGGCCTATGGGCTGACCTTTAAGCTCCTGACCAAAAGCGACGGCACGAAAATGGGTAAAACCGCCGGCGGCGCCGTCTGGCTCGATGCCGACAAGATGAAGCCATACGATTTCTACCAGTACTGGCGCAATGTGGCCGATGCCGACGTGAAAAAATGCCTCTCCCTCCTCCCCTTCCTGCCAATGGACGAGGTCAACCGCCTGGCTGCGCTGGAAGGCGCCGAGATCAACAAGGCCAAGGAGATCCTCGCTTACGAGGTCACGAAAAACGTCCACGGCACCGCTGCCGCTGAAGAAGCGCAGAAGGCTGCCCGCGCCCTTTTCGCCGGCGCAGACGAAGCCGGCTCCATCCCAACCACGGAAATGGCCAGCGCCGATTTTGAAGGCGAAGGCCAGGGGCTCCTCAATCTGCTCAAAGCCGTCGGCCTCACCCAGACCACCAGCGAAGGCCGCAGACTCGTCGAACAGGGCGGCGTGTCCCTGAACGACAACGCCGTGAGCGACGTGCACTACGCCGTCACCACCGCAGATTTCGCCGACGGTCAGCTGAAGATCCGCAAAGGGAAAAAGAAATATCACATCATCAAGCTCGTGTAAGCTCGTGCAAAACGCTCGCCTCGGCGGGCGTTTTTTTGTGCGCTTGTAGCACACAGGTATTTATGATAGTATGGAGATATATTTGCAGCAAACGAACGCGGAGGAAACCATGGGCAAGCAAAATGAAAGAACAGATCAGGAAAAAATGCTTCGCAGCTCTGCGGCTGAATATCTCACCTATGTCGCCTCTACAGGTGACCAGAAAGATAGCGTGGAAATGCGCTATGAAGATGAGAACATATGGCTGACGCAGAAAATGATGGCTGCTTTGTATGATGTATCAAAGCCAACGATCAGTGAGCATATCAAAAAAGTCTACGCCGACAGCGAGCTGACGCCAGAGGCAACTATTCGGAAATTCCGAACAGTTCAAGTTGAAGGAGAACGCCAGGTACAACGGACGATCAACCACTACAATCTTCAGATGATCATCGCCGTTGGTTTTAAGGTAAACTCCGAGCGCGCCGTGCAATTTCGCAAATGGGTCAATCAGATCGCAAAGGACTACACCATCAAAGGCTGGGTCATGGACGACGAACGATTGAAACGCGGCACCTATCTGACCGACAAGTATTTTGAAGAACAGCTCGAACGTGTTCGAGAAATTCGTGCCAGCGAGCGCAAATTTTATCAAAAGATCACCGACCTCTATGCCACAGCTATTGACTACGATAAAAACGCAGCTGCAACACGCCGTTTCTACGCCAGCGTGCAAAATAAGATGCACTACGCTGTACACGGTCACACCGCTGCAGAGCTGATCGTCAGTCGCGCCGACAGCCAGAAACCACACATGGGTCTGACCACCTGGCAAGATGCGCCAGACGGCAAGATCAAAAAATCAGATGTGACTGTTGCCAAAAACTATCTCACCGCTTTCGAGCTCGGTCAGCTCAACCGCATGGTCACTGCGTATCTGGATTTTGCCGAAAATATGGCCCAACGCAAAATTCCACTAACCATGCAGGATTGGGAAGAACGATTGAACCGCTTTATCGAAATGTTCGAATACGGCATGCTGCAGGATGCTGGCAAAGTCAGCGCAGAGATCGCCCGCATACACGCGGAAACAGAGTTTGAAAAATATCGCATCATCCAGGATCAACAATTTCTGTCAGATTACGATCGCTTTGTACAGGAGCTGGAAGGAGATTGATCGAAAACGTGATGCAAAACGCTCGCCTCGGCGGGCGTTTTTTTATGCTCTCCTCTATTGCTTTTCCACGACAACAATGGCGTTATTCCATTTGATCCTACAAGCAACACACCCTTTTCACTGCCATCTCCCGCCCGGGAGCTCGCAAGTGCTCGCAAAAAATAAGAGCACTTTTCCCTGCTCCGGGAAAGTGCTCTTATCCAGTTTATGTCGCCTTATTCAGCCAGATAACGCTCGAGGATCGCTGCGACCTGCGCACGCGTTGCGCTGCCTTGTGGCTGTAGGGTATCGGCGATCATGCCGGTGATATAGCCCTCTGCCACTGCCCAGCTCATGGTGTCTGTTGCCCAGGTGCTGACGTTTTCTGCATCGCTGTAGGCATCGAGGCTTGCTCTTGCGCTCACGTCTTCGCCCTTGTAGGCGGCGTAGTTCATCAGGATGGCTGCGAGCTGTTCGCGGGTGATGGCATCGTTTGGTCGGAAGGTGCCATCTTCATAACCATTGACAACGCCGACGCTGGCTGCCCAGTTGACAGCGGTGGCGTACCATTCGTCACTGACATCGGCAAAGCCTGCATCATTCGCACTTTCCACGCCTTCCAGACGCGCCAGCATGCTGACGATCATGCCGCGGGTTGTGGTGGCGTCTGGCGCAAATTCATTGGCGCTGACGCCCGTCATCAGGCCACCCGCGTACGCATACTGCGCAGCATCCTTGTACCACGCATTCGGCGCCACATCGATAAAGATGTCGCTGACATCTGTCGCTGGTTCTTCTGGTTCTGTCCAGTCTGGATCTTCTGCGAAGGTGGCGCTGATTCGTACATCTGCGCTAGGCATCGTGAAGGTGTAGGTGCCATCGCCATTATCTGTGAGTTCCACTTCCTTGCCGTTCGCAGTAACAACGAGCTCATCCAGCAGATACGCTTCGTCTGGCGTGACTTCGATCGTCACCTTGTCGCCTTCCGTGGCGTAGCGGTCGACGGTGAGACTGCCGTTATCGCCGACGCTCGTGAAGACCTCGTAGCTGTATTTGCCGGTGTATGGGATCTCTTCCCACTGAGCGGTTAAAGTCATCCCTGTAGTCACAGTGATCTTATCGCCAGGGTTGTAAGTGTTCGTCCCATCAGACCAACCAAGGAAACGATATCCATCACGATCCGGTGCTGATGGAACAGTGATTGTTGCACCTTTATTGATGGTGATTTTGTTGATATTACCAGTTCCATCGTTGACGGTGATTTCAATATCTACCGACGGATTGATATTTTCATCGGTCAAGTCAACAATGATATCTCCTAGTTTTGCTGCATTTTGCGCTTCTTCACTACTTGTGAAATAGCTGTATGGTACCTTTGATTCCTGAGCGCTATAGAGTTCTGTTGTAATCGATTTATCCAACAAATCTTTATCGACAGAGCTGGAATAGTTCCCACCGCTGATCGTCACAATTGATGCAGAATTGTCAAATTTACCTTCTTCTCTATCTATATTGTTGAAAGAATATGCTTTCACGGCTTCAGAACTGTCAGCAGAGCTGAATGATCCGTCTTGAACGGTAATTTTCCCAAGATCTTCATAACCATCACGCGCAATGATAGACACCGCAGCACCGTCCATAATCGGACCATCATTTTCCGTCTTTTCTTGTGGGGTCCCAGTTGCTGTAATCGAGGTGTTAGCACCCTTTATATCTAATCTGCCACCACAAACCTGAACGCCAGTATGGCCTGTGATTTGGGAATTATCAATGATCAGAACGCCATTGCCACTAGGCCAGTAAACCCCAATACCATTCGGTGCACTGATGGAAGAATTATTTTTCAATGTAAGATTGTTACCGACTTGCGTTCCGTTTGTCACAGCACCGAAGGTGCCATTAGCCGTCACCTTTACATTGTCCAACGTCACAGACGAATTGTTCTGCAAAATCGAAACACCATTACTCAAGCTGACCAAGCTACCATTTTGGATTGTGAGATTGCTGTTGGTGCTGATAATATACACAACAGACAACGCACTATTGGAATTTGTGCACTCAAAAGTATGGCCTTGTAAATCTAGTATTGCAGTTTTATTGTCACCAATTCGAATATCGTCAGTTCCTGTATAATCGTTCACCAATTCAACAGAACCGTCAACTGACGCTGCAATAGCACTACTCAGAGAACCATAAATATACTCTCCATCAGTAGTGGTAGTTTTAAATCCGCCATTGCCAATTGCAGCTACTGCATCATCAGAATATAACAATTGTGCTTTATTCTTTAATTGAATTTGCTGATTGGTCGTGCTGTTTAATACGAGATTTCCCTCTAATTTAACATCTAATTTTTCTTTACCAGAAAGATTCAATGGTACCGCCGCAGTTATAGTACTCGGTTCTGATGCATTGTTAATAATGGAGGCTGTCATTCCCGGTTTACTGTCTTTGTTTCCGATTTCTACAGAAATACCTTCACCAGCTTCATTTGTAATATTGTGTCCATTAAGGTCAATGGTTGCATTTGGCACAGTAACTTTGAGAGCGGAGTACTTAGTATTCGCTGTAACATCTTGTAAAAGGACCAATGTCCGCCCTTCAGTTAGCGCCTTGGCTGCTACGGTCGTACTGCTGTATAAAGTGTCGCCAATTTTTGCTGCTGCATCCGATTCTTCGGTCAAGTCTTGAACCGTAAATTTATCATTTTCCTTGACACACATTTTCCCGGCAGGCAAAGAATTTGAAATATCGCTACCAAAAGAACTACCGAAAACAGCTCCCGACGCGAATGTCCCGCTTACTTTGGTAATAAAGCCGCTGTATAAATTAGCAGATTTATTGGTACCGATGTCTAAGCCATCAATCCACGGAGCTTCTTTAGACGTTTCACCATTTGTACCAATCGTAATTGTTGCGGATGTGTTGTCAATACTCTTCTTTGTAGAGCCGTCGGTAAGGCCTACTTTCCCGGCTGTGATGTTGATCGTCCCATTACTAGCGTAAATAGCACCATCACCAATCACGGAACCGCCAGACATATTAAAGGTAGAACCTTTACCTGTTTTGATTGCACCATATTTTGTTGTCTGAATAACACCACTTTGAAGATTCAATGTACCTGTACTGTTCAAAACAATCATAGATCCAACTGACCCATCAATTTTTCCATTTGTTCCTGAGTCTTTAATCGTCAGATTACCATTTACAGTGATTTATTTAGGTGTTGAAATTTGTTTTCCGTTAAGATCAAGAATAATATTTTTCCCGTCTGCAATAGTAATTGTGTCATTAAGGGTAAAACTATCCGTCAATTTGATCGTGGTTTGATCAGATGCTTCACTAATCGCCTGTGTCAAATCCGATTCATGAGCGGCAGTTTTTTCCGTATTTGCAAATGCTGTATTTGGAAAAAGTCCGATAATCATTACGGCAGCGACTAAAATGCTGAGCAATCGTTTTCTTTTCCATTTGTTTCTCATGCTTTTCCTCCTAACTTTAGTCAAAAATCATTCGTCAGCTCTCGTTGATCATGCAACCCTGCTGATTCACGCAGGATCTGCGATGCGCCACCTCCCCTCTTCCTGATACAAAAAAGACGCCTGCAGGGCATAGTGCTCCTGCAAGCGTCGTATCATTCTGGAAAGTGCGCAGCCAAAAATACGCGCAGTTATGCTATGCGTGCGTGCGTGCGTGCGTGCGTGCGTGCGTGCGTGCGTGCGTGCGTGCGTGC
>OLOM01002825.1_pt1 | contig 10174 bp, 8 predicted proteins | sample 1672531 | NCBI WGS metagenome assembly OLOM01 (sample SAMEA3136696, study PRJEB25190) | human gut metagenome | reverse complement strand
TTTTCAATTGGTTCTTCTGCCATAATCCGATTGGAACTCATTATTTTTCATTGCCTCCCTCTTTCAGTACATCGATATTCTTTGCCAGATAATCTACGAGAGAAACAATCGTAAGAATTAATGCAATGTATACAAGAATCTGTTCAACAATATGTATACCACCAGCATAGGCTGGGAAATTCTCACCAAGATTCAGCATGAGCAAAATGATAGCAAACATCTGAAAATTTGTCTTAAACTTTCCCCAATAACTTGCAGCAATAACAACACCGCTGTCACTTGCTACTAAACGGAAACCACTAATGACAAACTCTCTAGCAATAATTACGATAACGATCCATGCGGCAATCTTATTTTGTGCAACTAAACAGATAAATGCAGAAGAAACAAGCATTTTATCTGCTAAGGGATCCATGAACTTTCCAAAATTCGTTACAAGATTATACTTTCTTGCAATATGTCCATCTAAAAAGTCTGTAAGACTTGCTGCGCAAAAAAGAACTGTTGCAATCCACTTTGAACCAGCCACAAAATCTGTTAATAAAAAGAATACAAAGAATGGAATCATAATGATTCTCACAATTGTAAGCTTATTCGGTAAATTCATCGGCATAAATAACATCTCCCATCAAATCATATTCATTAGCTCCTGTAATCCGAACAGGAACTATGTCACCGGAAATTAATTCTTCCTCTGCACGAACAAATACATTTCCGTCTACCTTTGGCGCATCCATATAGGTTCTTCCAATATAAATGTCGTCCTCATATAAGTAGCCTTCTATTAAAACGGACATCTCCTGACCGATTCGACGTTCTTCTTTTTCAGCAGAAATCTCCTGCTGCAATGCCATAATCTCATCTCTTCGGCTTTCTTTTATATCTTCTGGAATCTGCCCATCCATCTCGGCAGCCTTTGTTCCTTCTTCTGCGGAATAAGGGAATACACCCAGACGGTCAAATTCCATCTTGTCTACAAAATCTACCATATTATTAAATTCTTCCTCTGTTTCACCAGGGAAACCGGTAATTAATGTAGTACGGAGAACAATGTCCGGAATTTCTTTTCTTAACTTCTCCACAAGAGAAATTAATTCTGCTCGATTCGTTCTTCTGCCCATACGCTTTAATATCGTATCTTCACTATGCTGAATTGGAATATCCAGATAATGACAAACTTTTTTTTCTTTTTTCATGACAGCGATAAGCTCGTCTGTAATTTCTTCCGGATAACAGTATAAAATACGAATCCATTCAATACCTTCAATCTCGCAAAGCTTTGTAAGCAGTTCCGGCAACGCCTTTCTTCCATAGCAGTCCATGCCGTATACTGTTGTTTCCTGTGCGATGAGAATCAGCTCTTTGACACCGTTTGACGCAAGATTCTTTGCTTCCTGTAATAAATCTTCCATAGGGAAACTACGATACTGTCCTCGAATGTATGGAATAATACAATAGGTACAGCATTTATTACACCCTTCTGCGATCTTTAAATATGCTGTATAACCTCCGGTTGTTACTACTCTTTTATCTGCAAGAGAATCAGGGAGCAGATCAATAGAAGGACAGCAATTTATGAAAGATTTTTCTTGTGTTACTGCTTCTTCTGGAGATACCTCCTGTAAACTTTCTGTTCTATCAAGAATTTCATCTAAAATAGAAACAATTTCTGTATAGCCAGTGGTTCCGATCACCGCATCAACTTCAGGAATCTCCTGTTGAATCTCATCCTGATAACGCTGCGCCATACAACCAGTAACGATCAAAGCCCTGAGGTCACCCTTCTTTTTCCATTCAGCCATCTCAAGGATTGTTTCTATACTCTCTTCCTTTGCATCATGAATAAAGCAACAGGTATTCACTACAATCGCATCTGCCTCCGATTCTTCCTGAGCAACGCGATATCCCGCTTCATTCAAAAGTCCAAGCATTTTTTCACTGTCTACAAGATTTTTGTCACATCCTAATGATACAAATAATACATTTTTCATCGGTTATTCATCCTTAATGCTGCTTCTACACAGTTATTCATTAACATGGCGATCGTCATTGGCCCTACCCCACCTGGAACTGGTGTGATTGCAGAAACTTTATCTGCCACTTTATCATAATCAACATCACCACAAAGTTTATTTTCTGCATTTCTGTGGATTCCCACATCAATAACAACTGCTCCATCTTTTACATAGCTCTCATCAAAAAACTTTGGTTTTCCAATAGCTGCTACTAAAATATCTGCTCTCTGGCATACTTCTTTTAAATTCTTTGTATGAGAATGGCAAATCGTTACGGTTCCATTTTCTCTTAAAAGAAGCATCGCCATCGGTTTTCCAACAATGTTGCTTCGTCCAACAACTACACAGTCTTTTCCGTCAATAGAAATTCCGGAACGCTTTAATAACTGAATAATTCCGGCAGGAGTACAGGATACAAAGCCCGGTTCTCCTGTTGATAAAGCTCCTACACTCTGTGGATGGAATCCATCAACATCCTTTGCAGGAGAGATTGCCTGAATAATTTCTTTTTCATCCATATGAGCTGGGACAGGCAGCTGGACAAGAATACCATTGACATGATCATCCTTATTCAGTCTGTCAATTAAAGCAAGCAGTTCTTCCTGTGTTGTTTCTTCTGGAAGTTCATATGCCTGTGATTCAATTCCAATATAAGCGCAAGCTTTCTTTTTATTATTCACATATACGCTTGAAGCCGGATCATTTCCTACTTGAATTACAGCTAAACATACAGAAATGCCTTCCTCTTTTAACTGCTTTACCTGTTCTTTTAATTCCTCTTTAATATCAGAAGATATCTTTTTTCCATCAATTCTTAAAGACATGGTATTTCCTCTTTCTTATTCAATATTTTTAATATGTGTATTTCAGAACGCATCAGCATTCCTGCTTTAAACAGCCATAAGATATTTTATAATACAACACTTTTTCCATTTCGTAAAGTCCTGACCGATAAGTCTTTATATATCTTTATAAATATTCCTCAAAATATGCCTCTAATTGTTCTGAAGACATCAGAACTTTACGTGGCTTTGTTCCTTCTTCCGGTCCTACGATTCCAGCATCTGCAAGCTGATCAACAATCCTTGCTGCCCTGTTAAATCCCACCTTAAACATCCTCTGAATCATACCAATAGAAGCCTTATCTTTTTCAATAACAAAACGGGCTGCTGCCTCAAAATATTCATCTTTTTCCTGTGAAATAGCTGCACTGTTTAATTTACTTTCGATTTTTTCAGTAACTTCTGTATCATACACTGCAACATCTTCGTTCTCTTTTAAGAACTCTACTACATCACTGATTTCACTATCTGAAATAAATGCCCCCTGTACACGCACTGGTTTAGAATATCCAGCTGGATAAAATAACATGTCTCCTTTTCCAAGAAGCTTCTCTGCACCGTTCATATCAATGATGGTACGGCTGTCTACACCAGATGAAACAGAAAAGGCGATTCTTGACGGTACATTTGCCTTGATCAGACCGGTAATAACATTAACAGATGGTCTTTGCGTTGCAATCACCAGATGAATTCCTGCTGCCCTTGCAAGCTGTGATAAACGTACAATCGCATCTTCCACCTCACCAGGCGCAACCATCATAAGGTCAGCAAGCTCGTCAATAATAATAACGATCTGTGGCATTTTCTTAATTGTTTCTGGGTCAATCTCCCCTGATTTCTGAAGTTCTTTTACCTTTTTATTATATCCTTCAATATTTCTAACACCGGTTTCTGTAAACTTTTTATAACGGTTCGTCATCTCTGCTACCGCCCAGTTCAGTGCACCAGATGCTTTTTTCGGATCTGTCACGACTGGAATCAAAAGATGTGGAATACCATTATAGATACTAAGTTCCACCATCTTAGGATCAACCATGATCAGTTTTACCTCTTCTGGAGAAGCCTTGTACAAAATACTCATGATCAAAGTATTAATACAGACCGACTTACCGGAACCGGTTGCTCCGGCAATCAATAAATGCGGCATCTTTGCAAGATCTGTAACAACGGTTTTTCCACCGATATCTTTTCCTACAGCAAATGCAAGTCTGGACTTAAAATTTTTAAAAGTACTGCTTTCTATCAGATCACGAAAATGTACTGTCTGATTGTGCTTGTTTGGAATTTCAATTCCTATCGCTGCCTTTCCGGGAATTGGTGCTTCAATTCGAATATCTGAAGCAGCCAGATTCAGCTTGATATCATCCGTAAGTGAAAGAATCTTGCTTACCTTCGTTCCCTGCTCAGGAAACATCTCATACCTTGTTACAGACGGGCCACAGCTAATGTCTGTAATCGTTACATTAACCCCAAAGCTTTCCAAAGTCTGCTGAAGCTTCAATGCAGTTTCTTTTAAATACTGTTCATATCCGGAAGATTGTGTCTGCTGTTCTTTTATAAGAAGAGTAACCGGTGGAAAAATGTAATCCTTTCCTTTTGCCTTTTTTCTATCAGGGACAGCAGCTTCTTTTGCTTTAATTTCTTTAACTACTGTTTCATTAGATATAATCTCGTTATCCTTAGCTTCACTTTCTATCACTTCATTATCTGAAATATTTGAAATTTCACTGGCATTTTCTTCATTATCTGCCGCTTCATTATTTATCTCTACAACTTCATTGGTCATAGCTTCTACATTGGCTGTCTCACTATCTATAAGCTTATATTCCGTTGTTTCCTTATCTTTTTCTTTATCTTTTTCCTCATCATTGATTCTTTCAGCCTCTATCGTTGATTGCGAGAAATCAGGGAGATTTACTGAAATATCTTCTTCTAAAATCGCATCTGCTTCTGATACAATATTCTCAACAGGTTCTTTGACAGAAGTTTTTAATCCACTTATCTTGATTTCTTCAGGCAAAGAGGTATGAAAACCTCCCTTTGCTTTATGAGGTGCTTCATATACTGTCTCTTCTTTTTCTTTTTGATTCGTTTCTTCTTCAAAGGAGGATGCAGATTCTTTTATTTCGTCAGGGAATGTAAATGCACTGAAATCCAGCTTACCCTGAAACGGTTCTGTTTTTCCATCTTCTTCTGTAAAAGGATAGATTCTTGGATGAAGTTCTTTTACACAATCTTTTCGTTTCACTTCATCAGAAGACGTAAATAATGGAACATTTACTTTTAAATCCTGTAAGTTCTTTTTTGGTTCTGTCTTATCTATTTTTTCCCGGGCACTTTCTTTCTGCAATCTACGTTCTTCTAATTCCTTTACTTTTTCCTCGCATTGTTCCGTTCTGCGCTTCTCCGTTGTTTTCTTTTTACCATTTTTCATCTTTAAAAATGACTTTGTTCTATCTGGAGTTTCTTCTTCATCAAGATTGATCAGAATATCTTCTGTAGCAGCGGCTTCCCTCTCCAGTTGTTTTTGCTGAGCAGCTTTTTTCCATTCTTCTCTTGATGTTTTCATATCTTTTACAATCTTTTTGAAAAAAGACACAAAAGAACGCTGTGTGAGCAAAATACAGGATAACAGGAAAATGCAAAAGAGAATTACCATAGCTCCTGCCGTCCCAAAGCCTCCTTTTAACAATAGGGCGATTCCACCACCGATAATTCCTCCTGTCACATGATTATTGATCGCCAGTGAAAATAAATCATGTACTGTTATGGAAGCACCTTTATATAACAACTGGGAAAGTGCTGACACTTCCATCAAAATGATAAAACCTGCGCCACACTTTTTCATCGCCAGTGTACTATAATCATTTGCAATTAAAATGGTTACGCCAAGGAAAAAGAATACCGGCATAACAAACTGTGCACAGCCAAAAATACCAAAAAAGAAACTTGCAAGCCACTTTCCGATCATCCCACAATGACCAAAATTACTAAACATCATCAGAACAACTAATCCGAATGAAACAACAAGCGTTATCTCATTGCTCATAGGAATGCCCTCATCTCTTTGCGTATAGTTTCTTTGTGCGCTGTTTTTTTGTGTCGTTCCTTTTTTTCTTGTTGTTGTGCTGCCCTTCGCGGTACTTTTCCTTGTCACATTACTGCCCGGTGCTGTTTTCTTTGTCGTTTTTCGTTTTGTTTTATTCTCGTTTGTTTTACCATTTGCCATATATAACACCTTTATATTCTAAGTTTGATACTTCTATCATCATATCACAAATACCCGAAGAAAAAAAGATGCGTTCTTAAAATAAATAACACTGTTTTTATCTTATTAATTTTTATAATTTCTTCTTTTCCTTCTTCTTTCTATCTCCTGATGCAGCCAGAAAAGTGCTTCGGAGATACCGCCAACCTCGTGAATCAATCCCTCTTTTACTGCCATTTCTCCTACAAGAATTGTTCCCAGATCTTTTACCATCATCCCCTGCCGTAGCATCATTCTTTCCAGCCTGCTTTTTGTAACTCCGGTATGTGCTTCTACAAATTTAAGAATCCTGTCCTGAATTAATTTAAAATATTCAAAAGTCTGAGGTGCACCAATTATCGTTCCATTTAAACGTACCGGATGAAGGATCATTGTCGCTGTCGGTGCAATAAATGTTCGATCTGCTGCTACAGATAATGGCACACCAATAGAATGACTGTCACCAATAATTAGAGAAACGGTTGGTTTCTTTATAGAAGCAATCATCTCTGCTACAGCAAGACCACAAGAACAATCTCCTCCTACGGTATTTATAAGGAAGAAAATCCCCTCTATTTCTTCACTATCCTGTGCTTTTGCCAAAATAGGAAGTAAATGTTCATACTTTGTCGTCTTTATTCGCTCTGATGACAGATTATGTCCTTCGATTTCACCAATAATTGATAAAAATAAAATGTGATGTCCTGATATCCCATCTTCCAGTACGATTTCTCCAACTTCTAATAAATTATTTAACTGTTGATTCATGAGCTGCCTCCTGTATTTTTTTCTAGCATACCCATTTCAAGCAAAAAAACACCAGAGAACTCCATTACATTTCACTCTCCAGTGTTTTCTTTTTATTTAGAAACTTTATAAAACTTGTGATTATTCTGAAACTGACTACTCACCTTCAAACAATTCCAGTTTTTTGAAGCGTCCATATGTGCATCATAATATTCTTTATCTAAAATCAATGCCTGGGAATATCCCTTCTCTATATCTCCTATCGCTTCCTCTACATGCGAAAACGTGATTGCCCGTCCTTTGTATTTATTTGCAAGATATTTTGCAAATCTTTCTTCACCGGCTCCAGCCGGTGCTGCAATTATTTTATTTTTGAGACTTCGCATATCAAGTAATCTGCTTTCTTTCGGAACCAATACACAAATATCTGATGTGTAAAATTCACTTCCAGAAAGAACTTCCTTTTCTCCGGTTTTTACGACTGTACTGCCAATAAAGCCATCAACAGATTGTTCTGAAAGACTTTGTTCTGAAGCAGAAATATCCATCGGAACAAACATATAAGTAAACGACTGTTCTTTTGAAAGCTTATCTAAAAATGTCACATACAAACCTTTTTCTGTGCCATCAGCATCTTTATAATAATATGGCGCATTGTTATCAACTACACCAATATAATAATCTACTTTCTTCTCCGTTTTCTTTTTTTGATTGCCAAATTGACATCCTGCAAGAATACATAAAAGTAACAACGTTATGATTCCCAGTGTAAATTGCTTTCTTTTTTGCATTCGGACCCTCCTGTTAATTTTAATGCACTCTCAAAGCCTTCACTACACTTGCTTTTGTGAGAAGATTATAAGAATACATTTTATAGTCCCAGCTCATGTCTGTAAATCTGTATTCTTTTTTCTATTTCATCTAATTCCTTATTGATTTCCTGAATACGTGCCTTTCCCTGTTCTACATCAATTGCTGTATCCTGCATAATTTTTGTAATATAACGTGGCAGATTTAAATTATAATCATTTTCCTGAATCGTTGTTTTAGATACACACGAACATAATCCAGGAATCGTTTTTCGCTCCATCCAGAGTGTCTGTAAATTTTTTATCTGTTCTTTATTAAATTCTTCTACTTCAGAACAATCAAAAAACATCACATCATCTTTACTTCGATTCAACTGTAAAAACAAAAAGACTTCTGCCTGCCCATTTGAATGAAATATAGTATCTGGAAGTAACATCACCGTATCAAGACAATTTAATTCATCTACAAGATACTTGCGAATCTGTGCTTCTCTTCCTTCACGATATAACATTGCTCCCGGAAAGATGGCAGCTAGAGAGCCCTCTTTCTTCAGGCAGGACAATGCTGTTAACAAAAACGGAAATTCTCCCTTTGTTCCAGAATAAAACTGCTCTTTGCCAACCGAAATTCTTGGTGGCGATACGTATTCACCTGCCTCTACACCTTCTGGCATAAAAATTAAAATATAGTCAGCACCTTCCGGAAGTTCCTGTCTTGCCTTCCAATCTCTCTTCATGAAAAAATGTAAATCATCTAAGGGAATTCCTTTCATATAACAAAGAATAGTGAAAATATCAATGTATTCTTCTTCCTTTGCATATCCGTAAATATCTGCCTCTTCTCCAGCATTTATAATATAGGAAGCCAAAATTCCATACTGAAATTCCGGCAAAAGAAACTTCTTTTTTTCTGACACACTCTGCACATTGTTATTAAAAAAAATATTATATAATTCGCACAGTTCTTCTGATATATACGTATCCTTCTTTAATCTTGCAAATTCCGTAACTAAAAGAATAAATAAATTGGGATACTGACTCAACAATTCTTCTTTTGGATTCCAACCATTGATTTTTTTTAAAAACTTACGAAAAAATCTGGCATAACTTTTTTGTTTTTCCAAAGAATGTACTTTTTCAAGTTTTTTATAAAAAGAAAAGTCTGTCAATTGAAATTCTTTATTAAGCATGTGAAGAAAGGAAGAGGCTGATTCCATAAATTTTAAAAAAGAAGCTACCTGAAGCTTCCCTCGTATTGCCATTTTTACTAATTCACCTGGTTTGTATACATCTTCTAATAAGTCATCATATTTTAAACAAAGATACTGATAAAATAAGAGGAACACACAACTATCTCTGTATTCCTCAAATGTCAGACCCGGATGACTTTCACTTAAAATTGACAAAAATTCATTATGTATCTGTTCTCTGTCCATCCGATTCCCCTTTTTATATTTTTTCTAAATAGTGCATCATTTCTTCTGTCAAAATTGCCTCTTCTAAACGCATTTTTTCCATGAGCAATACTTCTTTTCTCTTCTGATAATAATACAGCTTACCAATGGACATCTGCGTTGACAAATTCGGGCACTCGATCATCAGCTGACGAATCATATGAACTGACAATACTTTGACAGAAGAATTTCCCTGAATAGCAATCATTCTCTGTCTTTTTATTTCAGGATGCTCATTAAAATACCACGCAAAATAATAAGGATCCATAATTCCATTCTGAAACTCTATAGAGACAAAATTTGATGGAATAATTTTCCCTTCATGCTGCTTTTCTAATACAGCAGCGCGGTGGAAGGAGGTCAGCCCTATTACAATACTGTGTTCTTTTGCCAGATTCAGATTCTTAGTCTTTTTTCTATCAACCAAAGCAGTTGGTACTTCATAGTCCCATACTCCATTTTCCTCATCTATCAGCTGACTGATCGTAAGAATGGGATATTCCTCTCCCTCACTTAATATCTTTGGCTTTATTCTGTTTAATACCACACCATGTGTAATCTGACTGATCTGCTCTAAAAGGAGTTCCACCCTTCACTGCCTCCCCGTAACAATAATTTATTTGATGATCTCACGAAGTGCAAGATTAATTCTTCCCATCTTATCAATTTCAAGAACTTTTACTTTTACTTTATCACCAATATTAACAACGTCTTCTACCTTCTCTACTCTTTCTTTAGAAAGCTTGGAGATATGAATCAGACCATCTTTATTAGGAGCTAACTGCACAAATGCACCAAAGTTCATAATGCGGACTACTTCTCCTTCATAAATTTTACCTGCTTCTACTGGTTCTACAATAAGACGAATAATTTCCATCGCTCTGTCGATCATAGCCTGATCTACTCCACAGATGTCTACTCTTCCTTCATCATTAATATCAATCTTTACACCAGTTTCATCAATAATTGCATTGATTGTTTTACCCTGTTTTCCAATAATCTCACTGATCTTATCTGGATCTACATGCATCTGCATGATCTTTGGAGCATATTCTCCAAC
>OLOM01002814.1_pt1 | contig 10214 bp, 10 predicted proteins | sample 1672531 | NCBI WGS metagenome assembly OLOM01 (sample SAMEA3136696, study PRJEB25190) | human gut metagenome | reverse complement strand
CATGTTGCCATGTAAAACTCAAAAATTCTTGGTTATGCTTAACTTAATGACATTGGCAGAAGATGCAATCTTTTTGTTTTGAAAAGATATAAATATGAGATGAAGATTATATAGTTGTGAAAACATTTTCACTTATGAAAAATGTTTTTCAGAAAAATGTGTAAAAATAGTGAAAATCATATTGAAGCAAAATATGAATGTCTCTATAATCATAATCATTCTTTAGAAAAAAAAGCGAGGGAAAAGAAATGAAATTTAGTAAAGTATTTAAAGGAGGAATGGTTGCAGCTATGGCAATGTCATTAGTTGCATGCTCTTCAAATTCAACTACATCAGCAAAGTCAACTTCAGCTTCTGCTGAAGCATTCAAAATTGGTGGTTCTGGTCCACTTTCTGGTGATGCTGCTGTATATGGCAACGCAGTTAAGAATGGTGCTGAATTAGCTGTCAAAGAAATCAATGCAAAGGGAAAAGTACAGCTTGAATTCAAATATGAAGATGATCAGGCAGATGGCGAAAAGGCTGCTACAGCTTATAACACATTAGCTGACTGGGGCATGCAGGCATCTATTGGTGCTACTACTTCTGGTGCTGGCCAGGCAGTATCTCCTCTCTACCAGCAGGATGATATTTTCGCAATTACACCATCTGGTTCATCCACAGCAGTTATTTATCAGAATGCTGATAATGAATCTGATCCTTATGGAAATGTATTCCAGATGTGCTTCACAGATCCTAACCAGGGTGTAGCTTCTGCTGACTATATTTCTGAAAACAAGGTTGGTACAAAAGTTGGTGTTATCTACAGAAACGATGATAACTATTCAACAGGCATCTTTAACAAGTTTAAGACTGAAGCTAAAAAGCTTGGATTAGATGTCGTTGCTGAACAAGGTTTCGCAAATGGTACAACAGACTATTCTGTATATGTAAAGAAGTGCAAGGATGCAGGCGCAGACGTTGTATTCCTTCCTATCTATTATCAGCCAGCTTCACAGATTTTAGCTGAAGCAAAGAAGCAGGGCTATGAAACAAAGTTCTTCGGATGCGATGGTATGGATGGTATCCTCGACATGGAAGGTTTCGATACATCTCTAGCTGAAGGTCTATATATGCTTACACCATTCTCTGCAGATGCAGAAGATGAATTAACACAGAATTTCGTAAAGAACTATAAGGAAGCTTATGGTGATACTCCAATCCAGTTCGCAGCTGATGCGTATGACTGTGTATATGCAATTGCTCAGGCATTAGAAGAATCCGGTGTAAGGGCTAGTGATGCTACTTCAGATATTACTGCAGCTCTTGAAAAAGAATTTACTTCTATGACATTCAATGGTTTAACAGGATCTGATGTTACTTGGAATGCAAATGGTGAAGTTTCTAAGGCTCCTAAGGCTGTTGTAATTCAGAACGGTGCTTACGTCAGCGCTGAATAATAAATTGTGACGCACGGAGGCTGTTAATTGCGTGAACAATGACAGCCTTCTTTGTTGTTTTACAAAAAAAGGAGGGTGAGTTATGGCGTTTCTATCATATTTAATTGGTGGTCTTGGACTTGGAAGCGTATATGCAATCATTGCATTAGGTTACTCAATGGTTTATGGTATTGCGAAAATGCTGAATTTTGCACATGGTGATGTCATCATGGTAGGTGCGTTTGTTGCCTATTTTGCATTAAGCTCTTTTGGTTTACCTACGATTGTTGCTTTAATTTTATCTGTCGTTGCATGTACTGTACTTGGTATTGTTGTTGAGAAACTGGCATATAAGCCACTGAGAGGTGCATCTTCTCTATCTGTATTAATTACTGCGATTGGGGTTTCTTATTTTCTGCAGAATGCTGCAATGTTAATGTGGGGAACTGATACAAAAATCTTCCCAACTATATTGGAAGGCACATTAACAATTGGTGAATTGAGCATTCCTTATCTAACATTGTTAACAATTCTATCTTGTATTGTAATTATGGTTGTTTTAACAATGTTCATTAATAAAACAAAGACAGGACGTGCAATGAGAGCATGTTCTGAAGATAAGGGTGCTGCATCTTTAATGGGAATCAATGTCAATCAAATTATTTCCATTACTTTCGCAATTGGTTCTGGTTTAGCAGCGATTGCGGCAGTATTACTATGTGCAACATATCCATCTGTATATCCAACACTTGGATCTATGCCTGGTATCAAAGCATTTACAGCTGCAGTTCTTGGTGGAATTGGATCCATTCCTGGTGCATTTTTAGGTGGATTATTATTAGGTGTCATTGAAAATCTTGCAAGAGCATATATTTCAACACAATTGTCTGATGCAATTGTATTTATGGTATTGATTGTCATCTTACTCATTAAACCTACAGGTTTACTTGGTAAGAAAGTGAATGTGAAAGTCTGAGGTGTTGGTTATGAAATTAGTAAAATCTCTTTTCGGTCCGAAAACACGCGGACGTTCAATCAGTTTTGCTTTGGTGATTGTAGCATATATTGTTATCAGTATTCTGCAGAGTGCTGGTTCTATTCCTAGAATGATTTCTTCATTGCTTGTTCCGGTCTGCTGCTATATCGTAGCTGCAATCGGATTGAATATGAATGTTGGAATCTCTGGTGAATTGAATCTTGGACAGGCTGGATTTATGTCTGTTGGTGGATTTAGTGCTGCAATAACAAATGCAGTTTTATTGAATACAGTATCAAATGATTTTGTGCGCTTGTTAATCTGTATTGTGATTGGTGCACTGATTGCTGGATTTGTTGGATGGTTGATTTCTATTCCTGTATTAAAACTGGAAGGTGACTACTTAGCAATCGTAACATTAGCATTTGGACAGATTATCATGTCATTGATGAATAACTTGTATGTTGGTTTTGATGCCGATGGCATTCATTTTGGATTTATCAACAACACAATCCAATTAGGTGAAGGTGGAAAAATGATTGTTTCTGGTCCAATGGGTGTAACTGGAAATAAAATGATTTCTACATTTACAGTTGGCTTTATTTTGATTTTAATTTCCTTGCTTGTTGTATATAACATTATTTGTTCAAAAGAAGGCCGTGCAATCCAGGCATGCCGTGATAATAAGATTGCGGCAGAAACAATTGGTATTAAAGTTTCTTCCACAAAGACATTGGCATTTGTAGTATCCAGTGCATTAGGTGGTGCAGCCGGTGCTTTGTATATGATGAATTATTCATCTGTTGCCGCAATAAAGTTTGATTTCAATACATCTATTCTGATTCTTGTATATGTTGTATTAGGTGGACTAGGCAATATGACAGGGACATTGATTTCTACAAGTGTTCTTGTATTACTTCCTGAAATGCTACGTTTCTTATCATCCTATCGTATGCTTGTATATGCAATTGTATTGATTGTAATGATGATCGTAACAAATAATGAACAGATTAAGACATTCTTTGAAAAGTTCAAAAAGCAGAAAGGAGTCCAGGCACATGAGTGAAACACGTGAAAAAGTTCTTGAAGTTAGAAATCTTGGAATTGATTTTGGTGGACTGACTGCAGTTAATAATTTGGATCTTGATATTTATAAGGGTGAGATCTATGGTTTGATTGGACCAAATGGCGCTGGTAAGACAACAGTATTTAATATGTTGACAAAAGTATATCAACCAACACGTGGAACAATTAAAATTGCTGGAAAAGATATGGATAAACTTAATCCTGTACAGGCAAACCAGGTAGGCGTAGCACGTACATTCCAGAATATTCGCTTGTTTTCTAATATGTCTGTATTAGATAATGTTAAAACAGGTATGCACAATGAATTGAAGTATGGATTGTTTACTTCTATCTTAAGACTTCCTAAGTATTACAAACTGGAAAAAGAATCTACGCAAAAAGCAATGGAACTATTGAAAATCTTTGGACTAGATCAATTTGCTGATTTAACTGCGGGAAATCTGCCTTATGGTGCACAGCGTCGTCTGGAAATTGCACGTGCTTTGGCAACAGATCCAAAACTATTGTTATTGGATGAGCCTGCAGCGGGTATGAATCCACAGGAAACAGAAGATCTGATGGATATGATTCGCAAGATTCGTAATCATTTTGATATTTCAATTTTATTGATTGAACATGATATGAAACTTGTTATGGGAATTTGTGAAAGAATTACTGTCTTGAACTTTGGACAGGTACTAGCACAAGGTCTTCCACAAGAAATTCAATCAAATACAGAAGTCATCAAAGCGTATATTGGAGAGTGAGGAATCGAGTATGCTGAAAATTGAAAATTTAGTTGTACGCTATGGCATGATTGAAGCCATTAAAGGAATCTCTTTCCATGTTGATGATGGAGAAATCGTTACTTTGATTGGCTCTAATGGTGCTGGTAAAACCACGACAATGCATGCAATCAGTGGATTATTAAAACCAGCAAGTGGTTCTATTACATTAGATGGAAAAGATTTGATTAAAACACCTTCTCATAAGATCGTTACGGATGGCTTAGCGCAGGTTCCAGAAGGAAGACGTGTATTTGCAGAACAGTCTGTAAAAGAAAATTTATTGCTGGGTGCATATTTTAGAAAAGATAAGCAGGAAATTGAAAAAGATCTTGCCTATGTATATGACTTGTTTCCTCGTTTGAAAGAAAGAGAAAAACAGCTGGCTGGTACATTGTCTGGTGGTGAACAACAGATGCTTGCCATGGGACGTGCATTGATGTCTCGTCCAAAGATTCTTTTACTTGACGAACCTTCTATGGGATTGTCACCTTTACTTGTAAAAGAAATCTTTAGAATTATTCAAGATATCAATAAGCGTGGTACAACAATTCTTCTTGTTGAACAGAATGCAAAAATGGCATTAGGTATTGCTGATCGCGCATATGTTTTAGAAACTGGTAAAATAGTATTAGAAGGAACTGGCGAAGAGCTTGCTGCCAGTGAACGTGTAAGAAAAGCTTATCTTGGAGGATAATAATTATGTATGTAAAAGATCATATGACGAAAAAACCTGTTACAGTAACACCAGATACATCTGTATCTACAGTATTGGATATCATGCAGAAAGGACATTTCCATCGTGTTCCAGTTGTTGATGAAAACGGTGTATTGAAAGGTTTGATTACAGAAGGTGTTATTACAGAAGCTTCTGGACAGAATACAACGTCTTTGTCTATCTTTGAATTGAACTATCTTCTTTCTAGAACAAGTGTTGCGGATATCATGATCAAAAATGTTAAGACAGTTACAGAAGATCAGTTTGTTGAACAGGCAGCACAAGTGATGCTGGATGCAGGGATTAATGTATTGCCAGTTGTAGATGAAGCAAACAAAGTTATAGGTATCATTACAGAAAAGGATATTTTCAAGACTTTTGTTGATCTTCTTGGGTTAAAACATCAAGGAACAAAGTTTGTAATCAAGATGGAAAATAAGCCTGGCTTGCTCGCAAAAGCAGCAAAGTTGCTTGCAGATAATGACGCAAATGTGGAAGCACTTGGTGTTTATCAGAATGATGAAAGAGGTGCTGAATTCTTTGTGAAAGCTACAGGTGCAATTGAAGTTGAAGCAATGACTAAGATTCTCAAAGAGAATGATATGAATGTTGTAGCAATTGTACAGACAACAAATGAAGGGAATACTGTTTTCTACGATCCTTCTAAAATTGCATAAGTAACGTTAGGGTATGGAGAAATTCATACTCTTCTTTTAATATGTGCAGTACTTCATTTGATAAAATCTTGACTTCAGGAGTTGAAGAAAATAAAAATAGTTTTTGAAGGTATAACTTTTGTACTTGACAGGGAGATCACTTTAAAATAAGCTTTTTTAAGCTATTTTTTGTTTTGCAGCTGATTATCGTATTTCAAATAATTTTTTGCGAAAATCAAGAAAATACGATAAACAAATACATGAAAAATGTCAAAGATAAGCACAAAAAACGTGGTAAATAAGCCACGATTTAAAATTCGATGGTTTTTATAACTCCTAAATTCCTGGCTGACTTTTTCCATGGTATAATTCTGCATTGCTGAGGTTTATTTATGAAGAATGATTTAGGAAAAGATGAAATTAGAAAACTGGTATGGGCAATTGCAATTCCAAGTATGATTGCTCAGTTTGTCAGTGTTTTATACAGTATTGTTGATAGAATGTACATCGGTCATCTTGCTGGTATTGGTGTCAATGCATTAGCAGGAGTAGGAGTGTGTGGACCCGTAGTGACAATGATTGGTGCTTTTGCAAGTTTAGTCGGAGTTGGAGGAGCACCACTTGCTTCAATTGCTATGGGAGAAGGAAATAATGACAATGCAGGTAAAATTATCGGCAATGCATTTGATCTCATGATGATTATTGCAATTGCAGTAGTTGTACTGGTCTATCCTTTTGCGGAAAAGATGCTTTATGTATTTGGTGCAAGTGAAACGACAATACTTTACGCACTTTCTTACTTTAAGATTTACTTGCTTGGCACTCCTTTTCTTTTGCTGGCTACAGGAATGAATAACTTTATCAATTGTCAGGGCTATGCAAGAATAGGTATGATATCTGTTCTGATTGGTGCTGTAACGAATATCATCCTTGATCCGATACTGATGTTTGTTTTTCATATGGGAGTAGAAGGAGCTGCCATGGCATCTGTTATTTCACAACTGTTTTCCTGTATCTTCGTTATGACCGTTCTTTTGTCAAAACATCTTCCAGTCAGATTGAAATTTATGGGAATTGATATAAAAACATGTCTTAACATATTGAAGATAGGTTTTACACAGTTTATTATCATTGCTTTTGATAATGTCATGATTATCAGTATGAATGCTGTTCTGCAGAAGTATGGTGGAGAACAGCTTGGAGATGTACTGGTAACAGTAAATACAATTGTGCAGTCATTTATGTTAGTGGTTACTATGCCACTTGGTGGTATCAGTTCCGGAACACAGTGTATTCTCAGCTATAACTATGGTGCCTATCAGATGGATCGTATCAAAGAAGGCATCCGTTACATTGCTAAAGTATGCATTGGTTACTGTGTACTGATGTTCGCCATTGCATGGTTATTTGGAAAGTACTTTATTTTCCTGTTCAATAAAGATGCTCAGCTTGTTGAACTGGCACAGAATGCTTTAAAACTGGTAACACTGTTTATTATTCCATTAGGTCTGCAGTATGAAATGGTAGACTCTATGACTGCTTTAGGCCAGGTAAACATTTCATTACCACTTTCTTTTTTCAGAAAGGGTGTTTACTTTGTTGCACTGTTTCTGATCCCTGTATTCTTTTCTGTTCAGTACACGTTTGCGGCTGAATGTATTTCAGACCTGATTGCTCCAATTGTTAGCTTTATTACAGTAAAGAAAAATCTTCCGCTCATTCTGGAATGGCGTATGTCCATGAAAGAAGAACAGAAAGTTACGGAATAGTTCTGATGAGCAAATTTATGGATTGGATGGAAGATCATGCCATACATTTAGCAGGTGAAATTGGCACAAATCGCTGTCTGAAAGCGATTTCTCTGTCTTCAGACTTGAGCTTTTTCAGAGGCTGTGTGATTACATATGATCTGTCAACGATATTATTGAACTGACGGTTTGTCTTTGATCCAAGTCCTGCATCGGAACAGAATACAAACTTTGAACAGTCAAAGTCACGGATGACTTTCTGCTCGAGAGGCTTCAAGGTTGTCTGCTCATTCTGATTTTCCGGATAGATGTCAAAAGCAAGCGAAAACCCATCTGTATCCATAAACAGACCAAGTCCAACGATAGGAGAAGGACGGTGTTCTTGCTTTTGCCGTATGTTCTAAGTTCATCTTCCTGTTCGATCTCAAAGAAGAAGTTTGTGCAGCTGTAATAGAGCATTGACTGATTTCGATAGATGTTGTCAATTCTTTGATCGTTCAGATCTTCTGCAGGAAGAGATAGCTGCAGTTGAAGGAATATATTGAAGCATATAAATAGTATTGATTTACAATATGCTATAATGGCTAGGTTTAAATAGGAGATGAAGTAAATGGGTAATTTGGGAGATTATATCTTTTGTGCAATGGATTTGATTATTATCTTGCTTTTGATTCAATGGGTAAAAGTGAGTAAGCTTGTCAAAATAGAAGCAAAAGCAGGAAATAAATTTGTGTTTTCTGCGATGTTCTATCTTGTTGCGGCGTTGAGCTTCTTTCAATATGAAGGTGTACTTCGCTATATTCAGACAATTTCTTTAATTATTATTGGAACACTGTTCTACTTTGTGAAGAGTGGAATTAGTGAAAAAGGAATTATCATGACTGGCGTTTTGAGTGACTGGAAGAAATGTGGAAAGATCAAAATGAACTATACTGATGGCTGTGTGTCCTTTAACGGGAAGACTAGACCAGTAAAATTGTACTTTGAGAAGGAACAATTGAATGCGGTCAGAGATATCTTGAATCATTCGAATAAAAAGAAGTAGGAATCAATACGCATTTTGTTATAATAATTAGGCGTTTAGAAGGAAGAATAAGGAAATATGAGTGATATTAGTGTAAAAATTTGTGATGTGATCAAGCAATCTGTAAATGAAGCATTTTCTTTAGAAGTAGAAGATCAGATGGTCATGGTTGAAAGACCAAGAGACCCAAAGATGGGAGACTATAGTACAAATATCGCAATGAGACTTGCGAAGAGTCTTCATAAAAAACCAGTAGATATTGCAAATGAACTTGTTGAAGTATTAAAGAAGAATCTTACAGAAGCAAATGAAGTGAGCGTTGCTGGACCTGGATTTATCAACTTTAAGATTAATGAATCTGCTTTATCTGCATGTATCAACCAAATCATTGATGCTGGCAAGGACTATGGTAAGAGTGAATTTGGAAAGCATGAAAAGCTGCTTGTAGAATACGTTTCAGCAAATCCTACAGGTGATTTACATTGTGGTCATGCACGTGGTGCTGCATGGGGCGATGCTTTATGCAGAATTTTAAGTGAAGCTGGATTTGATGTTACTCGTGAATACTATGTAAATGATGCGGGGAATCAGATTGATATGCTCGCAGAAAGTATGTATTCAAGATATTGTGAATTGTTTGGTGTGGAATATCCTTTACCTGAAAATGGATATCATGCGCAGGATATCGTTGAAGTTGCTAAAAAAATCAAGGAATTAGATGGCGATAAATGGTTGAATAAGGATCGTTCAGAATGGGTTGAATACTTTAAGGATGAAGGCATTGAAATGAAGCTGGATGCAATCCGTAAAGATCTGGATCTATTCAGAGTACATTTTGATTCCTGGATGCATGAACGTTTCTTCTATCAGGACAATGCTGCTAGAATCAACCAGTGCATCGAAAGCTTGAAGCAGAAGGGCTTAACATATGAAAAGGACGGCGCTTTGTGGTTCCAGTCTACAAAGTTTGGCGATGATAAGGACCGTGTATTGAAGAAGAATACTGGTTTATTAACATATTTGACACCAGATATCGCAAACCATGTATATAAGTTTGAAAGAGGATATGATACTTTAATCAACTTATGGGGTGCAGATCATCATTCCTATGTAAAGAGAATGAAGTGTTCTTTAGAAGCTTTAGGATACAATTCTGATAAGATGCTTGTTGATTTGATCCAGATGGTACGTATGGTTTCTAATGGTGAAGAAGTAAAGATGAGTAAGAGAACTGGTAACGCAATTACTATTCGTGAACTTTGCGAAGATGTAGGTGTGGATGCTGCTAGATGGTTCTTCGTTTCTAAGGAATTAAATACGCAGATGGATTTTGATATGGATCTTGCAAAGCAGAAGAATAATGATAACCCTGTTTACTATGTTCAGTATGCATATACAAGAATGTATAATATCCTCCACAAGGAAGGTACACCTGCATTTGAAAAGAAGGATTCCTATACATTATTGACAGATCCTAAGGAAATTGCTTTATTAAAGCAGATCAGTGAATTTCCTAAGAAGGTAGAAGATGCTGCTAAGTTTAGAGCAGTCAATAGAATCTGTCAGTACTGTCATGATTTAGCAAAGGCATTCCATTCTTACTACAACTCCTGCAGAGTATCTGATCCAGCAAATCCTGAATTAACAAATGAAAGACTGGGTCTTGTGAATGCATGTATGGTTACGATGGCAAATGCATTAGACTTGATTGGTGTTTCTGCTCCAGAAAAAATGTAATTAATGAAAAGCAACTGCGGTTGCTTTTTTTATCTTATAAGAAATTGAATGCGTTTGTGAAAATGAAAAAAGCAGAAAAATGATATA
>OLOM01002812.1_pt1 | contig 10215 bp, 9 predicted proteins | sample 1672531 | NCBI WGS metagenome assembly OLOM01 (sample SAMEA3136696, study PRJEB25190) | human gut metagenome | reverse complement strand
TAACTTTTATAACAAAGGTTTTGGAGACCATAGTTTTACCATTAAACTAATTCCCTAAATCAAATTTGTGCCACTTACTGACACAAATAATTATATCATAAATTAATCATTTTGTTGATAAATAAATTTGATAATTCTAATAAATATATAACTGGCACAAAAAGTGGCACAGAATTTTATTTTTTAACTAATAGCATAGTGGATTTTATCTAATGTTTATAAGGGTTCAAAACATTTCAAAACGTTTTCAACAGTTTCGGTTTTGGAGACCATCATTCTACCATTGAATTACACCCCTAATTCAATATACAAAGAGTATAACACAAAAAAAAAGCTTTTTCAACATTTTTATTTAAAACCATATTATAATATAGGTGATTTTATGGCGATAATTAAATATACAACTAAAGAAAAGGAATTATTAGCAAGATTAATGAGAGCTGAAGCTATTGGCGAAGGTGACCTCGGCATGTTAATGGTAGGAAATGTAATTGTTAATAGAGCACTTGCTGATTGTCTTACATTCAAAAATGTTACTACTATATCAAAGGTAGTATATCAAAGCCCAGGAGGGTTTTCTGGAACTGATAGTCCATTATTCTTTAGTAACCCAACAAGTAAAGAACTTGAACTTGCTGAAAGAATAATACGAGGTGAATACTATTATCCAGCAACAAATGCATTATGGTTTTATGCACCAAGTAGTGGTGATAACTGTAAAGCATATTGGTGGGAGCAAAAAAATTCAGGAAGATATAAAAATCATTGTTTTTATGAACCTGATGTTGGTGTATGCAAACAAATACATTAAATTTAAAACAAAAAAATGATATAAACGAAATTTCTACAATTCAGAAAATGTTTACATCATTTTTTTATTATTTATATTATTAAGCTTTGACCAATTGAAAGATTATTACTAACTAAATTGTTTTTTCTTTTAATTGTGTCTACTGTTGTATTATAACGTCTAGCTATTGAATACAAATTATCTCCTGATTTAACTATATATGTATTAGTTTCAGAAGTTGGTATTCTAAGGGTTTGACCAACATTTAATAAATTACTTGTTAAGTTGTTAAGATTCATTATCTCTTTAACTGAAACTCCATATCTATTTGCTATTGAGTATAAATTATCCCCACTTTTTACTGTATATGTTATATATTCTCCTGGAGTTATTTCGTCAATTATTATTGTTGTAGCTGGAACTAGTAGTTTTTGGCCTATACTCAATGTATTATTAGATAAATCATTTATTTCTTTTAATTCTGTTACTGAAATCCCATATTTTTTAGCAACAGAATATAATGTATCCCCTGATTTAACTACATATGTATTATATTTTGTTTCTATTACCTTTTCCTCCACTGGTAAAAGTAGTCTTTGACCCAAATTTAATATATTATTTGATAATTTGTTTAACTCTATTATATCCGATACAGCAATATTATAATTTTTAGCTATTGAATATAATGTATCTCCACTTTTTACCGTATATACAATATAATTGCCAGATTCTTCTTCTTTTTTTGTTGGTATAAATAAAACTTGATTGATTCTTAACACGTTACTCGTTAAATTATTAGCCTTTTTTAATTCATCAACTGAAACATTATATTTTTTAGCAATACTCCATAAACTGTCTCCACTCTTTACTGTATATGTGTTTCCACCTTCTTTTGGGATATATGATAAGTTTGCATATTCAGCAACCGCTCTCACAACTGCTTCTGCAAAATCTTCATAATTGTTTTTCAATTGTTGCACATCATCTTTTGTACTATCTAAAAAACCATATTCTACAGTTAATGATTGTGTATCACCAGTATTGCGTTGCATAAAGTAATAATCCTTTGAAGTATCACTTGGTAACCTTCTTTGATACGCTTTTCGTATGTTTTGTCCTTCTTTTGATAATTGTTCTAGTATTAAATTAGGTAAAGTACTTGTGCTTCTGAGTGGATAAATTACTTCAGCACCATCTCCACCTCGCGATGGTCAAAGTGTAGTTAATTATAAGTCTCCTTTGTAAAAATATATTTTCATAGCGTCTTCACTATATGAAGGCTTAGATATATCTATATCAAGAAAATTTGATATAAAATAAATAAAATATTGAGAAGCAACTAATAAATCATACTCACATAATATTCCATCATATCTACTTTCAATTATTATATTATAATCATTGTGTAAATAATCTAATAGCCTTTTCTCATATGTACTTGTGCTTTTTGATTTAAAGTATATATTTTTTTTATCACTTAAATGTTCATAATTAATAAATCTTCCATGAGAAAAATTTTTCTTTTCATGAATTAAGCAATTAAAAATCCCTGATTCAATTATTTTACTTTCTAAGTCTACTGCTGCTGATTCTGAAAAATCACCCGTGAAAATATTAAAGCAACTCCCTTTTTCAAAAAAATCTTTTAAACTTTTTTTGTTATTTTTAAAATACTCTTCAAAATAATATTTCCAGTAATTGATACTATTTTTAATAAAAGTTTCTAAATCATCATCTGAATTTTTTTCAAAATACAATTTTAAAAACAAACTAGCTGGAGCCACTGCTCCTTCAAAAGATAAGAAACCTCTTTCTTTTCCCTTGTTGGTATTAGTACGATAGGATATTACATTTTTTTTAGAAATATTAGTCTTTGTTACTACCTTTTGAATTTCACCTTTTGTGATAATAAACTTTTTATCATTATCTAATAAAGATGTTCCCACAAGCAAATCATTTGTAGTACCAGAATATGTAAATAAAAATACATTATCAATATTATCATTATTTCTATAATATACATTTCTAGGTAATAAAGCTATTGTATTCGAACCATATAAATTGTTAATAATTTTAGCAGAAAATTTTGATCCAGCGAAAGAACCACCTGTACCTACAAAAAGGTAATTCTTTCTATTAGAAAAATTAATAGTTTTTAATTTTTCATAAGCATTACTATTGATAGCATTTATTATCCTTTTTTCTAAATTATTGATATTTATGTTACATCTTTTTATTTTTTTTCTTACTGAAACTTCAAAATTTTCACATGAACAAAAATTTTTTATCTTTTTAATTTTATATAATGATTGTATATGTCCTCTAGCACCAAATTTTTTTACAACTTTACTTGTTAATTTTGTAGCTTTTTCAAAAGTTTCATTAATAAATTTTTCATCTATCAGAAAATCATTCTTTACATATTCACTAATAAAAACTGAAAAGAAAGCATCTCCTGCACCGGTTGAATCAAGTTCGTTAGAAATAACTTTTAATTCTTTATTTATCCCTATACCATTAAATACAAAGTCCGCTCCTTTTTTACCTCTAGTTACTATTATTAATTTAGGGTCAATTATTTGATATATTTCTTCAAGTTTTTTTAAAGAAAATCTTGATTTAATATATTTTTCAACTCTTTCATTTAAATTAATAATGTCAAATTTATTTCTTAATTTTTCTATTATTTCTTCATTAGTATAATTATCTAGTTCAAAATATTGACCTAAATCTAACATTTTTCTATTTTTAGTATTATTTATAATGATTTGATTTTTTTCATTTAAATTATCAAATACTAATACATCATCTTTATCTATAACAGATATTATTTCATTTGGAGTAATATTACTTTCTTCATACCATTTTTTTTGATTGCATATAGGGCATCTCTTTTTTGATTTGAATTCCAATTTATCATTAATTATTGAATAAGAAACATGAAAACATCTTGTCTTCAAATTTTTTATAACCTGCACATAGTTAGTTTCAACCCCTAAATCTGATAAACTTTTCACTGCAATATTTCCTGCTTCATCATCGCCACAAACTCCACATACTGAAGTTTTTATACCCATTTGACTGATATTAGCGATTATATTATGCGACGTCATCCCACCATTAACGCCTATTAACTTTTCATTTTTATAATAAAAATCAGTTACTAAATCACCTATACTAATTATCTTCACGCTTTACCATCCTTTTTACATATACTACTTCACTTTTTTCATAATAATCACCATTTTTGGCTAAACATTCTATTATTTTCCTACGATTTAAATCAAAAATACCCAAAGAATCTTCATAAGGATTTAAACTATTAGGGTCTCTCCAACTATATGGACTAGGAAAATATAAACCTTGAATAAAATTGAAAAAAAGTCTGTAATCTATAGCTCCATGATTATTCATAAACATTTGACTAATTCTATTAACGCCTGGATATCTAACAACTACTATTTTGTCAACATCTATTCCGATGTCGTACAAAGTAGTCAACGCAAGTTGCATCGTTTTACCAGTGAGTAAATTATCATCAACTAAAATATACTTCTTATTTTTGTCTATACCAACTTGCATAATTCCACCTGATTTTGATATGTCAAAAAATCTTAAATCAATTGACTGTTTTTTGGAATACCCACTTGCATTTTTATTAAATCTTAAAATTGATACATCGCTTATAGCATTATTTATAGACTTTATTATAATTGGAAGTTCAATTCCACCATATGATAAACCGCATATTCCTTTATTAGATATGTAATTATCATTTTTATATGTTAAATAACAAGTAATAAAGTTCTCAGCAAAATTATCAATTTCTCTATATGCTCTAAATTCTTTTGAATAATTGTCTTTTGTATTTTCTTGTGAAAACATTGATTGAAATTCATTTGTAACCATGATTGCATTATTTAATACACAATACAGTTCATTGCTATCAATTGAGTAACTATCATCAAAAGAAATATATTGCATCAATTTAATTACATCTAATAAAGTTTTATATATTTTGTACATCAATGTGTTTTTATCAATTTTTTCTAAATTAATATATAATGTTTGATTTTTACTACTTTTAATTACTTGTTGATTTAATAAAATCAGTAGTTCATTTCGTATATTGTCAAGTATTCCTAAAATCATTTTTGAATTATTTAAGCTATTTAAATCGCTTGTTTTACTTATAGCTTCTATAGCATCCATAAAAAATGTTTTATTGTTATTTAACCATATATTTACCATGTCTTTTGAAGTTATATCATTTCTAGTTATTTCATCGTGATAACGATTAGATAGAAAATAATAATATACTTGTGAACCTCTCAACAAAATATTTTCATTATCACACATTGCATATTTCATTTTTAAAATAAATTGTTTACTCCAAAATTGTTTTAAAGGATTATCATCATCAATACCAATCCAATCATACATAGGAATCTTTATACTACCACTTGATTTGTCATACAATCCATATATCCCATCTACTAATTGAAATTTGCTATTTATAATTTCATTAAAAACCATTATTCTTTTGTTTTTACCATAATTCATTTGCCTTTCTACTTTAGCATATGCCTTAGTATAATTAGTTTCCGTAGCATGTTCTAAACAAATTGTTGGTAATAATTTAGCTTTGCTTAACAAAAATAAAGTTGCATCTACACCTTTTAATATTTTATTGTTATCATCTACAATAGGAAAACATTTATCAATTTTACCACTTGTTTTATCAACACTAAATCCTTGAGAACAATTTAACATACTATAATCATTACCTAACTCATCACCACAGTCTCCGATCCTCAGCATTGAATTTTGTGGTATGCCGATAATTTTTTCTGCAATCTGTATAGCATTACTCTTAATAGTTGTTCCTATTTGAAATATTTTATTTCCATTATAAACACCTATCGTTAAATTAATATTTTTTGATTCGGAATTAGCAATCAAATCATTAATAATTTCTAGTACTCTATTGTTTATACTTTCATCATTAGTAGTTGTAGCAATTCTTATATTAACTATAACATCTAATTTTTCATCCTTAGAATAGGTTACTTTACAATATTTTAATAAATCTTTTTCTTCTAATTTTTTCCATAATTCCATATCTAAACATTTTAATTTTTGTAAATCTATCGAAGATGCGATATATTTATTAACATTAAAAATATCGTTACTATCACCATTTGTTAAAAACAACCTTGCACCATCATTAGTAAGTGCATACAATTTTGACAAATCATAATTGCTGATTCCATAATTGTTTTTTAAACCATCAACGATTTGTTTTTTTAAATCAAGTAATCCAGTTTCTCCTCTTCCTGTAATAAAAACAACAGGTATATGCCTATTTAATAAATTAGCAATCAAAGGTAAAATACGTTTATCTATTTTAGTAGAGTTGTTTTCGGTTAATGTACCATCAATATCAAAGCAAATTGCATTATACTTTTGTTCTAAGGCATTATGATAATTTTTTAATAATAATTCATCCATCATAATATACCTCTTATAAGACTTTTTTTAATACATTTATTGTTTGAAATTCAGAATTGAAATTTAGATTTTCATCAAAATGTATTCCCACACCACCATGTTCTTTCCAATCCTTCAAGTTTTTAATACTATCATCAATTAATATTTCTCCATTATTTGGTAGATAAATTGAAGTTTTTTTAACATGTGGTGGAACAAATAATATAGGCACATTAATATTACAGTTGCGAAGTTTATTAACTTTAGCCTGCATTTCAAGTAAAGTATGTATTTTTGTTAAAATAGCAATTTTTTTATTTTTTTCCTGTCCTTCTAATATATAATCAACAGCATCATTTATTACTTTTGATTCCTCTAATAATTTAAACCAATCTAGTGTTGCAAAAAATTCTTCCCAACTTATTTTGGGTAATTGTTCTTTTTGCTGAACTACCCTTTTTTCAGTATCAAATATAACACCATCAAAATCAATAAAAATTGGACGTTCAAACATAATATCACCTCTTATATTTCATATTATAGCACATATATAGGAAATATTATGTCTTTATTATTTTTCTTTTATTTTTATTCTATTAAATTCAAAATGCCTTATATCATTTCTTAACTCACAATAAGCTGTAACATAAAATCTATTATCAAATTTAAAAATTTGTATTGGATGAATATTTCTCTCTTGCCATTCTTGATTTAGATTTCTATATAAAATAGTTATTTTAGAATTGTTAACAATTGCTTCATTTAAAATAAAATATACCTTTGAATTGTCTTCTATTTTATTAGTAAAAAAATACTTACTTTTTTCTTCATTTATATCATTAGTAGTTTTGATTTTATCTAATATTTTTTTATATTTATCAATATAAATATAATTATTATCTTTCAAAATTTCATATACATTTTCTAACAATTGAATATCATACTTATTGAATTGATTATATTGATTTTGCTTATTTATAATAAAATACCCACCATTAGGTCCCATAAAAGTTTCTATTGGAATACCAGATTCTTCTAATTCTTGTTTATAATACCTAACCATACGTTCAGTAATTCCTAATTTTTGAGATAATTCTTTTACCGTATATTTATTACCAGTATTTAAATAATTTAACATTTGAATTGCATTAGATATTTTTCCCATATTTGCATCTCCTTTTATAACTTTCTATTATGACCTGGTAACAGTCAATGTGTAACTAATTTATATATATTTCAGTAATAAATGACCTATATTTGTTATTGAAAAACTATCAACATTATAAACATCAATAGAACCAGGATAATTAGTGGACAAACTTATAATAAAATCATTTTCTATTAAATTTTTCAAACCAAATGATATTTCTAATAATTCTGAATTTAAGTTTTCTGATGTCAAAATTTCTCTATAACTCAAGGTTTGGTCTACATTAGGATACAATTTTAAAAAATCTTTCCATTTATAATATGGTCCTTCTTTTGACATCATTTTTATTTTTTTCATTACATTTAATGATTCTTTAGATAATAGACATACTTTTTCGAGCAGTAAATCATAGCTGGTAGCATTATATTTTTCTTGAATATAATCTAAAAAAATTGATATATTGGTGTCTATTAATGCTGGATCTGTCTTTGTAAAATAAAAACTTAAAAAATTTCTAATATGAATATACTTGCTTCTGTCATCCATTAGATAAGATAATTGCTTTTGAAAAAATTCTAAATCATTAATTCTTCTTTCTAATGCTTTAGATCTATCCATTATAAATTCAGCATCTTTATCATCAAAAGTTTTAACTAATCCACAAAAAAACGGATTTTGTTCAGCAAATGATATCAAAACATTTTTTGCATATCTAACAAATTCATTCTCTTCGTTCATTCTATTTATTTCTCCTTATTTAAGTAGTTTATCTGTTGCTATGTTTACTTTGTTCCAATAGGAACAAAGTTTTTAAATACTATTTAATATACTAAATTTGTAAATTATTTCAATATTTTTATCTTTGTCTATAACTATTTTATCGATAATGGTTAGCATTAATTCTCTTGTAGGATTTTCAATATCAATTAAAGATTTTATTTTATTTTCATAACATTTTAAATCATCAGTCTTATTTTTAGTTACCTTTATATCTGCCATTAATTTATTTATTTCAGTTCTTAATTTACTTAATAGAACTTCTGTATCATTAGCAACTCTCTTATACATTTCATCTGATACTAAACCTTTAAACTTATCTTCATAAAGCATATCCAATTTACTTAGATATTCTTTTTCTTTATTCTGTAACTTATTTATTTTCTCCTTTAGCATAGAATCATTTCTTTTCTTATTATTAATCTCACTTGCTATATCAGACACATTAATAGCGTCTAAATACTTTTTACAAGTACCCTTAATAACATCTAATAATGCTTGTTCTAGCTTATCATAAGGCATAAAATGTGGATAACACATTTTTCTTTTTGGATCTCTCGAATATCTATTACAATTAATAGTCCAATAGTCATGATTCTTCCTATAAGTAATAGTTAATGTATTACCACATTCCTTACAATATAACAAATTTTCAAATAATCTTTTTTCTCTTTTTGTATTATTAGTAACATTAGTCCTTTTAACATTATTTTGAACCTTTTCAAATATAACTCTATCAACAAGAGGTTCATGAGTGTTTTTAACAATACTCCAATTCGCTCTAGGTAGTGATTTCTTCTTTTTTGATTTATATGACACTTTAGTTTGAACACTTTGTACCATATCTCCAACATACATTTGATTTTTAAGTATTTTTTTTACTGAAGAAATTGTCCACATAGGATTATATTTATTATTAGCATGAAAATTTTTTCTTTTAAGACTACTTGGTGTTTTAATCTTATTGTCATTTAGATAAGTTGTTATTTCAGATAATCCAACTCCTTCATATGCCATATCAAATATTTTCTTAACTACCGGTGCATATTCAGGGTCTGGTATTAAATGTCCTTTATCATCTGGATCTCTTAAAAAGCCATAACTTGGAGCACTACCAATAAACTTACCGTTTCTTCTTTTATCATTTAAAACATTTCTAATTTTGACTGAGTTTTGTTTACTGTAATAATCATTACAAGCTATTATAAAGGTTGAAGAATCATTACTTGCTTGATTTAAAGCATTATCATAACCTTCTTGCATAGAAATGAATCTTATTCCATTTTCATGGAAGAAAGTTTCCACATAATATCCAGTCATAACATGATCTCTTCCAAGTCTTGATAAGTCTTTTACTATTACAAGATTGATAACTTTATTTTTGATATCTTCCATCATCTTGTTAAATCCTGGTCTATCAAAATCAGTACCAGAAAAACCATCATCAACATATTCTCCTACAAAGATAAAACCTTTTTCTTTTACAAAATTCATTAGCATATTTCTTTGATTAAGGACACTCTCACTATCAGATTCGTAAGCTTTTCCTTCATCAGCTTCAGATAATCTTATATATATTCCTGCTTTGTAAAACTCTGGCATCTGTATTAAAGTGTTATACATTTATACTCCTTTCTTATGTATAACATATTAAAGCCAAATATATTGTACCATAAAAATACAATATATCGTCATCGTCCTACACATTATTCATCACACTTTTTATATAATTAGTTATCAGCAAGATTAAATCAGGAGAATCTTTTTTAAATGTTTCTTTTATATTAAACATAAGTCACCTCTTTATAGTGTATGACTTTGTTAAACAATAAATTATTCATCTCCTTTTGTTATTTCATTTATTAATTCTTCTAATTCTTTAATTTCTTCTTCACTCATAGGTTCTGATACAGTAGGTTTACCATTCCAAGATATGATATTACATTCATTATCATATTCTATAACAGGACCTATATTTTTTCTTATATTATTATTTTTATTATATTGT
>OLOM01002797.1_pt1 | contig 10243 bp, 9 predicted proteins | sample 1672531 | NCBI WGS metagenome assembly OLOM01 (sample SAMEA3136696, study PRJEB25190) | human gut metagenome | reverse complement strand
ACATCATTAATGTCAGTTATATTAACAAGTCACCAATGTATCTATTAAGCCATTCGTAATATCATACATAGCATTTTGCCTTGCCTTGGAAAACTGTTCAGTTTTTGCTTCTATGTATACATGATTTTGGTATCCGTTAAAAGAAACATACCCTATAAAAGAACAAAGAATCAATAAGAATACAAGCCAATTCTTTTTTGTGCGAATGAATTTATGCCATTCATACTTTAACAAATAAACCATATCTATTCTCCATAAATTCTTGTATACATATTCTCTAAATCATCGCTTGTATTAGTGATATCCAGCAGCTGAACGCCTTCTCTTTCTAATTTGCGTAAATATACGGATAGCTCATTTGGATTTTGAATAGAAAATTCATATAGAAAATCTGATAGTTTTCTAAACCGGTGGTCTGTTATTATTTTATTCACCCTAATTTGATATGTAATTGTCTGCTCTTGTTTTTCTACCTCTTTAATTTTACCATTTTCAATATAAATAATTCGATCAGCAATCTTTTCAATTTCATTTAATTGATGGCTAGAAATCAATAAAGACATTCCTTGTTCATCCACCATTTTACGAAGCTCTTTTCGCAATTCAAATACACCCGATGGATCCAATCCATTCATAGGCTCATCTAACATTAGGAACTGTGGAGAAGATAGCAATGCAATAGAAAGTGCTAATCTTTGTTTCATACCTAAAGAATAGCTAGATACAGGCTTCTTTAAATAATCTGCTATTCGTGTATAATCTGCCATTTGTTGTAGTTTATCTTTCGATACATTTTTTAAGCTGGCAAATATCTCAAGATTTTCATAACCAGTCATATTAAAGAAAAGTCCTGGACTTTCAATCAAACTAGCCTGATGCGACAAAGCCTTCTCTCTTTGACTTTGTATATCATGACCACATATAGTAACATTTCCAGAATCCATATGAATTAACCCGCATAAACATTTCATTAATGTACTTTTACCTGCACCATTAGGACCAATAAAACCTACAATTTCATTTTCTCGAATAGAGAACGAAATATCATCTAACACTAAATGATTGCCATATGACTTACACAAATTTAAAACATCTAAAACATTTTGTTTTATCATTATAAATAGCCCTCCTTTTTTTTAGTTAGAAGTTAGAACAATTGAAAATGCTACAAAAGTAAATGTAAATCAAAACATTTCTTTTATCATTTTCTATACAACAATATTTTTTTCATAAGCTCATCTTATCTTTCTGTCGAACACTCACATAATTTATAAATAGTAAAACAAAAATAAAAACGGCACATATACAAATTGAATTCAACCAGTTTTGCATGCCACACCCCGATAAAACACTCAAACTCGGACTTATACTAAATGGATTTATAAAAGATATCAAATCCATTCTTTGACTGATGACATATAAAATAATACAAATTATTCCAGATAAATAATTAAATCCTGTTTTCGTGAAGGTATATACACAAAACATAGCCATTTGAATATAAAGTTCTAATTTCAGAAGAATTAATGGTAAAGATATTATTAAAGCTTTCCATAATGGAATAAAAGATAAATCAGGTATAAATCCTTGTTCTGTCGCATAATATTCAGACATATTATTTATGACATAATTGTCTGTATGATACATCCTTTTAAAAGAGAAAAAATGTTTAGTGTCAGCCAACAGCCATGTATCCCATCCTGCAAAGCCATTACTAATTCCTAGCAAAAGAAAAGGAATACCAATTGATGCAATCATAAGAAGTAAAAAAGCTATAAATAATTTTACTTGTATGTGTACGAAAAAGTGCACATCATTTAATTGTTCGAGCTCAAAAACACCTGTCTTTTTTTCGTACATTAAAACAACAATACAATAAATCAAACATAAAGGCATAAACAAATACGCAAATGAACTGTCTATTCTTAACTGGTGTGCTAAAAAATACCATGGACCTTTTCCTACATATTGTTCCGTATTTGTTTCTAATTGATGTAGCTGTTCTTGAACAGATAATTCAACGGTTCTATAATCCTCTTTTTTATTTTGAGATATTTGGCTACCAATCATAAAAATCCGACTCTGATCAAATGAAATATCTGCTTCTTCAAAGCCTAAGTTATGAACTTGGCGCATAAATTTTTGATCACCATTCTTTTTTAAAGCATCCAAATGATACAGCTTATCCCATAATGTAATTTCATTATATCTTTTTATTAATCCTTTATTTTTAAAAACTTCTTTTCCATATTTGTTAAATAAATTCCATCCAGCTTTGGCATTATCAATAGCCCAGCTTAAATAATCCTGATAACTATTCCAATACACCTTTTCCTCTGCACCCATATGTTTTACGGCCATGTATTGTAGATTGATATCTGATAAAGCTCTTTGGTATTGTTGAATCTGTGTTTCAAAAATATTCATATTCTGTTCCACATCATACTCATGTCCCATATAATTTGGTACTTGCACCATGTTCAATACCAATAAAATGAAAAAGATAACAGCACTCACTTTATTCTTTAATACACTTTTTATTTCTAAACTCATAAACTTAACCTAAATCCAATCTTTCTAAATAGAGACATGAAATGAACTGTATGCATATTGCGCCTATAAAAAACAAAGATGTATAGGCCCATAAAGTTTCTATATGCAAATATGTATACATAAAAACAAATAATAATCCCGTCAACATTAGACTCATTCCTTTATTTTTCGTCAACAAAGATAAACATTGTATGCATGAAGCACTAAACAAAACCCATCCAAGTACAGAAAGAATATGATGAGACAAGTAAGTAATCACCGGTGTTGTTCCAATCAATAACTCTATGCCACTTCCACAATATATATATCCAATCAAATACAATACAACGAAAAATAGTATACTAAAAAAAACAGTGATAAAAATATGTAACAACGCGCGAAGTATATATACATATTTACGACTTTTCCCTATTGTAAATAAATATCGAAATGTATTGTTTTCTAAATCTTTAGACCATATATCCACATTCCACACTAGAATCAAAATCATGAATAAATAAAAGAAAAGATTGTTTCCTTTTAAAAATTGCACCATCAAATAACAACCCGTCGGTTTATTTTGATATACAAAGTCGTAATATTCATTTTCAATATATGTTTTTTCCATTTGAATTCGTTTTTTTAAGTCTTGTTTATTTTTTTGAAGAATCGATTTAAAATTGGATAAATCCATACCTGAATCAATATATTTTAAAATATTTTGATCCCTATCATACATATCTTTTGCGATAATTTTTGCATCCTCGCCATTTTTCCAATCACTTAATAACTTTTGACAATAAATACTGTCCTCTCTAAAAAAGGCATTCATTTTTTCTTTTGGAAGAATATTGATTCTTTGGTTTTCTTCATTTAACGTTTCATAATAATACATGATTTGATTGGATGCATATTGTTCATATTCATTATTGTATTTAAAAAAATACACGGATAAAACGCCAATTAAAACAAGGATCAATACTAAAATATTTCTTTTTGAAAAAAGAAATCTTAATTCATTTTTTAATAACATACGCTTAACCCTTATATAGTTCCTTATAATATGTTTCCAAATCCTGATGCACTTCAGCTAAGGAATAAACCAAAACATCATTTTGAATCAGTATTTGCAAGGATTTAGAAAATTCTTCTTTGGAATCACATTGCATATAAAGAACATGCTCTTTAATAAAAGAATTTTTTAAAAGAAGCAATACATTTTTCGGATTAGAAACTTCTAGTCGATAAATCGAATGATTTTGACGAAGTTCATCCATATTCTTCTCTTTAATCAACTTTCCACTTTTAATAAATAAAGCTCGATCAGCTAATTTATCGAGTTCACTTAACTGATGAGAAGATAATAAAATACTTGTTCCTTCATTTCGTATAGTTAAAAGCTTATTTCTTAAATCAAATATAGCTTGTGGATCTAAACCATTCGTAGGCTCATCAATAATAAGCAATTTAGGTTTAGCCATCATAGCCAAAGCCAATACTAATCTTTGTTTCATTCCCATCGAATAATGTTCTGTGGCTCGATATAAGCCATCCTTTAAATCACTGAATTGCTCCATTTCCTCAATTCTTTTAGAATCTAAATGCTTCCAATTTGCCATGATTTTAAAATGTTCATGTCCAGATAACTCTGGATATAAAGATGGATATTCAATACTTACACCTATATTTTTTAACGCATTGGATGAATCGCTCTTTAAATCATGTCCACAGATAGTAATTTTTCCTTCATTCATATGATATAGTCCTGTAATACATTTCATAATTGTACTTTTTCCAGCACCATTTGGCCCAATCAGCCCTACTATTTCATTTTCGAAAATTGAAAAACTAATATTATCTAAAATCTTACGATTTTTAATCTGCTTTGAAACACCTTCAACTTTGAGTATTTCCATATATATATTCCCCCCATATTCCTTTCTTAAATAATAAGAGACAACAAAATGTTATCTCTTAAATACATATAGCTTAAATCCTATAATTCGGTTTACACTTTATTTATCCCATGGATACTATATTTCCACTAGACTTGGTTTAGCCAGTGCATTAGTTCTTGCATTGAATATGATTATATTGTCACCATTTTAAAAACAAGTATTATATAGTGATTGTTTCATTGCAATTGCAAATATCCATTAAAAAAAACTCTTTCTGATTTCAGAATAAATTAATTGTAATAAAAAAGCAATATTTAATTAAAAAAACATAGTCTATTTAAACTATTTGGTAACCCTTTTATTGTCGACAACCTCACTACGATCAGGATCGAACAACACTACATCAATATAGAAATCTAAATGATGATATTTTTCTTTTTCAAATAAATCATACATTTGATGCTGCTTTTCATCTTTATTGTCAAATAAAATATGTAATCCTCTAAATGAATCCATAATAGATAATGTTAATGACACTGCATCTCCTAAATAACCAATAAAATTTTTATCTTCCAATACATCATTTATAGATATTCTCTCAAAAAAACGATTGCAACTCGCAACGATCACTATATTCTTATTTTCCCTTTTCTTTATAATTTTCGCATCAAAAGTACGCATATAATTTTCTGTTAAATGTAATTCAAACGGACTAACGGTAATATTCCATCCTAATAAATACATATATGCTAAATATCTGCATGCCAAATATCTATTTTTTATGTCTTCTTCATCAAATAAAATATGCATAATCACATCATTTTGACTGCTCTTTGTATATTCACATATATTCTCTAATAATTTATCACTAGGAAATTTTGTGGTTCCATTCTCAATTAATTTAAGTGCAGTCACACTAATATTCATTTTTTTCGCCATGCTAACTTGTGACTCTTCACGATCCAATCGAATGTTTTTCATATAAGTTGCAAATGCCATATTATCACCTCTGTCCCTATTACATTATATTAAAAATAGTAAGTATTTTCAATTTTTTGAGTTGCATTTACTTTCTATAGGTAGTATATTGTTGGTGTAGCAAGTATATGCATTTATGTAGAAATAATTTACTTGCTACTCATTGACAATCTTTAAAGGAGGAAAATTTATTATGTATGTTGAACATTAAAAAAAGATCCATTAGATAAAGTTTGGTCACCGCATCTAATGAATCTACTCAAATGAAGAACTGTTTTTATAATGTCTTCACGTAAGCATTATAGCAAACATTTCTTTTTCCAACAAAATAAAAAAGGAGGAAAATTTGTATGGAAAACACAAAACTATATATTGAAACGCCTGTTTTTACAGGTAGAAATGTTCCTATTAATGAATTAGCAAAAGCCATTGGGAAAGATGCCCAATACATTCGAATCGGTCTTCAACAAGGTGTTTTAAATTTTGGCTATGCTATGAAAAAAGACAATTCAAGCGAATACAACTACTATTGTCCAGATAAGAAAGTATGGGAAGAAACAGGGTATTTCAATGGATAATAATATTGAACTTATCACCGGAAATGAGATCAGACATAAAACATATTTTGAAAACAACTATATTGTAGATTCTCTTATCAAAGGAAATAAGGTTAGTATTTTAACTGGTGGAAGTAAAACTGGTAAATCCACATTAGCATTACAACTCGCAAATTCAGTTTCTAAAGGCATTCCATTTCTTAATAACAATACGATCCAATGTGATGTTCTCTATATTTGTTTAGATAACGATGAGGATTTGATTGCAGAAAGATTGAAACTGATGAATCTTGAAATGGATGATTCTGTAGTTTTTTGTTTCAATAAAAACATAGTTTTAGAAGATACTTCTTCAAATCAAGATGATATATTATTACTCGAAGTTGTTACGGAAACATTAATTTCTCATCCATTTCTTAGACTAGTTATTATTGATCTATTCGATAATATTCGCAATCTAATTATTAAAACAGAAGCAAACAATGTTAAAGATACAGAAGATATAGAATATTTAAAAGGAATTGCTGATGGTTTAAAAATTCATATTTTACTACTTAACCATGATACGAAAAACGGAAGTCAAAATGGTTATTGTTCATCCAAAGGAGGTGTAAAACTTGTGGGATCATGCAATGGCACTTATCTACATTTAATTCGAAGTGGTATTGGACAAACAAGTGCTACGCTTGAAGTTGGTGGAAGGAATATTAAAGAAGAAATCCTACAATTACATTTAGATACATCAACCCTTACGTATTCATTAAGCGAAGAAAATATTAATGATGATATGCCATATGAAATAGGTATAATTCGAAACTATATCATTAAAAACAATGGATATTCAGGTACTATTTCCAATCTTTTACAACTCACAAAATTAACAATTGCAGCAAATAGAGCATCGCGATTACTAAATACACACAAGGACTTACTAGCTTCAGAAGGAATTACTTTTTCAATTGATCCAAGCCGTTCGAATGGAAGAATCTATACTTTTCAAGTTGAACAAAAGGACGATAAGGACGATACTTTATGCATATAGTTATTTATCGTCCTACCGTCCTTGGATTTAATAAAACCTTTGTTACTTTGTCGAAAGTAACGCAAATGCACTTTTGTCATAAACAAAAGATGCTTTGCGCTCTACGAGGTTCATATGGAACAAAGCATTAGCTTTAAAATCGGCAAAGGAAGCATCGCTCACAATGCAAGAGATTTTACTGCAAGTAATGTCGACAGCAATCGAAGCCAATATAATATTGAATATGTTAATAAAGATTTAAAACAAACTTATCATGAATTATTTGATGATGCCGTCACAAAATACAACGCTAGACAAACTCGTAGTGATCGTACCATTCCAAATTATTATGAAAAAATACGAATGGGTAAACAAGAAAAATTATTCCATGAAGTTATTGTTCAAGTTGGAAATATGGACACAATGAATTGTCTTGGAAAAAATGGTGAACTAGGAAAAGTAATTCTCGATGAGTATATGAAAGGTTTTCAAGAACGTAATCCGAATCTCTATGTATTCTCCGCTCATCTTCATATGGATGAACAGACACCTCATCTTCATATTGACTTTATTCCTTTTACTACAGGAAGTAAAAGAGGACTCGAAACTCGTGTTTCATTGAAACAAGCCTTAAAATCTCAAGGATTTAATGGAGGGAGTCGATCAGAAACAGAGTGGAACCAATGGGTGAATGCTGAAAAAATGGAAGTTGCCAAAATCATGAATAAGTATGAAGTTAAATGGGTCAACCTTGATACACACAATAAACCACTTGATGTTCTTAACTTTAAAAAGGAAAAAAGAAAAGAAGAAATTTCAAAGTTGGATCATGAAATATTAACATTGAAAAAGCAATATAATTCGCTACAAAATATGACCCCCTATCTAAATGATGCGTTTAACGCTTTAAACAATGAAGAATTATGGTTGTTACCAGAACCAAATAAGCTCACACTTGCTTCAACATATCATAAAAATATTGTTCAGCCAAAATTTTCCAAATTAAGAGCATTTATACAACCGTTGATCAACCAAGTATTTGATATTGTAAAAGAATTAATAAATCTGAAAACTCAACTGATCTTTTTAAAAAGTGAAAATACTGAATTAAAAAATTCAATAGATGAATTATCTTATGAAAATCGAGAATTAAAAAGGGATATGAACAAGCTCAAAAAATTCTTTGGTAAAGATACAATTGAAAATGCTCTTACTTTTAAGATTGTCAAATCCAAAAGAAAGGAAATTCATAAATGAGAAAAAGAAATAAACATATGCGATTACCTAGTGGTTATGGGTCAATTGTAAAAATGAGTAACGCAAACAGAAGACGAAGACCTTATATTGTTCGCATAACAACAGGTTATGATACAGATAAACAAACAGGCAAGACTAAACAAGTGATTGGCATTATTGGTTATGCTAAAAATCGCGAAGAAGGACTTCAAATGCTAGCGAAATATCATGAGAAGCCATACGATTTAAATCAAGGAAATCCCTCTTTTCGAGAAGTCTTTGAAGATTGGTTTGATGAAAAGTTCAAAGACAATATGGAAGCCAAAAAAATAAATAGTTACCGAGCCGCATATAATACGTGCACACGAATCTTCGAATACCCATTTAGAGATATTAGAACCAGTGATCTTCAAAATATTATTGATAATTGTGGTAAAAACTACCCTACTCTAAGAAATATTAAAATCTTATTTAACCAAATGTACGCATATGCGATCAAGAACAATCTTTGCAGCACAGACTACGCAAAATTTGTGGATATAGCCAAATACAAAGATAGAAATCCGAATAGCTATGATCGGCAACCATTTTCAAAAGAACAATTGAATGTATTGTGGTCACAAAAAGAAGATATATACATCCAAATGATTTTAATTCTTTGTTATACAGGTGTACGAGTAAGTGAATTGTTGGATTTAAAGAAGCAAAATGTTAATCTTGATGAACATTATTTCACTATTACTAAATCAAAAACACAAAGCGGAATCCGTAAAGTTCCGATTGGTACTATGATTTATCCATTCTTTAAAGCCTGGTATGAATCGAGTCAATGTGATTATGTATTCCACACGCCCGATCAAAAACATTTTACGTATCGTAACTATTACGACAGCTACTGGAATCCATTTATGGTTCGATTCGAATATGATCAAACACCACATTGTTGCAGACACACATGTGTATCTCTACTTGCAACTGCACAGGTATCACAAACATATCAAAAACTAATAGTTGGTCACAAAGGTGCTATGTCTATCACGGAAAGCGTGTATACTCATATTGAAATGTCAGAACTTATTAAAGCAATTGATTCTGTTTATTATCCAGAAGAAATAATTAAAGAAGTAAAAAAATCAAAGAAAAGAAGTGAACACTGTGAGAGATAAGAATTATATTTATAAGCAGAAGAATCCTTTAATAGTCCATGTCATGAAGGAAGTTCATATTCTTGGATTATACGCATAATAGCGTATAATGCAAATAAAAGTAGAAATACCAAATCAGTATGGCTCCTACCGCCATAAGCGTAGGGCGTTAAAGTGTGGAAGGATATGAATCCTTCCTTTTATTTTTCCTACGGGAAAGAGGCCAGCAATGCCGGTGTTAATACACACCGAACCGTACTCTGCAATTTTCCTTTCCACTTGCTTGTTGAGTGCAGTTTTCCAAAGCCTCTTTGAACACAGAATTTCATTCTGTGGCCACACGTTTTGCGAACGCTTTTGACTAGAACCAGCTTACCGCTGGCTGTGGTCTTTTTCTTTTAATTTAACTTGATTATTAGTTTTAATATTCAAATAATTTGGCAATCAACACTTTGAGTTCACCCAAAGCAGCTGGCGTTCCAACAAAGACTTCCAAACATTCATTTCCAGTACGATAACAACAACCTGTATAGGAGTGGCGTTCGATTGACAACGATGATCAGCTAATGACTTTGGTAATCAGTGACACAAGAGAAATAAACGAATTATAGTCATTGGAAAACAAATTCGTTTGCTTCTTTAGAATCATTGACATAGTTATAATAGCTAAAAACATACTATCCGCTTTCAAAAATTTAAAAATTTTTATTTTTTGAAAGTGGCATATTGCATACAAAGATTATAATCGGATATAATACAAGTAAGGATGACTTTCAAAAGTTTAAAAAAATTCATTTTTTGAAAGTGAGGCAACACTATGAAAACCATTGAAAGAACTGAATACCTGAATCGAATAAAGAATCTGAAGGATACGCC
>OLOM01002795.1_pt1 | contig 10248 bp, 10 predicted proteins | sample 1672531 | NCBI WGS metagenome assembly OLOM01 (sample SAMEA3136696, study PRJEB25190) | human gut metagenome | reverse complement strand
AGACGTTGTATGAGTGTTGATTTTAGCTTTATATCCTAATTTATTAAATGTGTCTTTCACAAAAAAAGGAACAATTACTTGTTCCCGTAGTATGAATTTAAGAAAGATTCTTTGAATTCTTTAAATGTACCATCTAAAATAGCTTGTCTAGCCTGTTCTGTAAGACGAATGATGAAACGAAGATTATGCATCGAAGCTAGTTCAAAATATTTGGCTGATTCTGTGCGGTCTTGTGATTTCCAAAGTCTTCTTAATTCGCCTAATGTGATTTTACTTTGACATGTTGGACAATCGCATCCTTCATCAATGATTTCATCGCTATCTCTATATTTAGATAGATTGATAGGACCATGCATTGTATACAATCTTCCATGTCTTGCCTCTCTTGTAGGGGCTACACAATCAAATGTATCTGCACCGTTTTCAGTTCCAATCAAGATATCATCTGGATGAGATAAACCTAATAAATGTCTTGGCTTATTTTCAGGTAGTTCTTCGTTACACCAAGTTAAAATATCGCCTAATGTTTCTTTTAAGAAGGCACCGCCTAATCCATAGCCATCGAAATCCATTTGTGCATACTTTTTACATGTAGATCTTCTAAGATCTTCCCAACGACCACCTTGAATTACGCCATATAGAGATTGGTGATATCCTAAATCATCACAATGTTTTTTATGTTCATCCAGACTTCTTTTTGCCCAACGCTCAGTTCTTGCCAAGGATTCAACATTATATTCATAAGTATCCGCTAAAGAAGTTAATTCATCATAAGCCATATGGATATCGGCTCCAATACGACATTGAATCTGCATACTTTCTTCAGGACCAATAAAATCTTCTTGACCTGTAAATGGATCATGAAAGTGTACTCCATCTTCTGTTACGTGGGCTAAACGTTTTTCTTCTTCCGTATTTTTCATATTGTCTTCACGTTTCATGCTGACAACTTTTCCACAACCTGAACCTAAAGACATGACTTGAAATCCACCGGAATCTGTTAAGGTTGGACCATCCCATTTTGACCATGCAGATAAGCCTCCATTAGCGGCAATCTCTGGGGAAATGTTTCGTAAATGATATCCATTACTTAACATGGCTTGAGCATTAATGCTCTTTAATTCTTCCATAGAAACAAAACGAACTTCACCATGTGTTCCCACACACATAAATGCCGGCGTTTTAATATCACCATGAGGTGTATGTATAATTCCGGCTCTTCCTAAATGGCCAGGAATTCTTTTTTCAATTTCAAAATAAAATTTATTGTCATTTTTATATTCCATAAATGCCTCCAACTCATTTATTTTATCATATATTAGCGTCGGCTTATATAAAAGATTATACCAAGTATACTGATTATACCTGCAACATATCTAATACCTAGATCAGATGTCTGAGAAAATTGACATCGCAACAGAACTTGTATTTTCATCGGTTGCCAACATTGTTTCTGATTGGCAAGCCACATTAAATGCAGTAGAGCTAGTTCACCATACAATACACATTAAAGAGAATAGTGAAATTAAGATGAATCTCTTTCTGTTCTTATTGAAATTTGAGGACAATATACTTTTGCCGATTCTGCAACATCCAATAAAGAAAGTACAAATGTAATTGTTGTATTGGATAAATTTGCCTCTTGCGATATAGCTATAGGTCATATATAGTACGCACTAACAAACAATAAATATTTATTTTTCAAAAACGATTTTTATTTTACCATAAGTTTTATTGAAAACCCCATTTTTTCTTTCTATAATATATATCGGTGATAATTTATGAAGAAAACAATTTGGATAGCAACGAGCAATGCTCATAAAGTGGAAGAGTTTCAGACGATGTTGAAGGATTGTGATGTGAAATGTTTAAAAGATTTAGATCATACAATCCATATTATTGAAGATGGAACAACTTTTGAAGAAAATGCATTGATTAAAGCTCGTACATTATTTAATGAACTACATGAACCTGTCATTAGTGATGATTCAGGTTTGGAAGTGGATGCGATGGATAAAAAGCCGGGTGTTTATTCCGCTCGTTTTTTAGGTGAAGATACAAGCTATGATATTAAGAATCAATATATTATAGATCAAGTACAAGGTAAGGTGCGTACAGCTCGTTATGTGTGTGTTATTGCCTATATTGATGAAGATGGAAAAGAACATGTGTATCGTGGTGAATGTGAAGGTTTGATTCACGATAAATTGGAAGGCGAAAATGGATTTGGTTATGATCCTATTTTCTATTATCCTGCATTTAAGACAACGCTTGCCAATGTGAGTGAAGAAAAGAAAAATAGTGTTTCACATCGTGGTATTGCGCTTGAGAAGTTTTTGAAAGATTGGAGTAAATAAGTATGTTGCATGTTGTATTGTATGAACCGGAAATTCCACAAAATACAGGAAATATCATTCGAACTTGTATGGCTACAGGTTCTCGTTTGCATTTGATTGAACCATTGGGCTTTTCGTTGGATGAAAAACATTTGCGCCGTTCGGGAATGGATTATATTAAAGATGCCGATATTCATATTCACAAGGATTGGAATGCGTTTGTGGCTGAAAATCCATGTGAACATTATTATTTTATGACTCGCTATGGAAAAAAGGCACCAAGTGAATTTGACTTCACAAAAGAAGAGGGTGATGTTTATTTAGTGCTTGGAAAAGAAAGTACGGGTGTAGACAAAAAAATCCTCAAAGAACACTTAGATACTTGTATGCGTCTTCCTATGGTCGCAAACGCAAGAAGCTTGAATTTGTCCAATTGTGCTGCCATTATTGTCTATGAAGTATTACGTCAACTTGATTATCCAGGACTTAGTACGCATGAAGAGCTTAAGGGAGAGGATTGGCTTGAAAATCTTAAGGTTGATTGATCAATGCATAGATTCGTTTGAGAAGCGAATCTTTCTTTTTATTTTCTTTCTTTGTTTATATTGGTTGTGGCAGAATGTATGGCAGCTCATTCTGTTTGGTAAATTATTCTTTGTGACGGATTATGAGAGTTTATTTCATATTCAGTCAACACTAAGTATGTATCAATCGAGTGTTTTCATTCGTATCCTATATTATGTGATTTCAAATCCAACTTTGAATGTATTAAAACTCATTAGTTGTATAAAACTAATAGACATTTTGGCTATTGCAGGAGTCATATTATTGATAAAAAAGTTTCGAATTGTCGTTATTTTTAATGGAATTAAATATGTTTGGGGCTTGTTTTGGGTTGTTAAAGCATTAAATTCAAAAAGTGTATATTTGGTAATTTCTTGTTTAAAATGGCTTTCTTTAGGGCTTTTTATAAGTATGTTGATTGTTTCTACAGTTTTACTGTATACGCTTTCAAAAATGATTGCGGATTATGATGATTTTGTTCATGAATTGTAGACAATATTATGCATTTACTAAATTGTGTACAATTTTTTATAAAATCACACAATTTACCACATTTTAGAATCAAGTGCTTTATATAAAGCTTATTAAGGAAAAATTAAGAAATAAATTACTAAAAAGTGCAAATGATTTTTAAGCGAAAATTTGCAACAAAAAAGAATACTTGTTAAACTTCAGATGTTGTAACGAAGAGGTGATATGATGAATTTTATCGAAAAACATAGTAAAATTTTAGCCGTAAGCCTATGTCTATTGACTTCTGGTCCAATTGTTTCGACAATGTATGCCAAAGAAGTTCAACCAGGATGGCATGGTGAAGGCGCAGATCGTTATTATATTTTAGAATCAAATCGTCAAACAGCTACTGGTTTAACAAAAATCGATACTGAACTTTACTATTTCAATAGTAAGGGTGAAATGCAGTTTGGTTGGCAAAATGTTTCGGATGAAACATATTATTTCCAAGCAGATGGAACTGCAGCAACAGGCACTGTTACAATTCACGGCAGTGAATATAATTTCCAAAAGGAAGGTATTCTTCTTCATGGATGGAGTGAAGATGGTAAATCATTCTACGATGAAAAAGGAAACAAGACTTCAACAAACTGGGTTGAAGACAATGGCGCAAAATATTATTTTGACGACAAAGGAAATTGCGTAACGGGTTGGCAAAAAATCGATGGCCAGGACTATTATTTTGGTGAAGATGGAAAGATGGCTACAGGTCAATTTGATGTAGACGGAAAAACATATTTTACTGGGGAAGATGGAATCTTCCGTACTGGTTGGCAAGTAATCAACGGTCAGGATTATTATTATGCAGAAAATGGTGAAGTCACTAAGAATAAATTCTTAGATATTGATGGAACTAAATACGCATTCGATGAAAATGGTAATTTAATTAAGAATACCGAAAAAGATGGATATAAGATCGATGAAAATGGTGTTGCGACTGAAATAACTCCTTCTCAGGATTCTTCAACTCAAGACACTACAAGTACACTGGCTCAAAGTACTACTACAAACACAAACACAAGTACAAGTACAAACACAAGTACAAATACTACACAAGCTCCTTCACAGAATACAACAGGTGGTTCTACAAACAATAGTTACAACAATAACTATGCACCATCAACTCCAAGTGTAAACTCTTCAGCTATTGCGGCTGCAGCTAGAGCACAAGTAGGAGCAAGCCAAGATTGTACTATGTTAGTCACAAATGCTTTAGCCGCTGTAGGAATTAATTTCCACGGTTCTCCTGAACAATATTTAAGTTTAGGACGCATTACATCAAGTCCAGTTGCAGGTGACATTATTGTTTATTCAGGTCACGTTGCGATTTATCTTGGAAACGGACAAGCTGTTCATGGTGGATGGCTAGGCAATCAAACAGTTGTTGGCCCTGTTTCTTGTGGTAATGCATTGATCGCATATGTTCATGTAGGTTAGAATTCAATTCTAACCTTTTTTTTTATTTTGTGGTAAAATCAATAATATATTTTCAAGGAGGTCTTGTATGAACTATATTCAAACGCAAAAGTTTAGCGATGTCTATGTTTCTTGTAAAACAATGATGCCTTTTAATCGAAATACAATTACAGCACTCAATGTTCTTGTATATATGATGAAGGCAAAAACAGAAAAGATGGATTCAAAACAGAAATTAGCTTCTACGCTAAATCTAGCTTATGGTACGAAAATATCTTACGGATTAACATCTTTCGGGGATTTAATTCAAGTGGATGTGCGTTTTCAATTTGTTCGTCCAGACTGGATTGAAGATGAGAATTATGTAAATAAAATCAAAGATATTATGGATCAAGCTTTATTTCATTCGGTATTGGATGAAGAAAACTTCAAAGAGTCTGTATATTTATTGAAAAATAGATTATTAGCACAAATGGATGATCCAGCCAATTTATCTTGTATGTATGCCTTTGAAATGGCTCATGACAAGCATTCGATTTCGATTCCTGTACAGGGAAGCTTAAAGGATTTAGAAACGCTTACTTTAAAAGATGTCAAACAAATATATACACTCTATATGGATATGGCTAAACATTTCTATATTTGTGGATATGTTGATCAAGAATTATATGATTTTATTGACTCTTTGGATTCGCATTGTCCTTTTATTTCAGAAAGAACATTGCTTCCAAAAGTAGAAACGAGTTATAAGACATTTGAAAAGGATATTTCTCAAACCTGTATTTCGCAAGTCTATTCTACATCGGTGGATATTTCAAGTGCAGACTATGAGGCAGAATTGCTTTTGTGTAGTATTTTAGGGCAAAGTCAAAAGAATTTGATGTTTGATGAGATTCGTGAGAAGAATAGCCTTTGTTATTCAATAAGCTCATCAATCATTCGTTTTGATGGTGCGATATTGATTCATACGGGAGTAAATCGTAAAGATGTTACGAAAGTATTGAATTTAATAGAAACCCAAATGGATCGATTATTGAATATGGATTATGACGATGCCTATTTAGAAATTGCGAAAATGGGATTTAAAGATCGCCTTGTTGGTGGATTGGATCAGGCACTCTCTTTAATTGCCCAAGCGTTTTTAGATGATTTGTTGCATCGTAAACTAACAACAGAACAAAGAATTGAAAGAATTATGAAGGTGACAAAGGAAGATATTTCGCGTGTCGCCTTACAAATGAATTTGGCATCAGTAGCCATTGTTGCGGAGAATGAAAATGAATTATAATTTGGATTTAACGAAAGAAACTTTACCAAATGGCTTACAAGTTTTACTTGTGCATAAGCCGGATTATCAAAGATCACTCTTTCTTTTGGGGGCAAAAGTTGGTGGCTTTGACATAGATCAAAATGTGGATGGAACACTTGTTCATCATAAAAGTGGATTGGCTCATTATTTAGAGCATCAAATGTTTTATTTAGATGGAGAAGATGTTAGTGAATTGTTTGCGGGTTTGCAGTGTTCTACAAATGCATATACATCATATACGGAAACTGCATTTTATTTTTCAACGACAGCAGATGTAAAAAAGCCATTAAAGCTGTTATTTGATTTTGTTGAGAATCTAGATGTGACAAACAAAACGATTGAAAAAGAAAAGGGAATTATTCTAAGTGAATATGATATGTATCAACAATCGCCTGAACAGCGTCTTTTTAAGGAGACTTTAATCTCTTTATATAAGAATCATCCAATGAAAGTAGATGTATTAGGATATAAGGAAGATATTCAAAATATGCGTATGGAAGATCTTAAATATTTTTATGAATTGAACTATGATCCAAGTAAATTGTGCCTTGTAGGCATCACTGGAAAAGATACAGACGAAATTATGGAATGGATCAAAGACTGTCAAAAGGATGTAGAAAGTAAGTGTGATAAAGAGATTTCGCGTGTTTTTAAAGAAGAACCGATGGAAGTCAATCGCAAAGAATTTGTAGATACAATGGATATTTCTCAGCCTTTTGTGTGTGTTGGCTTTAAAATGAAGCCTTGTTCAAATGTTATGGAGAGTATAGAAAAGGATTTTGCGGTCAATATGTGGCTAGATTCTTTAATGGGGCCTTTGAATCCTAAATTTCAAGAATGGCTGGATCAAAGAATCTTTACGCAATTTGTAGGAGCCGAAGCGGATTTTACTACAGATCATAGTTATGTCTTATTTTATGCACAAACAATAAATCCAGAGGCTTTTACTGAGCTTGTAAAAGAGCAGGTGAAAAAGAAAACAATATTGAATGACGATTATCAATCTTTGCGTGCGCAGGCTATAGCGAATAATTTAAGGGGCTTAAATCATTTTGATGGTTTAGCTAATGATTTATTAAGAAGTCATTTTGAAAATTTTGATTATATGGATAGTTTAAATCGCATTCAAAAGATGTCTTTAGACAAGGTTCTTTCTAATTTGGATGATTTAGATTTTTCAAATGTATGTGTGACAAAAATTCTTCCGAATGATTCTATCTGATCTAATTTGCGTTATTTTAGCCAAATTAGAGGCTGAAAACAATAGAAATATGTACAAAATAGCGACCTATAGACAAAATAGGTCGTTTGTTTTATATAAGGGATGTTTGTACAATACATTTGAAGAAGGATGGTGATGAAAATGGTGGTCAGAATTGAAGGAGGATAATCAATTATGAATGCGTTTAGTATCGTGGGGAAAATTACGGAAATGCCTGTTTTAAAGGAAACAACAAATGGTTTAAAGACTTGTGAACTTCCTGTTCGTGTGCAGCGTAACTTTCCAAATTCAGATGGTGTTTATGAAAATGATGATATGGTTATTGAAGTATGGCGAGGACTTGCAGAAACGGTAAGTGCTTCATGTAAGATTGGTGATTATGTAGGAATCAATGGTCGTATTCATTCGCGTAAATACCAAAAGGATGAAAAGGTATACTTAAACTATGGCTTTGTAGCTGAAAAAATTGATTTTTTACGTTAGTAAAACAAAGAGAAATACACAAAATAAGAAAACACATCCACAAAAAAAGAAGCGAATCAAATCGCTTCTTTCTTTTATCATGTCTAAGATTAACGGTTGTAGAATTCTACTACTAACAATTCGTTGATTTCTTGAGCTGTGAATAGTTCTTTACGTTCTGGGTAACGAACATAAGTACCTTTCTTAGCATCTTTGTTTACTTCTACGAAATCAACAGTTGCTGTTGCAGCTTCTAAAGCTTCGTTAATTACGCTTAAGTTTTTAGCGCGTTCACGGATTTCGATAACTTGTCCTGGTTTTACTTGGAAACTAGGGATATCTACTTTCTTACCATCTACTAATACGTGTCCGTGGTTTACTAACTGACGGCTAGCACGACGAGTACGTGCAAATCCCATACGATAAACGATGTTATCTAAACGAGATTCTAACATTACTAAGAAGTTTTCACCAGCTGAACCAGCTTTTTTACTTGCTTTTAAGTAAGTGTTGTAGAATTGTTTTTCACTTAATTGGTAAGTGTGACGAATTCTTTGTTTTTCTTGTAACTGGATACCGTAGTTTGTTAATTTTGGACGACGAGGTGAACCGTGTTGTCCTGGAATAGTATCACGACGAGTTAATTCTTCACCAGTTTCTAAAACTGAGAAACCAAGACGACGAGACTTTTTCCAAATGCTTCCTGTGTTTCTTGACATAATTTTTCCTCCTATTGTTTTATATCATTCATAAAACAATAACAGTACAAATCTTTAAAGGTTGTGTTAACAATGATATTTTCCGCTATCAGCTATTAGCTTACTCATATCGCTTAGTGCTGTAACGCATATCCTTTAACTTTGTATGCTGCTATCAATTTATGCTTATGTATCATATCAAAGAACATGAATAAAATCAAGAAAAGGATGCAATGATTTTGAAGTTTTGCTATAATAAGAATGGTTTGCAAGGAGGTACCACTATGGATAGTGTTTTGAATTTCTTTCGATCAGTATACGCATTCATAAAAAATCAACTTTCTGTGACTGTAATCATCTATCTTTGTATAGCGATTTTAGTCTTGATCTTGGTTTGGATCATCATGCGTATGATCAAACGTAAAAAGGCGTCGAAGCGACTTTCAGATCTTGAAATTGAAATGAATGAAATTCGTAACAATTCCTTGGCCTATAAATTTAACAAAGCATCGGCGTTCGCAAGAGTGAATGATGATATCATGGATAAAGTTAAAAAATTAACTCCAAAATATGATACTTGTCAAAATAACTTAAGTGCATGTGATGATTTGTTCAATGAAGCAGATGATTATGTTTCTAGACATCGTTTGCGTAAATCAATGCGTGCAATGGATGATTTAGAAACAATGATGGATGAAACAAAAGAAAGAATTCGTATTGTTACGCAATCTTTGGATCACATCTTAGCTCGTGAAACAGAAGTTCGTGAATCGGCAAATGCTTTAAAAGAACGTTTCCGTAATGTGAAAACTGTTTATCAAGATAATCGTTCTTCATTCTATGGATCGGTTAATTATGTAGATTCATGTTTAGAGGAAATCGAAAATGAATTCTCTAATTTCGAAGAATGGATGTTTGCTTCTGAATTTAATAAGGCAAAGGAAGAACAAGAAAAAATCTCAAAAATGGTGGATGAGATCAGCTCTAAAATTGCAGCCTTCCCTGGACTCTATGAAAAGGCCAAAAATGTATTGCCTCGTGCAATCAACGAAGTTCGTTTGCACATCAAGGAATTACAAGAAAAAGATATCGACTTATCTTATTTAGAACCAGAAGAAAAATTAACAACCATTCAAAATGCATTGGCAAGTACAATTGATCAATTGGATGCTGGTGAATTTGAATTGGCACAAGAAAACTTGGAAATCATTGGGGATCACATCTTAGCTTTACAAGATGATGTGACGAATGAAAAACAGGCATATGAAGAAATTCATGTGAGTCTTCAATCAAATTTAGATATTGTTAATGTCATTGGTCAGGAACTTGAGGAAATCATGGCACTTTATGCCAATATCAAAGACCGTTTTGGTTTAGAAGATTGGACACACCGCTTCTCTTTGGCAAAAATCCAAATGGAAGATTTAGAAAAGCGTCGTGATGAAATTCAAAATGAATTGAAGCAAAATCAACGTCCAAGCGTAGATGTAGTTCATGGTTATCGTAAATTTTCAGAAGATGTTAATGAATTCCACGATCAAGTCAAGGATATGAAAGAAATGCTAGTGGGAGCAAGTAGTGATGAATCACGTGCTAAAAAACAATTGACTAAATTACAATTGATTTTAAATGAAGTGCGTCTAAATACAGTAACACGTCATTTACCTAGTATTTCATCTCAATTTTCTGCAGATTTAAAAGAAGGCGAACGCTTGATTCAACGTGTTC
>OLOM01002794.1_pt1 | contig 10251 bp, 9 predicted proteins | sample 1672531 | NCBI WGS metagenome assembly OLOM01 (sample SAMEA3136696, study PRJEB25190) | human gut metagenome | reverse complement strand
TTTTTTACATAATAAAAATGAATATTCGCAGATATTCACTTTGTAAGAGATCAATTCTCTTTTTTTTTATTGTTTTTTATTATATAATATTAATGTAGAAAGAAGGTATTTATGGACTGTATTTTTTGTAAAATAATTGATGGTAGTATTCCTTCATATACTTTATATGAAGATGATTTTGTAAAATGCTTTTTAGATATTAATCCTGATAGAAATGGACATTGTTTAGTTATACCCAAAAAACATTTTAAAGATATTAATGATATTGATGAATTAACTCTATCTAAGATTTTTGAATGTGCGAAAAAAATGAAAAAAGTTTTAGAAGAAAAATTAAATATAGATGGTTTAACTTTTATACAAAATAATGGAGATGTACAAGAAGTAAAACATTTTCACCTACATTTAAAACCATTTTATAATGAAAAACAAGATATTAAGGATGTTAAAGAAATATATAAAATTTTAAACTCTAAAAATTAATTTTAGAGTTTTTTTATGTTTTAAATATTTGATATATTTTTGTACCAATTACTTGAAGAAAGGGTGCTCTATAAATAAAGTTTGGATTTTCTACTTCAATTGCTTTAATTATTTTATTTGAAATTGAATTTAATTTATGTTTTTCAAGTATTTTAAAAAATAAATTTTCTTTTTTTCTTATAATATTTAATTGTTCTTCAAAATAACTATTTATACTCATCCAATCATATTTATTTTCAAGCATTACTTGATTAAATCCAGTATGATACATACCTGGTTCTATTAAAGATATTTTAATATTTTTGGAAATCAATTTAATTTCTTTTTTTAATACTTGGGTAAGCATAATTATACTAGACTTAGTTGCACAATATGAACCCAAAAATTTTAGTGGAAGTATACCTGCTAATGACGAAATCATTATTATTTTACCACTATCTTTTTTTATCATATTTTTAATAACTATTTGAACTATTTCAAAGTTTGAAAACACGTTTACTTCAAAATTTTCTCTTACTTTGTCCATTTTTATTTCTGAAATTGAACCACCATTTCCTATAGCAGCAAAACTTATTAATATATCAACATCTATTTTATTTAGTTTTTTTATATCTTCTTTATCTGTTACATCTAATTTTATACAATAAATGTTTTTATCATTTTTGTATATTTTTTTTATTCTTTTACATTGAGTATCTGTATGTACTGCTACATATATTTTATAATTTTTAGTTTTTATTTTTTTTATTACATCAGCGGCTATTCCACTTCTTGCTCCAGTCATCAAAATTGTTTTCATTTTATCACCACTTTTAATATTTACTAAAAAATATTTTTTATAAAAAAAGATCAAATTTTGATCTATTTTAATTTATCTTTTATTATGTTTAATACTTTTTCATTATCTTGTGATGATATATATACATAATAACCATTTATTTCTGTATTTATACTTTTATCTAGGATTTGTTTTGCTTCTTCCGTTGCTCCATCCTTTAATACACTTGTATATATTTCTAGAGCTGATTTTATTCTTTCTTTATATTCTTCTTTTGGTTTTATTATTATATAATAATTTCCATTTCTTTCATATGACACTGCTGCTATATAGTTTTCTACTTGTTCTTCTCTTATTCCTAATTCTGTTCTTAATGTATTACTACTTAATATCATTAAATCATTAAAATATTTTTTTTCTTCTTCTCCAAATGTTAATTTCTATTGTCTTTTCTTTACATCCTGTTATTATTCCTATTGTTATTAATAATACTATTATTATCTTTTTCATGCGATTTCCTTTCTAATAACTTATACAGTTTGGTGTTGCATATATTACTGTGTTTCCTGCTTCATCTTGTGCTCCATAATAGAAATAGTAACAACTTCCTTTGCTTGGTGGTTCTATTCCAATATTATTTGAACTTTCTACTGTCCATACACTACTTACTGTTTCACTACTTGTATCTGTCGTAGATGGCCATGATATTAAATCTTCATAATTTACTTTACTTGGTTCTGCCACCCAATATATATGTTTTCTTGCTTTTACTTTTGTATTATCTGTACATGTATATGATGCCGTAAAACCATTACCATGCACACTATATCTTCCTAGTGTACATTTTGGTGCTTCTTTATCATCACCTTCTGTTACTGTTTTTGTATATACTACATTTCCTGTTGTTAATGATTGAGATGAGTTAGTTGCTTTTACTACTATTATATCAGTGCCATCATTATTATAATTAAAATAATATCCTGAAGCATCAATATCGCCACTATATGGTGTTTCTACTACTACCTTTGAACTTAATTTTAAGTTTCCATAATACTGTAAATTATTGTAATAGCTTTCTGAAAATTCCTTTCCACCATAATAACCTGTTACTTCTTCCGAATTTTTTATCACCTTTACTTTTGAATTTACATATGCTGTTTTTACCATATTTGATGATGTATTAGAATAACTTGTCGCATAAACCTTATCGTTTCCTGTTATTGTTCCACCTTCTATTATTGCAGTTACATTCGGATCATTTGCAAATGGTCCTCCAGATATTCCCCCAACATTATTATATCCTGTTACGTTTGCGTTTACTATTACACTGTTTATATATACATGGGTTGTAGTTACTCTCCCTACTATTCCTCCTATATACATTCCAGTCTTTTCATTTCCTATTATTGTTCCAGTTAATGTTACTTCTTTTATACCTGCATAATTAATATATCCAGACAATCCTCCTACATAATTGTTTCCTTTTACTTTTATATTCTCAACATTTAATCCTGTTATTGTTGAATATTGCGTATATGGGCCGCCTTGGATATTTCCAAACAAGCCTACATAATTATAACCATATATATTTATATTTTTTAGTGTATGTGCTCCTCCGTCAAACATTCCTGAAAATACATTTGTACTTGTTCCTATCATATAATAATGTTTATTACTATAATCTATATCATTCATTAGTTTATAATAGTTTTGTTCTGTTGGCATTGCTGCTATTTTTTTCATATCTTCTGCATTATATATTAAATATGGTTCTTCTTTTGTTCCTTTTCCTGTTAATGTTGTATTTATTGAATCTCTTTTTAATACTATTTTATTACTTGTTTCGCTTTCATAATCAAAGTAGTAACCAGATCCATCATTATCTCCACCTAGCCATGTATCTATATAATCGTTATATAAATTTAAGTTTCCAGTTTCATCATCATTATACAATGTTCCGCCATAACTATCTGTTACTTCTTTCGAATTTTTTATTACCTTTACTTTTGAATTTACATACGCTGTTTTTACTGCCTTTGATGATGTATTAGAATAACTTGTCGCATAAACCTTATCGTTTCCTGTTATTGTTCCACCTTCTATTATTGCCTTTACTTTCGCATCATTTTCAAATGGTCCTCCAGATATTCCTCCAACATTACTATTTCCTGTTACGTTTGCGTTTACTATTACACTATCTATATATACATTGCTTGTAGTTACGCTTCCTACTATTCCCCCTATATACGTTCCAGTCTTTTTATTTCCTATTATTGTTCCAGTTAATGTTACTTCATTTATTTTTGCATAATTAATATACCCAGATAATCCTCTTACATAATTGTTTCCTTTTACTTTTATATTTTCTATATTCAAGCCTGTTATTGTTGAGTATTGCGTATATGAACCAATTACATATCTAAACAAGCCTACATAATCCTCATCTGGTCTATTTATCATTAAATTACTTATTGTATAAGCATTTCCTTCAAATTTACCTTTGAATTTATTTTTACTAGTTCCTATTGGTTGAAATCCTTTATCTGTTGTCATTTCATCCTTTAAACTTGTTATTTCTCCATCTCCATTTATATCGTATAATGCTTTTTTGTCTGGATCTACATATGACTTTTCTTTAGCATAATTTGTTATATCTAAATCTTTATCCAAATATACTGTTTTTCCTTCAAATGTTTTTCCACTATTTACTAAATATGAAAATGCTACTAAATCTTCTACACTTTTTATATGACATTCTTCTTGTTTATCATAATCTTCATTTTTTCCACTTCCACATATTACTCCTGGATTTTCATCTTTTATTTCTTGTTCTATTACATAACCACAACCTTCAGTTACATAATTACTACATTTTAAACAGCCTTTTAATTCTCCATTATTGTCTTTAATTACTTTTCCTTCACATGTTGAACCATTTCCTGTATCTTTTACTGAATTTATGAATCCTTTTTCTACTAATGTATTTAAAGATATTTCATCCTGAAATGGAAATATCTGACTATTTGTATAATATAATTCTGCTGCTTTTTCTAATGACTTTTCTTCTACTTTATATTTTCTTATTTTTACTGTTTCTATTATATTTATTACTACTACTGTTGTTATTAACGCTATTATTGCAAGTATTACTATTACTGCTAATAACTCTACTAATGTAAATCCTTTTCTTTTCATACTTTCTACTCCTTATTTTTCTATTAAAATTATATAATATTAAGTATTTTTTTTCAAGAAAAAAACTACCAGTTTAAAACCAGTAGTTTAAAAATTATTTTAAAGCTTCTTTTCTAGATAAATTAAGTCTTCCTCTTTTATCATATCCTAGTGATTTAACTACAATTTCATCCCCAACTTTTACCATATCAGAAGGTTTTTCAACACGTTCATTTGCAAGATGTGAAACATGTACTAGACCTTCACATCCTGGCCATAATTCAACAAAGCATCCAAAATCTTCAACTTTAACAACTTTTCCAGTATATATTTTTCCATCTTCAACTTCTCTTACAACTGCTTTAATCATTTCTGCAGTTTTTTCAATTATTTCTTTATCAGTATGATAAATAATTACTCTACCATCATCTTCTAAATCAACTTTTACTGCATTTATATCTGTTACTGCATTTACATTACTTGCTTCACAAATGATTTTTGTAATCATTTCTCCACCTTTACCAATAACTTCTTTAATACGGTTTGGATTAATCATAAACGCCATTGTTTTTGGTGCATATTTGCTTACTTCTTTTCTTGGTTCTGGAATTTGTGCAGTCATAACATCTAATATTTCAAATCTTGCTTTTTTAGCTTGTTCCAAAGCTTCTTTTAGTATTTGCTTAGTTATACCTTTAATTTTAATATCCATTTGAAGAGAACAAATTCCTTTTTTAGTTCCACCTACTTTGAAATCCATATCTCCCAAATGATCTTCCATACCTTGTATATCAGTTAAAATTGTATAGTCATCTCCTGCTGTTATTAATCCCATAGCAATTCCTGCAACTGGTGCTTTAATGGGAACACCTGCTGCCATTAAACTCATACATCCTGCACATATTGTTGCTTGACTTGATGAACCATTACTTTCAAGTATTTCTGATACAACTCTTATAGTATATGGAAATTCATCTTCAGATGGAATTACTTGTGAAAGTGCTCTTTCACCTAGTGCTCCATGTCCTATTTCTCTTCTACCTGGTGCTCCATATCTTCCTGTTTCACCTACTGAGAATGCTGGAAAGTTATAGTGTAACATAAATCTTTTTTCATCTTCTAAAGATAATCCATCAAGTATTTGATGTTCTCCTAATGCACCTAGTGTTGTAACTGCTAAAGCTTGTGTTTCACCACGAGTAAAAAGTGCACTACCATGTGTTCTTGGAAGCAAATCAATATCTGTTGAAAGTGGTCTTATTTCATCCATTTTTCTTCCATCAGCACGTGTATGTTCTTTAACAACAATTTGTCTAAATATTTCATATTCTATTTCTTCTAAAACTAATTTTACTTTTGTTATTAATTCTTTTAATTCAGTATCTTTTAATTCTAAATTTTCATTTTCATATTTTGATACTATATCTTCTTTTACTTTATCTATTGCAGCATATTTTTCTAGTTTTTCTTTAATTCTCATTGCTGAATTTAATTTTTCTTCTGCAAGCATTCTTACCTCAGTTTTAAGTTCATCAGTAATTTCTAGAACTTCATATTCCATTTTAGGTTTTCCAATTTCTTTTATTATTTTTTCTTGGAATTCTACAAGTTCTTTAATTGCTTCATGTCCAAACATTAAAGCTTCAAGCATTAATTCCTCACTAACTTCTTTAGCTCCAGCTTCAACCATATTAATTGCTTCTTTTGTACCAGCTACTGTTAAATCTAAATCAGATTTTTCTAATTCTTCTGGAGTTGGATTTATAATAAAATTGCCATCAATATGTCCTACTTTAACACCAGCTATTGGGCCATCAAATGGTACTTCTGATATAGAAGTTGCAAGTGATGAACCAAACATAGCAGTAAGTTCTGGTGAATTATCTTGTTCTACTGATAAAACAGTATTTACAACCTGTACTTCATTTCTAAAGTTTTCTGGGAACATTGGACGCATTGGTCTATCAATCATACGAGCGGCAAGTGTTGCATTATCTGTTGGCCTACCTTCTCTTTTTATAAATCCACCCGGTATTTTACCTACTGAATATAGTTTTTCATTATATAAAACCATTAGTGGAAAAAAGTCTGATAAGATATTAGCAGTTTTTGATACACATACTGTTGATAGTATTACTGTATCACCATATCTAACTAATACAGAACCATTTGCTTGCTTTGCTACTTCTCCATGTTCTACTATGATTTTTCTTCCTCTAAAATTTAATTCAAATGTTTTTTTCATATTTCCTCCTAACTTAAACCTCTAATAACATTTATTGTTTTATTTGTTCCTTCTGCTATTTTATGATAAAGTTCTCTTGTTTCTAAATCATATAATTTTCCGTTTTTTTCATAAATAAGTACTTCTTTTAAGAATATTTTTTTATCTAATTTGTTTATATATAAGTTTCCTATAAATATATTATCTAATTGCATTTTACACCCTTAAAAATAAAGACACTCAAAAAAGAGTGCCTACTTATTATCATTATTTTCTTAAACCTAAACTTTTTACGATTTCACGATATCTTGTTACGTCAGTTTTGATTAAGTATTGTAATAAACTTCTTCTTTGTCCTACTTTTTTAAGTAATCCACGACGTGAATGGAAATCATGTTTATGTTCTTTTAAATGTTCAGTTAAAGCATTGATTTCTTCTGTAAGAATAGCTATTTGTACTTCTGCTGAACCTGTATCATTTTCACTTTTTGCATATTTTTTAACAATTTGTGATTTTACTTCTTTACTTAAAGCCATTATTTATTTCTCCTTTCATATATTCGCTCATATCCTAGAAAAAAGTCGGAGACTCTAAATTCCAAGATGCAAGTACGTATATAATATACACTATTTATTTTTTTTTGACAAGTGTTTATTTAAAATTAAAATAAGTTTTTGATTTATCTAGCTTAATATTTTTTAAATATACCATTTCATCTATGGTTACAAATTCATATCCTTGTTTTTTTAATTCATCTATTGCTTTTAAAACACCATTTACTGAGGTTTTAAATATATCATGTAATAATATTATATTTCCATCTTCTGCATGTTTTATTATTTCTTTGTATACTCTATTAGAATTTTTATATTTCCAGTCTAATGTATCAACATTCCATAGTATATGATTCATATTTGAAATACTTCTTATTTTTTTATTGATGTTTCCATATGGAACTCTTATAATTGTTGGCTTTGTACCAATTACATTATAAATTGCCTCATTTGTTTTTTCTATTTCTTTTGTTATTTCTTCTTCATTTAAATAAAGTAAATTTTTATGACTGTATGTATGACTTCCAATTTGATTTCCCATTAAATATGCTTCTTTTAAAACATCTTCATATTTTTTTACTCTATTTCCAACAACAAAAAATGTAACTAAAGCATCTCTTTTTTGTAATTCTTTTATAAAGTATTTTGTATTATTACTTGGTCCATCATCAAATGTTAGTGCAATTAACTTTTTATTTTTATATTTATTTAAATTTCTTTTTGTAGGTGTTAACACAGGGATTACTATATCATCCATTTTATATTCTTCTTTTAAATAGGTTTCTATTTCATCATAATTGATTTTATATTCTTTTATTTTGTTTAATATATTTTGAATATTCTCTTCTATTTCTAAATGAATTGTTATATAATAAAATTGTTTTCTTCATTTATTTGTTGTTTATCCTGATTTATCGTTTTTGTTGTTAATTTTGATATATAGTATGGTGTATTAAATATATCTTTTAATTTTAATATTTCTTTTGTATCTGTTTTAAAAGATATTATTTCATTATTTTCTACATAATCATCTTCATAATATATAAATGAATTTAGTTCTACAAAAGTTATATTTTTATATTCTTGTATTTCATAGTTTACTATCATAGATTTTATATTATCACTATTTTGATTATATATTTTTTTATTTTCTTCTACAAAGTTATTTATTTTTAAATCTATTTTTTTGTTTTTTATTAGTGGATAGGATAATATAAATTTATAATCGTCTTGTATTATGTATTTTTCAGTTTCTCGATTACCATGAATTAGTAAAAATATATTTAATATAATAAGTATTATAACAAGTATTTTCTTTTTCATTTTTTCACCTATCTATATAAATATAATTAATTTTAAAAAAAAAAGAACTCAATAATGAGTTCTCAGTGCGTGAATAATTTATATTCACATTATTATATTGTACCTATTTTTTTATATTATTCAATTTTTTTAACATTTTCCAAGGTTTTATTTTTTTATTATCTTTTTCATATATTTTATAAATAGCAATAGGTTCTTTATTTTTATTTTCAAATATAATTGGTTCATTATATATATTATCAAACATTTTACCATTAATTACTTCGTTTTCATTTTCTACAGTTATTCTTTTATATGGTGGTAGACATAAATCTATTGGTAATAATTTATAATCTTTTTTTTCTACTTGTTCTAATGTTACTGCTTGGTTTATATCAAAATTTCCTTGTTTGGTTCTTCTTAAATTTTCCATTACTCCAAATGTATTTAATATTTTAGCTAAGTCATTTATTAAACTTCTTATATATGTTCCTTTACTTACTAAACATTTTATATCAAAATAGATTTTATCGTTATCTCTTTTTATATCACTTACAAGTTCAATTTGTTTTATAGTAACTTCCCTTTTAGGTAATTCTACTTTTTGATTATTTCTAGCATATTCATATAATTTTTTCCCATTTATTTTTACTGCAGAATAAATTGGAACTTCTTGCATGTATGTACATTGCATTTTATTAATTGCATTTTTTATTTCTTCATCTTTTATATTTATTTTTTCTTCTTCTAAGATATTACCTGTAATATCTAATGTATCTGTTTTTATTCCAAGAATTACTGATGCTATATACTCTTTATATTCTGATGTTATTATTTCTGATAATTTAGTATAATCTCCAAGTGTTAGTACAAGAACTCCAGTTGCTATTGGATCAAGTGTACCTGTATGTCCTACTTTTTTTGTATTAAATATTTTTCCTACTTTATTTACAACATCTCTACTTGTACAATTTTTAGGTTTATCTATTACTAGAATACCATTCATTATTTCACCATTTCCATGTTTTCATTTAGTATTTCTTCTACTGCACTTGAATCTTTAAATGGAATTTTTTTATCCTTTATTATCATATATTCCTCATGTCCTTTTCCAAGTATTAATAATGTATCATATTCTTTTAATAGGCTTATACCTTTTCTTATAGCTTGTTTTCTATCTAAAATTATTTCATAATTTTTTGCTTCTACTCCACTAATCATATCATTTACTATTTGAATTGGATCCTCAAAATGTGGATCGTCATTTGTTACTATTGCATATCTACTTAGTGAAGTTACAAGTTTTAACATAATAGGTCTTTTTGTTCTATCTCTATCACCTGTACATCCAAATACTGTATATATATTACCTTTTGTTACTTCTTTCATAGTATTTATTATTTTTTCTATAGCGTCTGGTGTATGTGCATAATCAATGACTATACTACTATTGTTATATCTTATTGTTTCCATTCTACCACTTGGTGTTTTTAATTCATAAGATATTTTTTTTATTTCTTCTTGTTTTATTCCAATTAAATCTAATATAACTAATGTTATAAGTAGATTATATATATTGTATTTTCCTATTAATTTTGTTGAAATATTATATATTTCATTATTATGTTTATATTTTAATGTGGTTCCTAAATTATTCATTTTATAATTTTCTATTTTATAATCTCCACCATTAAATCCATATGTTATATTTTTATTTTGTTTTAATAAATAATAG
>OLOM01002786.1_pt1 | contig 10276 bp, 7 predicted proteins | sample 1672531 | NCBI WGS metagenome assembly OLOM01 (sample SAMEA3136696, study PRJEB25190) | human gut metagenome | reverse complement strand
ATCTTTTCATTTATTCTATTTCTTGAATTCACCATTTTGCTAATATAGCCTTCTTTTTTACTGTCAAAAAAAAGAACATGCACTTTGCATGTCCTTTTCATTCATTACTTGTTTTCAGCATCAATTGTATTAGCAGCTGTTCTACCAGAAACGAAGATTTCAACGATAGCGTTACCACCAAGTCTATTACCACCATGGATACCGCCAGTAACTTCACCAGCAGCATAGAGACCTTCAATAACATTACCCTTTTCATCTAATACGTGACGGTCAGTATCAACTGTCAAACCACCCATTGTATGGTGTGTAGATGGAGCCATGACACGGATACGTAGTAACTGTCCTTCTAAGGAGTAGTTACCCTTTTCATCCACTGTACCAACTGGAACTGTAGACTGATGCTTTGCTACACCATCACTTGGCTGTTCACCAGCTAAGATAGACTTATCATAAGCTTCAATTGTCTTATAGATATCTTCTGGCTTAGCCTTCATTCCATACTTGTCTAGAACCTTCTGAATATCTTCAGCACTCTTTACATAGTAAACTCTGCCTTCAACATCATCATGAGAGATTTCAACAGGCTTATTGCCTTCATACTTATCATATGGGTATGGGAATGTAATAGCTGTATCTGCATTTGTGAATTCAAGGAATACACCCTGTGCACCTTCTGCAGAAATACCATTCTGGAATTCGCCTAGTGAAAGAACGTCACGTTCAGCAGATTCATCAACGAATCTCTTACCTGTTGTTGGGTTAATATAAACACCATACAAACCATTACCAAATGCCAAGTCACCATTATCTACCCAAGAAATAGGCATCATCTGTGTATAACCTAGACCAGTTGTAGCTGCGCCAACATCTTCACCCATCTTGATACCATCACCAACAAGAGAAGATCTGTTTGTTGTCTGTGTTGTCTTTGTGATGTAAGAAGAATCCCAGTATTCATTTGTATCCATTACCTGTTCGATATTAGATGCAAAACCACCAGTAGCCATGATAACGCCCTTCTTAGCCTTCATCGTTACTTCTGTACCGTCATACATCTTAGCCTTGACACCAGTTACCTTGCCATTGTCAACAATTAAGCTTTCAGCTTTTGTACGAGTCATAATCTTGTTATCCTTTGCAGTCTTGGATGTATTGAGGATTGTATTTTCTGTTGTAGCGAAATATGTTCCCCAGTTACCAGCTGCTTCTGGTGTACCATCACCATCAAGGTCACCGCCAAGGTTAACGTTTTCTCTATACCATAGTGCACCAATTAATGTAATTGTGATTGCATCATTGAACTTTGCACCCTGATCTTCTAACCAAGTCTTGAGTTCAGTACCTTCTGTACAGAACTGCTTCACAAGATCAAAATCACCATAGATCCAGCTCTTCTTATCATGAGACTGTCTTAATCCACCATAGTATGTCTGGAAGATATGCAAATTAACTGTAGAGAACAATGTTAAATCTGTTTCCTTTGCACCTGCAGCAATCTTCTTATCAGCCCAGTCAACATATGCCTGGATTTCTTTCTTTAATGCCTTTAATGTTTCTAAGTATTCTGGATGTACACCAGCTTTACTTACTTCATCGATTTCACCAGGAACATATTCCTTATCCTTGAAGTAATCTTCATCAAATGCATCTTCATTCCAGTTAAGAATTGTCTTTAATGTAGAGAGCTGACCCTGTGCAGCCTTTACCTTGTCATATGTTTTTCCATCATAATCCCACTTTGCACTTGTAGCATCTGGATTTGCTGGATCCCATACGAGGTAGTTCATAACAGCCTGGAACTGACCACCTGAAACTAATGTGTTACCACCAACTTCAGCATTTTCTTCTAATACAGCAACACTGTCACCATTCTGTGCAGCCTGTGCAGCAGCACCCATACCAGCACCACCAGCGCCAACAACTACTACATCATATTCGCCTTCAATTGGATCTTGTGCTTCATGAACAACTGTGTTGCTTGCAAAACCATCTAAATCACTTGCTTTTGCCTGTTCAGCTGCATTTGTTAAAGCATCCTTGAATGCCTTAGATGTAAAAGTAGCACCAGATACAACATCAATACCAGAACCATTTGCTTCCTTTGCATCTTCTGTCAGGATGTCATAAGCAACAGTACCAACATGTGCTGTTTCCTTGCTATCTGTTACTTCGATGTCTTCAATACCATCCTTAGAGAATGTAACACCAAGTGTAACAGGACCATTGTAACCTTCTGCAGTACCTGTGTATGTACCAGCTTCATAAGTTACAGGAACATTTTCGTGTGGTGCACTTGATCCCATAGAATCAACATCTACACCAGCACTCTTTAAAGCTTCTTTTGTTGCGTTGATAATTGCATCAGATGTAATTGTTGCACCAGATACAGTTTCAACATTAGGTGTTTGTGCATCTACGATTGCTGCAGGAATTTTTTCCAATGCAGGATCTGCAATGCCTTCTGTTTCTTGCTGGTCTGTAACCTTAACACTCTTGATTTCGTTGTTTTCATAAACAACTTCAACAGTTACATCACCATTTTTACCTTCGGCAGTACCAGTAAAAGTATTGCCAGTGCCTTTTTTACCAGAACATCCAGTAACAAGGCCGAGAGCTAATGAAGCTGCAAGCAGGCTTGCACCGCTCACTCTTTCGAACTTTTTGTAGTCCATGTTTTCCCCCTTTTATCGAGATTGTAATTTGTGAAAAATCTCATATAATAATTTAAAACCCTGTATCCGCTACAGAGTCAAGTGCTTATGATAGCATTTTCATGCATATTCAGGAGGAAATATGAAGATCAATGAATTGTCAAAACTCACCGCAATTAATACAGAAACGATCCGTATGTATCGAAATCTTGGATTTTTACATCCTGAAAAACTAGAAAATGGATACTATGATTACTCCATGCAGGACTATGCATCTATCATTCATTTAAAGAAACTGCGTGCTTTTGATTTTTCTTTGCAGGATATCCATGAATCTGAGCATTTAGATTCTCTCGAGGAATATCTTTCGCGTTTTAAAAAAGTTGAAATTGAATTACATAAAGAAATAGAAAGCATTCAAAAAAAAATTGATTTCATTCATTTTGAAATGGAACATGTTTTATCAACTATGTCTACGTATGATGCCAATGTATCATTAAATCAATCCGTAGATACTAAAATTGATATTTATCCACCGTTTGAGACGAATCAGCTTGTTGATCCTACTACATATAGTAACTATTTTCTTTATACAACAACACCAATCTTCATTTCAAAAGACATACTAAATGGAGATATCAAAGATGAAATCATTGAAACAAATGTTGGTATTGGCACATATCTTTCTATCTATCAGAAAATGCATGTTGAAATCCCAGATAATGCAATTACAATTCCCAACGGTTTATGTATTACACAGATCGTATATATGAAAGATCTTACACATATCAATATTTTAGATATTGCACCAATGATGAACTATGCTAAGAAACTAAACAAAAAATTCATTTCAGATACAACAGGGTATCTTGTTGGAGTTACATATGAAGATAAGGATCCTGTCTATATCATGCGTATTCGTGCATGTATTGAAACAAATGATGTGATCAGCAGTACAAGAATCCGTTAATTTATACTAACTCCTTCAGATTTTCTGTCTGTATTTCTTTCTTTTATAGTATACTTAACCGGTATATTTTAAGGAGGAATCATGGCAAATAGAAGTTATAAAAGCATATTGCATAATAAAAAAGAATTGCATGAAGATCATTCCACGCATGTGGAAGAAATAAAAGAAGAACAAGCAACGGAAGCTGCAGATACAACTGTTGAAAAAATTTCTGAAGAAAAAAATGTAGAAGAAACAAAAGAAGAACAGGAAACAAAAGCTGCAGATACAACTGCAGAAAAAGTTTCTGAAGAAAAACCTGCAGAAAAGAAATGCTTCTTTTCCTTTCTTAAACCAGGTGAAAATAGAAAGAAAGTTCCATTTATTCTTTTCTCTTTCCTTTCTTTATCTATCACAATGTTGATTTCTGAATTCATCTTTAAAGTTATTGAGTTTGGATTCACATTGGATTTATCAGTTTTAAGAATCATATTATTCTCCTTTGGATTTGCGGGAATACTTGCGACAATCTTATCTTTTTTCCCATTGAAAGTATCTCGCATTCTCAATACTGTTTTCTGTTTTATCTTGCCAGTCTATGCATTATTCCAGATTGGCATTCATAACATGATGCATTCCTATGCAACACTCAAAACAGCTGGTGGTCTAGCTGGTGCAATGGTCTCATATGTACTTCAATATATTCGCCAGATGCCTCCACTGTACTGGCTCATGATTTTGATCTCACTTTCCTATGTCTTGATTCAAAGAAAATTCTTCGAACTATACCAATCGAAAAACTACAAGAATACAATTCTTGTCCTTGTCAGTGCATTAGCATTAGATGAATGTGGTTTATTACTCACATCTGTATATGGAGACTGGGAACAGTACACATACCCAACATTCCAGGAACGTGCAGTTCGTGAATACGGCATCGAAAGATTCCTGCTCAGAGATATCGCAACGATTTTCACAGAAAAAGAAGCAACATTACAAGAAGAACAACAATACACAAAAGTTGACAGCACACGAAAAATTGACGATGCAAAGTGGCAAGAATTATCAGATGCAGATGATAATGAAACACGCAAAAAAGTAGACAGCTACTTAATGAATCAGAATATTGAAGGTTACAATGAAAAAACGGGTTTATTAGATGGCAAGAATTTAATCTATGTCATGATTGAAGCCTATGACTATATTGGTATGGATAAAGTATTAACTCCTACTCTCTATAAAATGATGACACAAGGCTGGAACTTCTCACATCACTACACACCTAAATTTGATACAGGAACTTCTGATTCAGAAATCATTTCGGAAACATCTCTTGTTCCTCGAAGAGATACAAACGTATATGCAGAGTTTGCGGATAATACATGGACAAATTCCATCTTCTCTTTGTTTAACGCTGCAGGATATTCTACACATGCCTATCATAACTGGTCCGATGAATTCTATCCTCGTAAAGAAATGATGAAAAGTCTAGGATGTGAAGACTATGAAGACTGGACAGATTTCAAAAAAGAATATGGTGAAGATATCACAATTCCAGGATGGCAGTCTGATTATGATTTATTCAGATTCACTACAGATAAATTTATCAATGAAGATAAGTTTATGACAATGTATATTACATCTTCAACACATTTCCCATATAACACAGACTGGGATGTTTTAGGAAATAAATACTTAGATGAGATCAACAAAGTTCATCCAGATTATCCAGAAGATGTAAAACATTATATTTCAAAGGCTATGGAACTAGATAAAGGTATGGAATACCTTCTAGAAACTTTAGAAGAAACTGGAAAACTAGATAATACCGCAATCGTATTCTTCGCGGATCATCATCCATTGAATATGGATTTGAATTATCTCTATGACTGCACACCAGCAATTGATGATGATGGTACAACCATTGATCGAAGTGAAGGGATGAATGAATTCCGTTCTCCTCTGGTCATCTATTGTCCATCTATTCTAGGAGACGAAACATTCACTGACGTTACAAGTACATATGATATTTTACCAACAGTATTAAATCTTTATAACTTGAACTATGATCCTCGCTTCTATCTTGGTACTGATTACTTCTCACAGCAGGAATCCATTGTTTATTTTCCAGATGGTGACTGGACAACAAACAAAGGAACATACTATGCCGCAACAAATGAATTTGTACCTGCAGATGAGAGTGTAAGTGTTGATGATTCCTACATCACAAATAACACTGCCAGAGTCAACAATGCATTCAATATTTCATTGATGATCTATCAGACAGATTATTTCAAGTATCGTTCTGAAATCACAACACCTGATTCTTCTTTAAAAAACTTCATGATCGTTCAAGATCCTGAAACAGGAGAATCCATTCAGGTAGAAGCTACCGCAACACCTGAAACAAGTGAATAGTTAAAAAATGGTTGAACCAATTTGTTCAACCATTTTTATATTTATCTAGCACGTTTCCAAGTTGACTTGGAGAACAAGATAAGAATTGGCATAATTTCAAGTCTACCTGCCAACATATCAAATGTCAGTATGATCTTAGAAAACATTGAGAAAGATGCAAAGTTACTGACTGGCCCTACAAGAGATAAACCAGGACCAATATTATTGACTGTTGCCATAACTGCAGAGAAATTTGTTTCAAAGTCAAATCCATCTACAGAGATCAAAAATGTAGAAGCCATAATCAAGAATACATACACAATCAAATAGGATGAAATATTATTTACAATACTTTCAGGCATGGGACGGTTGTTATATTCAATGACTCTTACTTCACTTGGATGCAAGAACTTATGTACATTTCTCCTTAATGTCTTCCACAAGATAACAAGACGAACCTGTTTAAATCCACCACCAGTACTGCCAGCACATGCGCCAGCAAACATGCATAATAGAACAATCGTATGTGCCATTGCCGGCCATTGGTTATAGTCTGTTGTTGCATACCCTGTCGTTGAAATAATCGTTCCAACCGTAAACGCTGCATCTCTTAAGCAATCACCATATTGTTTATAGAATGGTAATGCCGTAGCAAACAAACCAACAATTGCCAAGAAAACAATGGAAATAAAACAGATAAATTCTTCATCTTTTAATGCTTCTTTTGCTTTTCCTGTCAAAATCAAGAAATAAACAGAGAAGTTAACAGAAAATAACAACATGAATACTGTAGTGATATTGATTGCTGCATGGCTGTAAGAAGCCATAGAATCTGCTTTCACACCAAATCCACCAGTACCAGCTGTACCAAAAGCAATACATACCGCATCAAACACAGGCATTTTACCAATAACAATCAATAACAACACATCAATAACTGTCAATGCCGCATAGATACTATAAGTGATTTTGGCAGTATCTTTCATCTTTGGAACAATTTTTCCAGAAGCTGGTCCAGGAGATTCTGCGCGCATGATATGCATTGTAAATCCACCATTCTTGCCGCCAACAGAAACGATTGCAAGCAAGAATACAAGAATTCCCATACCACCAACCCAGTGGCTGAATGATCTCCAGAACAGCAAGCTATATGACATCTCTTCTACATTTAGAAGAATCGATGAACCAGTTGTTGTAAATCCAGATACCATTTCAAACATTGCATCTACAAAGTGAGGAATTTCATTTGAGAATACAAATGGAAGACATCCAATTGCACTCATAACGATCCATGTTAAACCTGTTGTTACAAGTCCTTCACGAGCAAAGAAATGACCTCTTTGATAATTCTTTGTGATGATGAACAGCAATCCAACACACAAGAACAGAATGGCATACGTTACACAAAATCCATACAACGCATTCCATTCTTGCTGATACAATGCAATTCCAACAGATGGAACCATTAAAGCTGCTTCAATCAACAAAATGTAAGAAATAATACGTAATACAAATTTAAAATTCATATGATTCAATCCTCAAAAATATCATTGATTTGATGAATTGTTGTTGTTTCATCAGAAAGAATGACAATAATATCTCCCTTTTCTAATGTAGAATCACCATTAGGAATCTGGAACAAATTACCTCTAGCAATAGAATTGATCAAGATATTCTTTTTGATATGAAGATCTTTTAAAGGAATTCCTAAATGTTTTGTTGTTTCATCAACACGGAATTCAGATGCATCAACGCGATCTTCTGCAATTCTATGAATTGTTAAAGCAGCACCCTGCTTATTCTGAATTGCACGTACATAACGAACAATATGCATTGATACAAGATCCTTTGGAGAAATCACAGAACCAAGATCCAATAAATCTGTCAATGCATTGATTCTTCCTCTACCAAGCTTTGTAACGACAGTAGGAATCTTCTTCTGTCTTGCCATAATCGAAGAAACCATATTGATTTCATCAATACCTGTTAATGATACAAAGGCATCATAATCTTCAAGATCTTCACTGTCTAATACAGAATGATCCGAAGCATCACCATGAATGATCGTAGCTTTTGGGAGCAATCCAGCAAGCATTGTGCAAGTTTCTTCATCCTGTTCAATGATTGTTGAACGAATGCCAGATTCTTCAAGACTCTTTGCAAGATAATACGCAATTCTGCTTCCTCCAGCAATCAATACATGTCCAACAGGTTTCTTTACAACACCAATATTATTTAATAATGCATGTAATTCCTGATCTGTACCTGTGATATATAAACGATCATTTTCTTTTAATACTGTATTACCATCTGGCAATATGATTTTGCCATCTCTTAAGATTGCAGAAATCAATACCTGTGCCTGTACACGTTTATGTAAGTCTGCCAGTCTGATATCCTTGATTCTAGAAGTTGATTCAATTCTAAGTTCAGCAATTTCTGCTCTAGACTTCGAGAAGTGTTCAACTTTATTGAATTCTGGAAGCTTCAATAAACTAGCAATTTCAATTGCAGCTTCTCTTTCAGGATTAATTACAAGTGACAAATGAAAGTGATCACTCAACTTCAATAAACCAGAAACATATTCAGGATCTCTAACTCTTGCGATAACGTGTACATCTTTATTTAATGCACGTGCAGTCATACATGCCAATACATTGACTTCATCTGCACTTGTAGCCGCAATAAATACATCCGTTTCATTGATACCAGCTTCTTCTAATGTTTCTACAGTTGCTGCATTTCCTTCATATGTAATAACATCATAACGATTACTGATTGTTTCTAGAACAATTGGATTTTTATCGATCAATGTGATTTCATATCCATCAGCACTTAATTCTTTTGTTAATGTCTTGCCGACTTTACCAGCTCCTGCAATGATTATTTTCATTCCATTCCCTCTTATTTTTCAATCTCTGTAAATTGTATAGTCATCTGTAACAAAAGACAACCTGAAAAGAGGTGTTTCCACCTCTTATGCTTATTTTTTCAGTTTATTGAACAATGGTTCAACTGCTTTCAAGAATCCTTTCCAGTATGGAGGATACGCATCATATCCACGATATTCAAGACCTTCATCCCAGTTAATATCAATACCAAGTTCCCATTCATTGTTATCCAATTGATTCTGTCCATTATTTTCAGGAATATATTCTTTATTCCAATCTAATAGATAGAGTTCATTAAATAACCAGTCTTTCAAGCGCGTCCAGTCTTCTTTGCTTAGTACGTCTGCAACTTTATCAAAACTGCCTTCATTTGCATCATATACTTCATATACACAAGATCCATCTTTTTCCTGAATCATTCTTAAACGAACACTTCCACTGACAATATCTCCATAACGGAATCTTAAGCCAGTCACTGCATCTACCATAGGAATTCCTTCATCAGATAAAGTAACTCTGCCAAATGAATTCTTACAGTTGTTACAAACAAAGTATTCACCGTGTTTTTCTACATCTTTGCTTCCACAATGTGGACAAATTAATTTCTTAGCCATATTTCTCCTTTCAGTGACACGCTTTATTTTAACGCATCTATTTCATATCTGCATCATTTGTTTAATTTTTCGAAAGCTATATAGAAAGTAGGCAATTTCTACAATCGCAACGTCACTTAAATTGAATAATACTTCCAATATTTGTGCAAACATTATCGGAACATTAAAGAAAATATGTTTTTCCATAGAGAACCTTCACACATTTGAATACTTTGTTTCATTTTTCCATCCCTCAATTGTACAAACTATTGTAGCCATTCTTTATAAGGCATAAAGAAAAACTTTCCAGAAAGATGGAAAGTTAATTTGCTTTTAGTAATTTATCTCTATTTTTCGCAACAAGCAATGTAATTGCCACTTCAATTACAAATGCAAATACCATGAATAAATACTGCCCATTTGCCAAGAAATGTCCTGCCATGCAATTTAATAGCACCTGGATCCAGCTACTTGCCGCAACCGCAATCGAAAATTCCTTCGCTGTGATTGTTGTCTGTGCGGATAGGTATGGAATGATTCCATTTGGAACCCCTGGAACCATACATGCAATTGCCACAACAAAGATCTGATGTCCCTGGTTGATTTTCTGAATAATCCAGTTTTCTTTCTCTCCTTCTTTATGAATCAGTGTCGCAATATTCTTTTTAAACAGTCTTCCAATCGTAAATGCAATCACATTTCCACTGACAAATCCTATCCAGCATACAATAAAGCTCCTCCACCATCCATAAATCAAAGCACCTGCTACTTGAATAACCATAGAAGGAAACACAA
>OLOM01002784.1_pt1 | contig 10279 bp, 6 predicted proteins | sample 1672531 | NCBI WGS metagenome assembly OLOM01 (sample SAMEA3136696, study PRJEB25190) | human gut metagenome | reverse complement strand
ATGCAAACGTTGATTTCCCACAGGGTTCTAACGGTACTACACAGCTTCGTATCGATCACGATAACTATCTTCCACGTCTTTACAAGTTCTGCGAAGATATGCATCGTTATGGTGCAAAGCTTTCTATCCAGATCAACCATGCAGGAGCTTCTGCTATGTCTTCCCGTATCGGTGGACTTCAGCCAGTATCTTCCTCTAACATTCCTTCCAAAACAGGTGGAGCTGTCCCTCGCCCATTATCAAAAGATGAAATTCTTGCTATCGTAAAAAAATACGGAGAAGCTGCAAAGCGTGCACAGACTGCCGGATTTGATGCTGTTGAGATTCATGCTGGACATTCTTACTTAATCAGCCAGTTCCTCTCCCCTGTATACAATGACAGAACAGATGAATTTGGTGGAAGCATCGAAAACAGAACTCGCTTCTGCCGTATGATCATCGATGAAGTAAGAAGCCAGATCGGACCTCATATGCCAATCATGTTAAGACTTTCTGCAGACGAACTTGTAGATGGCGGAAATACTTTAGAAGATACTTTAAAATATCTTGAATATTTAAATGACGAAGTAGATATCTTTGATGTATCCTGTGGTCTTAACGACTCCATCCAGTACCAGATTGATGCGAACTACATGAAAGATGGCTGGAGATCTTATATGGCGAAAGCTGTAAAAGAAAAATTCGGAAAACCAGTTATTTCCATGGGTAACTACCGCGATCCTCAGGTTGTAGAAGACACTCTTGCAAGAGGTGACTGTGACTTAATCGGTATGGGACGTGGTCTTATCGCTGAGCCTAACTGGGTTCATAAAGTAGCAAACGACCAGGAATGTATGCTTAGAAAATGTATCTCCTGTAACATCGGATGTGCCGGAAACCGTATCGGTGGAAACAGACCTATCCGTTGTACAGTTAACCCATCTGTTCTTGAAGGAGACACACATCTTGGACGTAAAGTAAACAAGAACTGTAACGTAGTTGTCATCGGTGGTGGTACTGCTGGTCTTGAGGCAGCATGTTCCGCAGCAGAAGTTGGATGTACTACATTCCTTCTTGAGAAAAAAGATGTTCTCGGTGGACTTGCTACAGAAATCTCCAAGATTCCTGCAAAACACCGTTTAAATGATTTCCCTGTATACCTTCAGAGACGCGCTGCCGCTCTTGATAATCTTTACATTTTCAAGAACACAGAAGCTACTCTTGAAGTAATCGAGAAATTCAACCCACACATCATCATCTGTGCTACTGGTTCTGCTCCTCTTCTCCCACCTATCGCAGGACTTCATGAGAACATTGATAAAGAAGGTGGAAAAGTGGAATCTATCTTAAGCATGATCAAACATGTACCTGATTACCCAGAAGATATGACAGGCCAGAAGGTTGTTGTAATCGGTGGTGGTGCTGTAGGTCTTGACGTAGTAGAATTCTTCGCTCCAAGAGGTGCTGAAGTATCTATCGTTGAAATGATGCCGGCAATCGGACGTGATCTTGATCCTGTAACAAAGAACGATACAAAATGCATGATGGAAAAATACAATGTAAACCAGCTTACAAGCACAGCTCTTCAGGAAGTAAAAGAAGACTGCTTCGTTGTTAAGAGTCCGGAAGGCGAAGTTTACGAGCTTCCATTCGATCATGGATTTGTATGTCTTGGTATGAGAGCACAGAGCAAAGTTTACGAAGAAGTATCCAAAGCTTATAAAGACACTAACGTTCGTGTTGAAAATATCGGTGATAGTGTAAGAGCAAGACGTATCATTGACGGTACATTCGAAGGACGTAATATCATCTTTACCTTAGAACAAAAAGGATTTTTATAAAATACTAATTTGTAGATTTCGTATAGACGAAAAAAGAAAAAATACCATATCCCATCTGCTCTGTAGTCGCTGTGTTTAAAATGCTCATTCGCATCTTAAACACGCTCCGAAGCCGCATCTGGGATATGGTATTTTTTCTTTTTTCTGACTATTCAAATCTACAGTTGGTGAGAATGGGGATTGCCCAGAAGGCTATTATTTTTAATCAGAGAACTGTTTATCCATAAGGAAATAACAGTGACAGCCAATGCCTTCTACTTAATCCGTTTTCTTTCACTATAATGTCCTTACAATTCCTTTTGATTTAGAAGATCAACTACAAATCCAGTGGGAAAATATTCTCCTCTGGAGATTTTTATTCTAGTGAAAACCATAGACTTCTGGACGATCCCCTCTTTTCCCCTCAGACTAAAATACTAATTCCTTATTAAGAACAGCCAGCCGCTAAAACAAAATTTTATGCTGAATTGTAAGGAAACTATGGTAAAGAAAAAAGACTAACTACAATTCAGCTCAATATCTTCTACTAAAGCGGCATCTGTGTCCCCAGAAAATTAGTATTTAATTTTTTCAGACAGACAAAACATAAAAATTGTTGTATAATGAATACGGCTTATGACAGGCGATGAATGTATTGAAACATTTACCCCAGTAATAATAAGCATTCTACATATTCTTTTTGCATCCGTATGTGCACTACATAATATTTAAATTTAACCAGGAGATGATTTTATGCACATCAGTTTACTTCTTATGAACCAGATTATACAGCTTTTTATTATGATCTTTATGGGTTTTATCATTGTAAAAGCGAAGCTTCTAAAAGCAGAGGACAGTAAAATATTATCTGTCATTGTACTTTATCTTATTATTCCCTGTGTAATCATTAATGCTTTTCAGGTAGATTACACACCGCAGACAGTAAAAGGACTTCTTATTGCCCTTGCTGGTTCTGTTATGACACAGGTAATTCTTTTGATTGTTGTTTCTATTTTGGGAAGAGTATTTCATTTGAATGAAGTGGAAGTTGCTTCAATCTATTATTCTAATTCCGGCAACTTAATTGTACCAATCGTGACGTTTATTTTAGGAAAAGAATGGGTTCTTTATGGCTGTGTTTTTATGAGTGTACAGCTTGTATTTATATGGACACATTGCAAGAAGATTATCAGCCGGGAATCCACTTATGACTGGAGAAAGATTGTATTAAATATTAATATGATCTCTATTGCAATTGGCATCGTACTTTTCTTAACCAGAATTCATTTACCAACAATTATCAATAATACATTAAGTGCGGTTGGCTCCATGATCGGACCCGCAAGCATGATTGTAACTGGTATGCTTTTTGCCGGCATGGATTTCAAGCAGATTTTTGCAAATAAACGAGTATATTTCGTTTCATTTTTTCGCTTAATTATTGTCCCTGTAATTGCACTTTTTCTTATCAAATGCAGTCAGCTTTCCAAATTTTCTTCAAATGGAAATAAGCTTATGATGATTGTCTTTCTTGCAATCATTACACCATCTGCTTCTACCGTCACACAGATGTGCCAGGTCTATGGAAATGACTCACAGTACGCCAGTGCGATTAATGTTGTGACTACCCTGCTTGCTATTGTTACAATGCCTCTTATGGTAATGTTATTTCAGATTACTATATAATTTTTTACTTTATCGCAATCTAATAATGGATACACTGATATTGACATTAATATCTCTCACAACTCAGAATCTAATTCGCTTTCCAGTTTTCAAAAATATCCGAGGACTCTTTTAAAAAGTCGTAGGATATTTTTATTTCGCTATCTATTTCTATTTTATCTTCTTCCAGAATAGGCCACGGATTACATACTCCTATGATAAATGGTGTTTTCCTTCCGCCTGATATTTTTTATGAACAAATGGAATCAGTTTTTTATGGAGAAATGAAGTCTGTATTTTATGCATCTTACTGATTTTTTGTAGCTTACTGGAATGATTTTTCAAACAGCCTCTAAGCCCTTGGAAAATCCCAAGCATATTTACTCCCATAATTATCATAATGATTCCTGCAAATAACTTTAAACTTTCCTGTAATAAAATACGAATTTGTAGATTTGGTGTAGACGAAAAAAGAAATAATACCATATCCCATCTGCTCTGTAGTCGCTGTGTTTAAAATGCTCATTCGCATCTTAAACACGCTCCAAAGCCGCATCTGGGATATGGTATTATTTCTTTTTTCTGACTATCCAAATCTACAGTTGGTGAGAATGGGGATTGCCCAGAAGACTATGGTTTTCATTAGAATGAACATCTCTAGAAGAAGATACTTTCTTACTTGATTGTATAAAAATTACATTTAGTTACTCCTACCTCATGGAGAATTTTTCTCTGCTTAGCTCACATAATCTTTTGGAGAATCCCCTTCTCTTTTCAACAGAAATCACTAATTTGCTATTAAAAACAGACAGCCGCTGAAACAAAATTTCCTGCTGAATTGTAAGGAAACTATGGTAAAGAAAAAAGAATGGTTATAAGTATTGCATTTTGTGACTTTGCGCTATGGAATTCTGACCATAGGAACTTGGGACTCGTTTTTCCCAAGTTCCTGTTTTTCTGGGCAGAATGGAATGCTTAGCGCAACGGAACAAAATCAAACTTATAACCATTCTTTTTTCTTTAGAAGACTAACTACAATTCAGCTCAATATCTTCTACTAAAGCGGCGTCTGTTTCCCCAGCAAATTACTATTTTCCCATATACAGGTCTACAAGTTTATCTCCTGCCTGTTTACGAATCGCATCGTATACTGGCTGGCATTTTTCCTGCATTTGTTTCCAGGTTTTCTGGTCTACATCTACAATCTGCATACCTTCGTCTTCAAGAACCCTCTGACGCTGTACGCGACGGTCATCGGCAGATTCACGAGCTTTTTCCTGTGCTGTTTTTGCAGCCTGATCGATAATCTTCTGCTGTTCTTTTGTCAGTCCCTGATAGAATTCGTCACTGACAATTAATGTTGTATAATCCGGTACTGCATTCGTGCTGATTAAGTATTTCTGCTGTTCGTAAAGCTTCGCACTTACGATAATTTCGTAAGCATTTTCCTGTGCATCGATCGTTCCCTGCTGGAGTCCGATGTATACTTCGGAGAAGCTCATTGGTGTAGGGTTTGCTCCCATCTGTTTCCAGAACTGAAGATGATATGCGTTCTCCATTGTACGGATTTTCTGACCTTTGAAGCTTTCGATTCCTGTAAATGGTTTGGCGCTGGTCATTACACGAAAACACTGGTCTGCGATTCCAAGTAGATCATAGCCTGCACCTTTATAAATTTTCTGAATTTCTTTCTGGAAATCTGGATTATCGATTGCTTTTCGGGCATCATCAATATTTTCAAATAAACATGGTGTATCAAATACACAAAGCTGTGGCATGAAGCTTACCTGCGGTGCCGGAGACTGTACAACGAATGGGATGTCTCCATCTTTACAACTCTCCATAAGTTCTCGGTCACCACCTAATGTACTCTGTGGATATACATTAATCTTCATCTTGCCATCACTTAATTTCTCTACTTCTTTTGCAAACTGTGTTGCGAAGATGTGTGTGATCGTATCTTCTGTACTACAGGTTGCAAGTGGCCATGCGTATCTCTGTTCTTCTTCTGCACCTGACTTTGTTATCTTACCACTTGCCTTAGAATATCCAAAGAATATGGTTCCTGCAGTAATAGCGACAAGAACAACTGCAAGGATAACGCTTGTAAATTTTCCTTTCATTTTGATTCTCCTTTCCTAATCTAAAGCAGACACAGACTAATCTGTGGAATAAATGTAATAAGTAACAATGCGATTAAGAAGAAACCAATGAGTGGCATTGCTCTTTTTGCGATATCTACAACCGGAATATCGGTAAGAGAGCTTGCTACGAAAAGGTTTACACCGATTGGTGGTGTAACAAAACCAATCGCTAAGTTTACAACCATCATGACACCAAAATGAATGGGATCCATTCCAAAGCCCTCTACGATTGGAAGAAGGATTGGTGTAAGGATGAGGATGGCAGGAGTAGTATCCATAACCATACCTACAAGTAATAATACAAGGTTGATTACGATCAATACAACAACCTTACTTGTAAAATGAGCAAGAATCCATCCACTGATAAGCTGTGGAACCTGCATCAGTGTAAGTACTCTGGAGAATGCTATGGATGCTGCTAAAATAAATAAGATCGGTGCATATGTTCTTACTGCTTCTACAAATACATCGTAAACTTTCTTAATCGGAAGTGATTTATAAATGAAAATACTGACGATCAGTGAGTAGAATACAGAGATAACAGCTGCTTCTGTAGGCGAGGCAACACCTGAGTAAATACATCCAAGGATGATGACTGGAGACAGCACTGCAAAGAAACTGCTCTTAAATACTTTCCATAATCCCTGTGTATGAAGATCATCGATCTTTGCATTAATCTTTTCTTTATCTTCTCCATGTTTTTTACAGTAAAATACGGCATATACCATTAAAAGAAGTCCGATAAGAACTCCCGGAACAATTCCTGCAAGGAAAATATCACTTACAGATGCCCCTGATGCCATACCATACATAATAAATGGAATACTTGGTGGAATAATAACACCAAGACTTCCTGCGACTGCAACTAAGGCAGTACAGAACTTTTTATCGTAGCCAAGCTCTACTAACAGAGGGATTGTCATACTTCCAACTGCGGCAACTGTGGCAATTCCCGAACCAGAGATTGCTCCATAAAACAGACAGGTTATTACTGCTGCACATGGCAGACCTGCTGTACGTTTTCCAATGAAATATGAAAAGAGATCAAATAACCTCTTAGAAATTCCACCTCTTGCCATAATAATACCGGATAAAATAAACATCGGTACTGCAAGGAGTGGGAAACTGTCGATTCCACCAAACATAGAACGGATAACGTAGGAAGCACTTGCTGTAAAAGACGGATCAAATACTCCCGGTAATACTGCAACCAAACCAAGGGATACAGAGATTGGAATCGCTATTAATAAAAATACAAAGAATAATATAAATACTACTAATGGTGACATTCTTTATTTCTCCTCCGCTTCTCTTTTTCCTGTAATGATCTCAACTCGCTGTATAAACTTCTGAATCAGACGGATACAGCATAAAACAAAACTGATTACTGTGAATGACTGAATCAGGTACATTGGAATTCCACAAGCCGGACTTAACTGTCCACTTGCCATTCCCGCTTTTACATATTTCCATGCAAAAGGAACCAGATAAGCAAAAAAGAGTAACTGTATAAGATAACTTACCAGTCGCATATAATGTACTCCTTTGCCCGGAAGCATACCTACTAACTGGTCAATCTTAACGGATAAACCGTTCTTGATACAATAACTGGCACTGATAAAACCAGAAATAATAAACATATATCTGGTGATCTCCTCAGACCAGGACAGGGAAGCTGAAAAAGCATATCTGGCAATAATCTGCCCTCCCATAACGATTGTCATTCCACACAATAACATCAGGAGTATGGCCTGTTCCAAATTATTATCCAGCCACTTTAATACCTTCATAAAAATATCTCCTCTTCTAATACTTGTGTACTAACACACCAAAAAAAAATATCCTTTGTTTCAATCTATTTCGGTCTACATCTGTTTTTCAGAAAATAAAATTAAAACAGCAGTGTATTACTACAACAGACTTACCATAGATATCTTCTAAAATACTTACAATTCAAGTCGAGCCGCCGCGAGACTTGGCGCGTGATTCTGGTCAGCGTAAGCTGACATATTCTTTACAGAATCACTGCGCATCCTCGCGGAGCGTTTATCTCAGTCGAAGATTGGACTCCCACTGAGACAAATTTGCTGTCACTCACCACCTGAAAGAGGTGGGAGTCTTTTCGACTGAGATAACAAATTTATCGTTTGTTCTGACTCCCCTTTTGTGCATCGGTTAGTATTTATAGATACATTCTATGAATTTGCAGGTTTTAATAGGTTTTTGTTTATTTTTTAACTAATGATATTAAAAAAATAAACAGCTAAAAACATGGTGAGCCTGTATATAGTATAAACTATATACAGGCTAATTATCATTTGCTTTTAGTTGTAATCATCTAAATTCCCATAACTATTTAAAACAACTTCACAAGGATTTAAAATAATTACTTTAAAATCGCTATTTATCTTAAACTTTATTCCGCTTTTGCTAATGGAGTAGTTCCAAATACCTTCTTGTATCTTAAGATGAGGTACAGTGTTGCTACTACCTGAACTACTGCTAAGATAAACATGAGAGTCATTAATGTGTATACTGCTTTACTTTCGCCGGAAATGACTGTTAATTTTGCTACAATTACAGGCATAAGATAAGAAGCAGCGCCCATAAATGTATAGTAGATACCTGTATTACGTCCTTTTGGTCCAGGTACGAATTCCTGTAATACAGAAAGACCTGTCTGTAAAGCACCACCGGCACAACCAAATCCAAGAATTAAGATTGCGATATAAACGATCGCTACCTGATGTACTAAAAGTACTGCTAAAAGGGAGCCTGCTGTGATAACCGCGTCAACGATCAATACTTTTAACGGATGCCATTTTAATTTACTCATCATTACAGCCCAGAATGCTACGGCAACGATAGAACCAACCTGATACATTGTTGTCATAGATGCTGCCTGCATTTCGCTAAGTCCACAGTATGCAAGACCGAACGCTTTTGTATACTGCTGAGCACCATACATAACTGCCATTACTAAGAATGCATAGAAATATGTGAGGAATGCTGTAAACTTTCCAGGTGCAACAAGCTGTCTTGCTTTTGCTGCATCGATTTCAGCCTGGTCAGCTCTCTTGTCGCTTCCTGCGCCAGCGTTTGCTGCTTTTTCATCATCATAAACGAATCTTGCGATACATGCAAATACTAATACAACACAAGATAATACTAAAGGAATTACAATGTTAATCTTCCAGTTACCTGCTGCTGCTGTCTGTACGCAGATCAGTGGGTAGAAGATACTTGATAACGCTACGAAGAACTTAATCATAATTAATGCGGAACCTGGTGCTGCAGGATATGCTTCCTGTACTGCTGGATATCCGGATGCATCCCAGAAACCAGATGTAGCAATACCACCTAATAAGCCCATGATTGCAGCTACAGTTGCATTGTTCGTTACAAACATTGTTGCGAAGCAGATGATATAAAGAATTGCTCCACCAATCATTAACTTCTTACGGCCGACACGGTCAGAAATCTCTCCACCAATCCATACAGAAATGAATTTACCAAATCCAGTCCATGCGATTGCTGTAGAAACGGCTGCAACACCTGCTGCGTACGCTGCAGATTCCGGATTAGACATATCAAATCCCCATTTTGTTGCAAAGTTTACCTGATTCTGTGAAAAAATAAGTGCCTGCATACCATGTGTCAAATAAGCCATGTACACACAGATCATTGACCAGATATATTTTTTCGCTTTCATACATTTTCTCCTCTAAATTTAAATGTAATTTTAAAATGCTGCTATATTAACTCATCGTCAGTCATTCACTGTATCCAAACAGTGAATGACGACTGATGATTTAATTTTAAATTATTTTGCCTGTTCTGCCTGGAATTTCTGATATTCCTCGATTGGGAAATCTTTTCCTGTAAACAGACTGTAGTTAACAACACCCTGATATAAAAGCATTCCTTTTCCGCCGATTGCCTGACATCCAGCTTCTTCCGCTTCAAGAATCATCTTTGTTTTTTCAGGATTGTAAACTGTATCAGCAACAACTAAGTCTTTGCGGAATAAAGATTTATCGATTAATGTTACGTCTTCATGAGGTTTCATTCCCATGATTGTAGCATTGATTACGATATCTGCATTGTTTACCGCTGCTGCAAGAGCTTCTTTGTCTTCAAGATGCTCCACTGTTACTTTACATTCAGGACAGCGTGCTGCAAGCTTTTCTTTAGTAGACTCTGCTCTGCTATAGAATTCATCATCAATGTTGAAGATTGCTACTTCAGAAGCTCCGTCTAATGCAAGCTGTACCTGAATTGCTGTAGCCGCTCCGCCAGCTCCAAGAACAACTGTTTTCTTACCCTTAACGTCAACACCGTTTACTTCAAGGTTCTTTACGAAACCAACACCGTCTGTGATATGTCCTGTGATTACTCCGGCATCGTTAACAAATACGTTACATGCTCCAATAATCTCTGCTGCAGGAGATAATTTATCAACTAACTCTGCTGCAATGTTTTTACATGGCATTGTAAAGTTACCACCACGCATGTTGAATAAACGGATGCTGTCAAATACAGCAGGCATCTGTTCTACATTTACATCAAATGCCATATATGCATAATCAAGTCCGTCATGCTGGAAACTGAAGTTATACATTGCAGGTGATCCTGAATGTCCTACAGGTGTTCCAAACAGTGCTAAAAGTC
>OLOM01002777.1_pt1 | contig 10289 bp, 9 predicted proteins | sample 1672531 | NCBI WGS metagenome assembly OLOM01 (sample SAMEA3136696, study PRJEB25190) | human gut metagenome | reverse complement strand
AGTTACAGGTTAAGAGGATTTTATTATGAAGACAGAAATCACAGAATTATTGGGAATTGAATATCCGGTGATTCAGGGCGGTATGGCATGGGTGGCAGAATGTCATCTGGCAGCAGCCGTATCCAATGCAGGCGGTCTTGGACTGATCGCAGCAGGCGGAGCACCGGCAGAATGGGTAAGAGAGCAGATCCGGGAAACAAAAAAACTGACCGATAAACCGTTTGGTGTCAATATTATGCTGATGAATCCGGAATCAGAAAAAGTTGCGAAGGTAATTGTGGAAGAAGGCGTGAAAGTCGTGACCACAGGAGCCGGAAGCCCGGAAAAATACATGGCAGACTGGAAAGCAGCCGGAGTTAAAGTGATTCCGGTCGTAGCATCTGTAGCACTTGCAAAACGTATGGAACGTTGCGGCGCAGATGCAGTCGTTGCGGAAGGATGCGAAGCAGGCGGACATATCGGAGAACTTACTACGATGGTGCTGGTTCCGCAGGTCGCAGATGCAGTGAATATTCCGGTGATTGCAGCCGGCGGCATTGCAGACGGCAGAGGAATGGCGGCGGCATTTATGCTTGGCGCAAAAGGAATCCAGATGGGAACTGTTTTTGCTGCATCCAAAGAATCTGTGATTCATGAAAACTATAAAAACAGCATTCTCAAAGCAAAAGATATCGACAGCCGTGTTACAGGAAGAAGTACCGGTCATCCGATCCGTGTTCTGCGTAATGATATGGCGCGTAAATATTTGGAACTGGAAAAATCCGGAGCACCGTTTGAAGAACTGGAACAGCTTACCCTGGGAAGCTTAAGAAAAGCAGTTCAGGAAGGTGATACAAAGAACGGAAGTCTGATGGCAGGACAGATCGCAGGAATGATCAAAGAGGAACGCACCTGTGCAGACATTATCAGCTCGACAGTATCAGAAGCCTGCAAACTGATGAATGGAGTAAGTGCAAATGAGTAAGATTGCTTTTATTTATCCGGGACAGGGGGCACAGGCTGTTGGAATGGGCGCAGATTTTTATGAAAAAAGCCCTTTATCAAAAGCTGTATTTGATCAGGCATCCGAAGTGGTTTCACTGGATCTGAAGAAACTCTGTTTCGAAGAAAATGATCTTCTGAACAAAACAGAATATACACAGGTGGCAATGGTAACTGCCTGTCTTGCGATGACAAGAGCAGTAGAATCCATGGGACTTCATGCTGATATGACGGCCGGTTTAAGTCTTGGTGAGTACTGCGCAATTGCGGTGGCAGGCGGGATGTGTGATCTGGATGCGATCCGTACGGTGCGTGCAAGAGGAATTTTTATGGAACATGCAGCGCCGGAAGGAACAGGAGCAATGTCCGCGGTACTTGGCCTTGACGCAGGTGTGATTGAGGATGTTTTAAGAGACCGAGAGGGCGTATCCATTGCGAATTATAACTGTCCGGGTCAGATTGTGATCACCGGAGAGGCGAAGGCAGTTGACGAAGCAGGAAATGCGCTTAAGGAAGCAGGTGCAAGAAGAGTACTTCCGCTTAAAGTCAGTGGGCCTTTTCATTCACCGATGATGCAGCCGGCAGGAGAAGAACTGGCGAAGGTTTTTGCCGGAGTCAGCATGAACCCATTGAAGTTGCCATATGTGGCAAATATCAATGCGGAAGTTGTCACGGACTGCGGAAAAATCGAAGGGCTTCTGGTAGCGCAGGTCAGCGGTTCTGTTCGCTGGCAGCAGAGTGTGGAGACCATGATCCGCGAAGGAGCAGATACTTTTGTGGAGATCGGACCGGGTAAAACACTGACCGGATTTCTTAGAAAAATTGACAGAAATGTAAAAGCTTATCACATCGGAAGCTGGGAAGAAGCTGTTTCGGTGTGCGAGGAACTGAAACAGAAATAGACAGATATAGCCAGATGCCGAGAGGAGAGAAATAAGTGGCAGAGCAGAATAAAAAGAAAGTAGCTGTTGTGACCGGCGCATCCAGAGGAATCGGAAGAGCCATTGCCCTGGAACTTGCATCAAGAGGCGCAGCAGTTGTGATCAATTATAATGGTTCGGAAGAACGTGCAAAAGAAGTACAGAAAGAAATTGAGGAAAAAGGTGGCGAGGCAGAGATCAGACAGTGGAATGTGGCTGATTTTGCGGCCTGTGAAAGAGCAGTAAAAGATATCGTAAAAACACATGGAAGTATCGACATTCTGGTAAACAATGCCGGAATCACAAAAGACGGACTTCTGATGGGAATGTCAGAAGCAGATTTTGACAGTGTGATCGATGTCAACCTCAAGGGAACTTTCAATATGATGCGTTTTGTTTCCAGACAGATGCTCCGCCAGCGCTGTGGCCGTATCATCAGTATGGCATCTGTAGTAGGAATTGCCGGAAATGCAGGACAGGCAAACTATGCGGCATCCAAAGCAGGAATCATCGGCATGACAAAAAGCGCGGCAAGAGAGCTTGCATCCCGTGGGGTTACAGTTAATGCAGTGGCACCGGGATTCATTGAGACAGAGATGACAGCAGTATTATCCGAAGAAGTAAAAAAAGCATCTGCCGCACAGATTCCGCTCGGTTATTTCGGCAAACCTGAAGACATTGCAAAAACAGTCGCTTTTCTGGCTTCAGACGATGCAGCATACATTACAGGACAGGTAATTCAGGTTGACGGAGGTATGGTCATATGAGCAAGAGACGAGTAGTTGTGACCGGGCTTGGCGCGGTTACTCCTATTGGAAATAATGTAAAAGATTTCTGGGCAGGTATCCGTGCCGGAAAGGTCGGTATCGGACCGATCACAAAGTTTGACACCACAGATTACAAAGTAAAAATTGCCGCAGAAGTAAAGGATTTTAATGCAAAAGACCATATGGATCCGAGATCGGCAAGACGTATGGATCCGTTCTGCCAGTATGCAGTGACGGCGGCAAAAGAAGCACTTGAAGATTCCGGTATTGATATGGAAAAGGAAGATTCTTTCCGTGTCGGCGTGATCGTCGGATCAGGAATCGGAAGCCTTCCGCAGGTTGAAAATAACTATGAAAAAATCATCACGAAGGGACCGGGAAAAGTTAATCCGCTGATGGTGCCGATGATGATCTCCAATATGGCAGCAGGAAATATCTCCATTCAGTTTGGGCTTCGCGGCAAATGTACTGACGTTGTAACAGCCTGCGCTTCGGGAACACACAGTATCGGCGATGCGTTCCGTGCGATTCAGTACGGGGATGCAGAGGTTATGCTGGCGGGAGGAACCGAAAGCTGTATCTGCCCAACCGGTGTAGCCGGGTTTACCGCACTTACCGCACTTACTAAAACAGAAGATACCACAAGAGCGTCCATTCCGTTTGATAAAGACAGAAGTGGCTTTGTACTTGGGGAAGGTGCCGGAATCGTTGTTCTTGAAGAACTGGAACATGCAAAAGCAAGAGGTGCCAGAATTTATGCAGAACTGGTTGGTTATGGTGCAACAGCAGATGCATTCCATATCACATCCCCGGCAGAGGATGGAGCTGGAGCGGCCAGAGCAATGGAACTTGCCATGGAAGAAGCGGGTGTACAGCCATCCGAGGTTGAATATATCAATGCACATGGAACAAGTACCCATCACAATGACCTGTTTGAGACAAGAGCTATCCATAAGGCATTTGGTGATGCGGCAAAAAATCTGGTTGTAAATTCTACAAAATCCATGATCGGACATCTTCTCGGAGCAGCCGGTGGTGTGGAGTTTGTGACATGTGTTAAATCTCTGGAAGATGGTTTTATCCATCAGACAGTCGGAACAACGGAGCCGGATGAAGAGTGTGATCTGAATTATGCGATCGGTGCACCAATTGACAAAGAAATCCGCTATGCAATGAGCAATTCACTCGGATTCGGTGGACACAATGCAACACTTCTTGTAAAGAAATATGAGGGTTGATAAATAATGGAATTTGAAAATCTTCTTACATTAATAAAAACTGTGTCAGACTCTGAGCTGACAGAGTTTGTTTATGAAGAAAACGGAAGCAGCATTCATCTGAAAAAGAAAAAAGAAACTGTGGTGGTTGCAGGAAATACATCTGATATACCTGTTATGGGACTTGAAAATATGCAGACAGCAGGAAATACAAGGCTGAAAGAGTCAGATATTGTACAGCAAAAATCAGATGAGCCGGAAGGCCAGATCGTAAAATCTCCACTGGTCGGAACTTTTTATGCAGCACCATCGGAGGACGCAGAACCGTTTGTTTCTGTCGGAGATTCTGTAAAAAAAGGCCAGACACTTGCAATCGTAGAAGCGATGAAGCTGATGAATGAAATTGAGAGTGATTTTGACGGAAAAGTTGCAGAACTTTATGTAGAGAACGGACAGGCAGTAGAGTATGGACAGCCACTGTTCCGCATTGTGTAAAGTTACGGAGAAAAAAGTGGACAATTCGGACGTACTAAGAAAGCAATGTGTATAAGTTGTTCATTGCGAACGGGAGTATAGATTATGAATAGATTAGGTGTAAAAGAAATAGAACAGATTCTTCCTCACAGACATCCATTTCTTCTTGTGGATTATATCGAGGATTATGAGCCGGGCAAGTTTGCCATCGGTTATAAATGCGTGACTTTTCGTGAGGATTTTTTTAAGGGACATTTTCCGCAGGAACCGGTCATGCCGGGAGTCCTGATGGTGGAAGCACTTGCACAGACAGGTGCTGTGGCAATCTTGAGTCTCGAAGAAAACAAAGGCAAGATTGCATATTTTGGCGGAATCAAAAACTGCAGATTTCGCGGAAAAGTTGTTCCGGGAGATAAGCTCCGTCTGGAAACAACGATTATCAAATGCAAAGGACCGGTTGGCGTCGGCCATGCGGTTGCAAGCGTTGATGGCAAAGTAGTTGTTGATGCAGAACTGACTTTTATGATTGGATAGGTGACACACAATGATTAAAAAAGTGCTGATTGCAAATCGGGGAGAGATTGCTGTGCGGATCATCCGTGCATGCAGAGAAATGGGAATAGAGACCGTAGCTGTTTATTCAGAGGCAGACAGAGATGCCCTGCATACACAGCTTGCAGATGAAGCAGTCTGCATCGGACCGGCTCCGTCCTCCCAGAGTTACCTCAGCATGGAAAACATCATCAGTGCAACAATTGTTACAGGCGCCGATGCAATTCACCCGGGATTTGGATTTCTCTCGGAAAACAGCCGTTTTGCAGAACTTTGTGAGCAGTGCAACATCACATTTATCGGACCTCCGGCAAATGTGATCGCAAGTCTCGGAAACAAACAGGCGGCAAAAAATACCATGGCAAATGCTGGCGTTCCGATCATTCCGGGTGGCAAAAATCCAATCTACACAGTAGAAGAAGGGCAGAAAGAAGCGGAAACGATCGGATATCCGGTTATAATTAAAGCCGCGCTTGGCGGTGGCGGAAAAGGCATGCGTGTGGCTGATACACCGGCGGATTTTGAGGAAAGTTTCCGCACCGCGCAGAAAGAAACGCAGATGGCTTTTGGAGATTCTACCATGTATGTAGAACATTTTGTGCGCCATCCGAGACACATTGAATTTCAGATCATGGCGGACAAGTTTGGAAATGTGATTCATCTGGGCGAGCGTGACTGTTCTATTCAGCGAAATCATCAGAAGATGATTGAGGAATCTCCGTGCGAAGTGATTTCAGAGGAACTTCGTAAGAAAATGGGTGATGCCGCCGTAAAGGCAGCAAAAGCAGCCGGTTATGAAAATGCCGGAACGATAGAGTTTCTTCTTGATAAAGAAGGAAGATTCTATTTTATGGAGATGAATACCCGTATTCAGGTTGAGCATCCGGTGACAGAGTGGGTAACGGGTGTGGATCTTGTCAAAGAGCAGATACGTATTGCATCCGGACTGCCGCTTTCCTTAAGCCAGGAGGATATTCATCTGACCGGTCATGCAATTGAGTGCAGGATCAACGCAGAAAATCCGGCGAAAGGTTTCCGGCCTTCACCGGGCACGATTACGGATATGTATTTTCCGGGAGGAAAAGGAATCCGTATCGATTCCGCAGTTTACAGTGGTTATACGATCCCGCCGTATTATGATTCTATGATCGCGAAGGTGATCGTGTGGGCAAAGAACCGTACAGAAGCAATACGCAAGATGCAGAGTGCGCTTGGTGAGGTGATCATCGAGGGAATCGACACCAATGTAGACTATCAGTATGAGATTCTGGAGAACCCAGATTTTCAATCAGGAAACACTGATGTGGAATTTATTGAGCGGATGGAGGCGAACTGACGATTATGAAATTGGACAACATGTTCAAAAAGACAAGAATTGTTTCCAGAATACAGAGCCATAATGCAGCACGCGCTTCCAGACCGGAAGTGCCGGAAGGACTTCTTCGTAAGTGCAACAAATGCGGTGCGGCGATCATCACAGAAGATGTCAAACAGAATCATTATACCTGTCCGAAATGTGGCGGATATTTTCGTGTTCATGCATATCGCAGAATCCAGATGGTGATGGATGAGGGAACCTTTGAGGAATGGGAGCATGACCTGATCGGTGAAAATCCGATGAATTATAAGGGATATCCGGAAAAGGTGAATGCTCTTCAGGCAAAGAGTGGGCTGAAAGAGGCAGTTGTCACGGGAAAAGGAAAAATTAACGGAAGGGAAACCGTAATTGCTGTCTGTGATGGAAGATTCCTGATGGCGAGCATGGGCTGGGCTGTCGGAGAAAAAATCACGAGAGCGGTAGAACGCGCGACTAAGGAGAAACTTCCGGTCATTATTTTTGCCTGTTCCGGTGGAGCCAGAATGCAGGAGGGAATCACATCTCTGATGCAGATGGCAAAAACGTCCGCGGCACTTGAGCGCCACAGTAAAGCAGGGCTTCTTTATGTCAGTATTCTGACTGAGCCGACGACCGGTGGAGTGACGGCAAGTTTTGCGATGCTGGGAGACATTATTCTTGCGGAACCTGGGGCATTGATCGGTTTTGCGGGACCTCGTGTGATCGAACAGACGATCCGCCAGAAACTGCCAAAGGGTTTCCAGAGAGCAGAATTTCTTGTAGAGCACGGATTTGTTGATGATATTGTAAGACGTGAGAATCTGAAAGAGACGCTTGGGAAGATCCTGGAGATGCATGAGATTTCCAATTCCTCAGACGATTCAATAGATGAAATGCACTCAGCGAAATCTTCATCGGAGTCAGATTTTGAGTCTGCCGACATCAACCCTTACCTCACAGCATGGGATCGTGTGCAGCTTTCACGTAAGATCGACCGACCGTCCGGCAGTGATTATATAAAAGCTCTTTTTACAGATTTTATGGAATTCCATGGTGACCGCAATTACGGTGATGATAAGGCAATCATCGGCGGAATCGCGAAATTTCACGGCAGACCGGTCACGGTCATTGTACAGGAAAAAGGAACAAACACGAAAGAAAACATTGCACATAACTTCGGTATGCCGATGCCGGAAGGTTACCGCAAAGCGCTGCGTCTGATGAAACAGGCGGAGAAATTTCACCGTCCGGTTATCTGTTTTGTCGATACACCGGGGGCATTTTGCGGAATCGAAGCGGAAGAACGCGGACAGGGTGAGGCGATTGCCCGTAATTTATGGGAACTTGCCGGATTAAAAACACTGGTTCTTTCGGTTGTGACCGGAGAAGGCGGAAGTGGCGGTGCGCTTGCACTTGCAGCAGGAGATCAGGTATGGATGCTGGAAAATTCCGTGTATTCCATTCTTTCTCCGGAAGGTTTTGCGAGTATTCTCTGGAAAGACAGTACGAAGGCAAAAGAGGCGGCAGAGGTTATGAAGCTGACGGCTGCTGATCTTTATGAGAAGGGAATCATTGAGCAGGTGATCCCGGAACCGGAGAATCTGACACCGGAAAGTATGTGGCAGGTGGCTGAACGCCTGAACGATAAAATCTGTACTTTCCTTCAAAAATATACATCTCTTTCCGAGGAAGAGCTTCTCGAAACAAGATACGCCCGTTTTCGTAAGTTCTGAATTGAAATATCACGCGACTCACTTCTTTCACTTTTCCTACATTATATAGAAAAAGGCGCGCAGGAAAAGAAAAATATCTGGGACAGAAAAGGAAAAGTGTGGAAAAACCGAACACTTTTCTTTTTTTGTCTATACAAAAGGACAGAAACTGGAATTATAATATATAAAAAGAAAAAAATCGGAGGAGACACGAATGAAAGAAGTAAAATCGCCAAAGAAGCCGTTACTTTATTATTATGGAATCGTGCTTCTGATCATAATTGTTTTTAATGTGCTTGTAACCCCGATGCTCACAAAAACAATGGTCAAAGAAGTCGATTATGGAACTTTTATGTCGAAGATCGAAGATAAAAAGATTGATGATGTCCAGATTGAGGATAATCAGATCCTTTTTACAGATAAAGATGATAAAAATACCATCTATAAAACAGGCGTGATGGAAGACCCGACTTTGACAGAACGTCTTTACAAGGCTGGTGCAAAATTCTCAAAAGAGATCGATCAGCAACTGTCACCGGTGGCAAGCTTTCTGCTGACAGGAGTACTTCCTCTGATCATCTTTATCGCCCTGGGACAGTACCTGAGCCGCAAGATGATGAATCAGATGGGCGGTAAGAATTCCATGGCATTTGGAATGGGAAAAAGCAATGCCAAAGTTTATGTACCGTCAACCGAAGGTATCCGCTTCAGTGATGTAGCCGGTGAAGAAGAAGCAAAAGAAAATCTGCAGGAAATCGTTGATTATCTGCATAATCCGGAGAAATACACCAGGGTTGGAGCTTCCATGCCGAAAGGCGTTCTGCTTGTCGGCCCTCCAGGTACCGGTAAAACCATGCTGGCAAAAGCAGTAGCCGGTGAATCCAATGTACCGTTCTTCTCGATGTCCGGTTCTGAATTTGTGGAAATGTTTGTTGGTATGGGTGCTTCCAAGGTTCGTGATCTCTTTAAACAGGCAAAGGAAAAAGCACCTTGTATCGTATTCATTGATGAGATCGATGCCATTGGTAAGAAACGTGACGGACAGATGGCAGGTGGAAACGATGAACGTGAGCAGACCCTGAACCAGCTGCTTACGGAGATGGATGGTTTTGAGGGAAATAACGGTGTTATTATTCTGGCAGCAACCAACCGTCCGGAATCTCTTGACCCGGCACTGACCCGTCCGGGCCGTTTTGACCGCCGTGTACCTGTAGAACTTCCGGATCTTGAAGGTCGTGAAGCAATCCTTAAAGTACATGCAAAAAAAGTTCAGCTTTCTGACGATGTGGATTTCCATACGATCGCAAGAATGGCCTCAGGAGCTTCCGGTGCAGAGCTTGCCAATATTGTAAATGAGGCGGCTCTTCGTGCTGTTCGTGATAATCGTGAAGTAGTCACAGAAGCAGATCTGGAAGAAAGCATTGAAGTTGTTATTGCAGGATATCAGAAGAAAAATGCGGTACTTTCAGATCAGGAGAAAAAGGTAGTTGCATGTCATGAGATTGGACACGCTCTTGTAGCAGCAATGCAGACACATTCTGCACCGGTTCAGAAGATTACGATCATTCCAAGAACTTCCGGCGCGCTTGGTTATACCATGCAGGTAGAGCAGGGAGACAAATATCTTCTGACAAAGCAGGAACTGGAGAATAAGATTGCAACATTTACCGGTGGCCGTGCTGCGGAGGAAGTGGTATTTGGTGAGATAACGACCGGTGCATCCAATGACATTGAACAGGCAACCAAGATTGCCCGGGCCATGATCACCCGCTATGGTATGAGTGATGACTTTGATATGGTGGCTATGGAAACCGTGACAAATCAGTATCTTGGCGGTGACGCATCCCTGGCATGCTCTGCGGATACGCAGAATGAGATTGACCGTAAGGTTGTGGAACTGGTTAAGAGAGAGCATGAGAAAGCGAAAAAAATTCTTCTTGATAACCGTCAGAAACTGGATGAGTTATCCAATTATCTCTATGAAAAAGAGACGATCACAGGAGATGAATTTATGGCAATCCTGAATGGTGAGGCAAAAAATGAGACAAATACAGAAACGAAAATAGAATCAGGAGCTGAGAAGAAGGAGGCGGATGCAGATGAACAGACGATCTGATATTGGATGGTTTGAATTAATCGTGGGTATCATTCTGATCATATTTGGTGTTGTGATCATGCGTCAGCCGGTAGGGGTACTTACCTGGATCGTGATTCTGTGTGGTGTGCTTGCAATCTTAAGCGGAATTGGGGATATTGTTCTGTATGTCAAAATGGAACACTTTACCGGGTTTGGACCGATCGTTTCACTTGTCACAGGAATCCTGAGTGTG
>OLOM01002768.1_pt1 | contig 10316 bp, 16 predicted proteins | sample 1672531 | NCBI WGS metagenome assembly OLOM01 (sample SAMEA3136696, study PRJEB25190) | human gut metagenome | reverse complement strand
TGCAGCCGAACTGTCATTACTACATGTAACTGTTTTAGACTCTGGCTTTGCGACCTTACGTTTCCATAAGTGTGCCCTTATGGTTAATAATTTTATTGAATTTGCACATTTTTGTCAATATATTTTCTTTATTCATACAAAATTGTTACATTCTACTCCATGTAATATGCCACTATGTCTTTTCTTAATTTGCATAGCATCTCTTCTTCTGGAATATTCAGATAATACAAATCTCCATCCTCTAATACACCATTTGAAGCATCTTCCGCATTGTCTGCACATTCAATAACAAATGCTTCCCTTGAGTTTAAGTATGTTATTTTACAATAACAGTTATTATACACTAAGTAACGATATTGTTTTTCTCCTATAATCTCATTCTTAAACCCTAGTTCTAAAAATATCCTTTCGACTTTTTCCCTCAAAGTATTTATATCCATTTTCCTGCTCCTATTCGATGATATTTCCATCCAAATCAATTCGAATGGTTCCCGTTTCTCCGGAAGAGATTTTAAAATATGCACCACCGTGGTGACTTGCATCTGCTGGATGATATTGTAGAATTCTATCTCCACCCCAATTTACTTTAAAGCCTCCGCCTTCTTCAAATGGTATTCCTTTATAACTGCCTTTACTTAGGGGTTTCACGTCATATCCATTTTTTATTAAATATTCATATAGTTCATCTCCACTTACACCAGCAAGCTTACTTGGATCAACTAACAAATCATCTATCTTGTTGATTGAATTTAAGCCACCCTTACTAGAAGCTGTACCACTCTGGTATGCTAAACACATAGGAATCAAAGCAGTCTTTTTCTATCTATTGCTTTTCTTTTATTCCTATTTCACAATTATCCTGTAATAGATAGAGGTGTGCGTCACCACTCTTGAAGCACTTGTGACTTCGTTCATTGAGACTGCTCCCTCTGCTTTGCAGGATTTTGCGTATTAGCTGGATGTTGGCCGCATATGTGCTGTACTTCGTATATCTAACCAGATTGTAACCCGCATTGAAGCGAGGATTCTACCTGTTACATACCATTTACACAAAAGGAGTTTTCTTATGTACATTATCGGAATTGATATTGGTAAAAATCATCACGAAGCTTCCATTGTTTCTCCTGAAGGGAAACAAATCGGACATTCGCTTCGGTCAGTTTACCACCATAATCTACGCCGTATTTCGGGATGGTAAGACTTATGAACCTAAGAAATTCTGTTAATATATGGTAGTGAGACTACGAATTAAGCCTGCCGGTGGGAGGCTTAGTTGTGATGCTCATTTTAAATTTTTGAACTTTATCACACCACTCATCAATTAATTGACGAAGTTCTTTTGTATCAACTTCACACCAATTCCCCATAGCATCCTCTGCCAGTATAATATACTTTAGTCGTTTTAGGACTTATTTCCGCACAACATACATTTCCATTTACTTCTTCATATTCACTTTTCCCTGACAGTACTCTATCAAAACCTGATTTAATCCATTTTTCAAAGGGCAATACATCGCATGACATAAAAGTTGTCAACAACTGATATTTCTCATCAAATATGATACTTATATCCTCAATACCATTTTTTAATTTATATTCTTCTATTCTGTATTTCATTTCTATTCCTCCGGAAATGCTGAAATAATTTTACCACTTTGATCTAAAAACATATCTATTTTCATACCATTATTAGCTACTCCCGAATTTATAAAAAAGCCCTTATCGTTTATAGTAAAACTTTCACAGAAACACGCACCCTTTTGCAACATTCTGTTGCTAAAAGTGCGTTACATCAACATATTCATTTTGCAATATTCATTCGTATGCCTAACTCAACAAAGTTTTAGTGTCATTTATAACACCATGGATACTTAATTGCTTTTGGGCAACCATGATGGTTAATTAATAGATATGCATGGGTTGTAGTGATGCTATTAGATGTCTGAAAGTATAACCATAATTAAAATTATTCCATATTATATTTTTCTAAATCCTGTGCAAATGTATTGTTTTCGATAAGAGCATTAACAACTTCACTCTTTTTCGATATTACTAATATTAATGAACCATCCCAAACCACAATTTCTGAAACTGCTAATGGATGTTGCAATGCTATTGGATTTTCCCAAAATCCTTTATATCCATCAGCATACGGATAATCATATTTTAATACTTCTTCAAGTCTTATTTCTTTAGGGAAAGCAGAGAAGACCCCCCATATCCATTGGAACTCCTCTTTAGCTAGTAAATCTAACAAGCTTCTTCCTTCAATCCAACAGTATTCATTATCCAAAATTTTTACTATCTCTTCGTCACTTGGATAACATTCAATATTTGTAATAAGCCAATTATAGTTGTCCACATCTCCAATAATATTGCAAATATCTTTTATAGAAATCTCATCATTTTTTATTATACAACCTTTCATCTCTTCTCCTTAATTTCTTTTTGGTTTTCCATTGTTATATTCCCATGTATGTTCATGTGGGACTTCTGGATGTTCTTTGGGATTTCCATGGTCACTCATATCAACATCTCTATATGCTTTACCCTCAGAATCATACCATCGTCTAGTTTTTATATTTCCCTCTGCGTCTAATATGTCCACCGATGTATTCACTTCACCATATGGTCCTGGATTTTTATTGACTGAAGTATGCTTTAAGGACGGTGTAATATCTATTTCATTTCCTAAAGTAGATATAATAGTCTTTTTACCACTCTCAACAATCTTCCCCGCATCTTCTGCTGCACTCTCGGCTCCCTTGGAGACTCCATCAATCCCTTTTGGGGCTTTCGCCAGCTTGTTCGCCTCTGCTTCAATTCCATTCAGCCCCTTTGCAGTTACTCCACTTGCAACCATACCGGCAACCATTCCTGCTGTATCATTTCCTGTCACATCTGTGGTTATCTTCTGCGCACCGGCTCCGGCTCCCATTGAGATGCCTTCTTTGGCGACTATTGTTGCTGTGCTTTTGAATGTCAGATTTCCCGCTGTGGATGCCTGTCCGATTGGAATCATTGCGGATGCCGCAAATGCAAAGGCATTTTCTGTCAGATAATATGCGTCCTCGTTTCCCTGAAACAGGTCATCCTTTATGCCGTTTACTGCCGTGCTGTCAATGTCACCTGTGCTTCCATAATAAATATCCTGAGTGCCCTCTATGGCATCTGCAGCTCCGAATACTGCTGTTCCGCTTCCTACTGCTACTGCAACGTCAGCTACTATTGGTATTGCGGCACCTCCTGTCAGCACTATGCATGCTGCCCCCGTCGCAATTAGTACTGCTCCTCCAACTGTCCTCCAGATTCCCTGTGTCTTTACTTACAATCGAAATGTCTCTCTGACTTTTTATCTATTTCACCAAAAGAATGAAAACTGTTATTTATATAAATTTCTAGTTCCTGTTCTGTAAATTTATATTCTTTGAACAGTTTTGAAATATGTAATACCTTGGAACACGCATATATTATTGCGCTCCCATTAAATGGTCCTGTAAATGTACAAAAATTTCTTTCATCTATTACGTATGTATACCAATTTCCATTTCTTTCAAAATATCCACACTGATTTGGCTTTTCGATAAACTCACCAAAATGAAAATCTCTATACTTTTCCAGATTCTGCTCTGTTTTTTCAAATAACACATTTTTTATTTTTTCTGCTTTTTCATTTAACATATTATTCACCACTTTCTTATTTCTACACTTACTTAATCACAACAGTATCCATATCAAAAATTATTCCAGCTTCTTTTAAAGTTCCCCAACTATAAATTGTATTCATCTGCCCTGCTCCACCTTTCATATGAACATCACCAACATCCCATGCCGCAGCCTTTCCATAATATCCATATTTAGATGTTACATTATTTCCCGCAATTTCAACACCATCTGAAATATTGTTTTCTCCTATAATTTCCGGTCTTTCTTTCCAATTCAAATAATCCTTGAGCAAGTCTTCTGCAACATCTTCGTCAATTCCTAACTCTATTAACTTTTGTATCTTGCAGGTCATGCTATCCTCTACAGTAACTATATCTACAGTATCCTTATATAAATCAACATCAAATGTTCCTGTATTAACCTTGGCAGAACTTTTTGGAATTGATCTTTCAGAATTATTAGCATATGTCCCATCTGCATTTTTTCCATATCCCATAGTAAAACCTCCATCACCACCATCACGGCTTACAGGTATTTTACCGCTCAATTCACCAATACTTGCAATTGTATCTGGTTCATACCCTCCATAATATGGCCAATCAAGATTAAACGTTTTTTCTCCAATGGAATTAGTTGTTAACTTAATGAAATACTTCGCATTATGTGATGTAATTAAATCATATCCTTCAACTGCCCATGATTCTGGACTATTTTTTACAATATTATATATTTCTTCACTATTTAAACTATTGAAAGTCAATACTTTACTATCATCGCTTAATTTTTTATATTCATTATACGCGGACTCTGCATACCATTTATTACCCGAAACATTAAACTTAGTATCAATTCCATTCAGCCCCTTTGCTGTCACTCCACTCGCAACCATACCGGCAACCATTCCTGCTGTATCATTTCCTGTCACATCTGTGGTTATCTTCTGCGCACCGGCTCCGGCTCCCATTGAGATGCCTTCTTTGGCGACTATTGTTGCTGTGCTTTTGAATGTCAGATTTCCCGCTGTGGATGCCTGTCCGATTGGAATCATTGCGGATGCCGCAAATGCAAAGGCATTTTCTGTCAGATAATATGCATCCTCGTTTCCCTGAAACAGGTCATCCTTTATCTTCTGCTCTGTATTCAGAGACGAATACTTTGTACGCCTCTGCATTTGTTCTGATTATGGTATGAACGATGCAAACATAAAAGTTAGAAATTACAGATATATTCTTAATCAGCAGGCATTGCTTATTCATCAATTTTATTTTGCAATCATCATCCCTTGTATTTCTCCTGTATTTTTATCAATATAATATCTTCTTCCCATAAAGTCATTCGCATAAAGATATTTATCATCAAAATTTATCATTGTATATACGGTTGGATTTCCTTTCGGTCTCACTCCTATCTGCCATATTTTTCGTCCTTTCCCAGAATAACAAAAAACATTATTACAATCATCATAGGTTAATTTTTCTTTCGGTTTAATATCTAATAAAACATATATTTTGTCATCCTCAATTTTCACTTGAAATATTTCATCTTCAAAAACGATATTTTTATCACCTATATAAAGTATATTTTTTTCACTTTCCCATACTCCAATCTACTAAACTTCCTATTTCTTTAAATTCTCCAATGTATTGACCTTTTAAATCCATAGTTAGGGTTTATAAAATCATTCCGAACTCTTACATCTACTCTCTAACTCTCCAATTGCTTCACTAATATCTAAATCCCCATATTTTTCTCCAATACTTTTTATTATATTTATATATTTTCGCTTTCCTGTAAAAGCCAAAATCGAAATAATATAATCTGATATTTCTTCATTAAAGTACTCGATGTAATCTAAAATGCTGTCAATTTCTATTTTATCTGCAATATTCCGATAATTTGCAGCCGTAAAAACAGCATGATACATTGTTTCAAGTATTATATCATTTTTTTCATCTTTACTTTCTAATAATATTTGATTGCACAATTTTACAATTTCATCATCCGATATATTTCCATATTCAAACACATCGCTCATATCATCGTATTTCTTACACTTTTCATTCATAAATATTCTCCTGATCCAGCACCTTCGGAACATATCTCCCATTGAACTCCATTCACCGTTTATAATAATACTTTCACAACACACACCCTTTCACAACATTCTATTGCTAAAAGTGCGTATATCAGTATATCCAAAATAAATATTATCGAACTATATCTTTTGAAATTATTTCTCCATTTTCAAGATTAACCTTAAATCGCCTTCCATAAAAATCAATTGCTCTACAATTACCTTCTACTATATCAACTCCCACATACGGACTTCTAGCAGTTCCGCCAATAGCGACTGGTGCTGGTTTTATTCTCCAAAGCAATTGTAAATCTTGCGTATAACAAAACACATTATCATATCCGCCATCTTCATCAGTTTCAAACACGATAACTACTTTTCCTTCATATTCTGCGGCCTCAATAATTTTATTATCAAATTGCAATTCTTTTCCATCTAACAATATTTTATTATTTTGAATTTCTATCATTGTCCAATAATCCTTTCATTAGTAAATGTACCAACGTTTTTTCCATTTATTATTAAATCATACTGTTGTCCACCACCATCAAATCCAAATAGAGGATTAACTTCTCCAGTTCTCAATCGTGTTACTGCTTCCAAATTAACATCACATATATATTTAGGTGTATTGGGCAATGCAAATTTATTCTGTATTTCCTGTGGCGTTAATCCAACAATATCCTCTGCTTTCATAACCCAACCACCTTGCATCCTTGAATTTACTTTATCGTAAACACGCACATATGTTGCATTTTCTGTTAATTGAATTTCTGTTACACTTGTTCCTGGTTTATAGGGTGGCTCATATCCCATTGTGTCTTTAAATATCTTATTTACATCTTCTGCTGAAGATGTATTAAGAATCTTATAAGTAGTTTTACCACCACTCTGGTATGCTAAACACATAGGAATCAAAGCAGTCTTTTTCTATCTATTGCTTTTCTTTTATTCCTATTTCACAATTATCCTGTAATAGATAGAGGTGTGCGTCACCACTCTTGAAGCACTTGTGACTTCGTTCATTGAGACTGCTCCCTCTGCTTTGCAGGATTTTGCGTATTAGCTGGATGTTGGCAGCATATGTGCTGTACTTCGTATATCTAACCAGATTGTAACCCGCATTGAAGTGAGGATTCTATCTACTTACAATTCACATTAGAAAGGATTTCAATTATGTACATCGTAGGCATTGATATTGGCAAAAATCATCATGAAGCATCCATTGTTTCACCTGAAGGCAAACAAATCGGCCGTTCTCTTCGCTTTGCAACTACACACAAAGGTGCAGATTCTCTTATGAGCTTTATCTTCAAAAACATCGGTAATTCCCCTTGTGTATTTGGCATGGAAGCTACAGGTCATTACTGGTATCCCATTTATTCATTTCTAAAAGCAAAAGGATATACCATCTATGTAATCAATCCTATCCAGTCTGATTCTTTAAGAAAAATGTATATACGACAAACCAAAAACGATTCAATTGACTCTTTTTTAATTGCAAAAGTGATACGTTTCGGTCAGTTTGGGACTACTTCCATGGCTGATGAAAACATCCTTGCCATGCGTCAGTTATGTCGTTATCGTGATTCTGTCATTTCTTCCAGAACTGAAATTAAGCTCCGAATCGGCACAATTATGGAACAAATCTTCCCAGAGTATGAAAAACAGTTTTCTTCTCTTTGGGTGAGCACATCCATGGGCATTCTGGAAAAGTATCTCACCCCTGAGAATATTGAGAATGCACCAATAGATGAGCTCTTTGAAATCATAAAAGATAAGAGCCACAACCGACTTACCAGAGCTAAAGCCATTTCCATCAAAGAAGCTGCAGCTGATACCTTTGGTATTAAGATAGCACAGGATGCTTTCTCTTTCCAGTTAAAACAGCTCATTGACAGAATGAATTTTCTTGATAAGCAGATTGAAGCTCTTGACTGCCAGATTCTTGAGTACTACGAGAAGTTTGATTGTTATCTTCATACCATTCCCGGAATAGGCATAATTGGTGCTGCTACTATTCTTGCTGAAATCGGTGATATAAGCAGATTTAAAAATTCCTCTTCATTAATTGCCTTTGCTGGCATTGATCCAACTGTACGTCAGTCGGGTGAATTTAACAGCACACATAACCATATGTCAAAACGTGGTTCACCTTACTTAAGACATGCCATTTTTCTTGCGGCTACCACCTGCTCTTTTCACAATAGCCCGTTGAATGCATATTACAAAAAGAAACGTGACCAAGGTAAACATCACTTAACTGCCACAGGAGCCGTTGCAAGAAAGCTTACCACCGTAATTTATGCCGTGTTACGGGATAGTAAACCTTATGAACCTAAGAAGTTCTGTTAAATGTCTGGTAGTGAGACTAGGATTTAAGCCTGCCCGTGGGGAGGCTTAGTTTGCATGTGTAAAGATTAATCAAACTCCTCTATCATAATGCTACATGGACTAAAATTTTCATCTCTTTTCCATCCACACTTACCTTTCTTAGATACTAGAACCCTAAATTCATCACTATATACTTCATCTTCATCATCCAAATAATACAGCAAGCCATAACCTTTGAATTCTTTTACTCTTACGATCATTATCTAAATCACTGACCTCTAATTCATGCAAATCTTGGTTTATCAATAAAATTGAATTCTTATGTTTGCTTGTCATAGGACTAGTCATAAATTCTTTTATTTCATCATCAAATACAGATATTTGCTCCTGAATATCTGCATCGCTAACAGCAATATCAACGCCTTTATCATTAGAAATTCTAACTATTTTCTTTCGCTTTGTTTGAGCCAGAATTTCTCTTTCTTCTTGCAATCGTTGATACTGTTGACTTGTAGCTACAAGCTTATTAATAATCTGTAACTCTTCCTGAGTATTTTCGCCAAATCTTCTTAATAAAACCTCTCCTCCATGCAATATAGCGTCAACATCTAACAACTCTGTTCCATGCTTTACGGTATTATAAAGAGCTTGCAATTCTTTTTTATACTGTGCCTGAAGTTCTTGTATTTTTTTACAACTTGGTCCAATCTGGAGATCTTGCAACATCAAATCCACATCTCCCCCTAAGCATGAATCAATCTGATTAATCATTTTTTGAATTTTATCCGCCACCTTGAGACGACGCCCTCTTGCCTCTGCAAGACTAGCCATCTCTTGTTCGCGCAATTTAGCGTAATCAACCTTGGGTCCGCTCATCTACACACCTACTTTCTTGGTAATCCTGCTTTTAAATCTGCAAGAGCATTTTGTGGATTTTCTCTCAAATAAATAAGATAGTTGTACGCGCCCAACGGACTCAAAGAAAAATCTTCTACTAGCTTACTTGCATAATATCCAGATTCTACAACTCCATCTTCGAATGATTCTCTTAAAACATAATAATAAAATTCATTGAAGATATCCCCATATTTGTGAAGCTTATCCAATATAGCCTGCTTTCTTCTATCAGAGTAATCGGTCGAAAAAGATAAATAATCAATTATAACTCTATCTTCTAGCCCATCTGGTAAGCTTGGCTCCAAATTCATATGCCTATTTACTATTAACTCACCATTTACTGAAGAATTCATAACTAAATCTAGTTCTTCTTGAGAAATCTCAATCTGATACAATTTATCTGATATACCACCAGCCATAAAGCGTATATATGACTTTCCATATTGATTAAGAACAATTATACCTTGGTCTCTCTTTAATATCTCCATATCACTCACCTATTCCTTTTTTCATCCAATTCATTAACTCTGGATTATTAAACTTCATCACCTGATATTCTCCTCTAGGGACTGAATCAATAACAGCTTCTGCTTGATTTCCAGAAGTAAATCCACCAGGAATGTAGTATTTTGTCCAAGCTCCCATTTCATTACCATCTGGAATTCTTAAATGTTGCGGATCATCAACCCGTATGATTACAGGGTTTTTACCCCAATCACCTTCATCCATTCCAAATATTTTTTCCAATTTTGAAACATCACCATCTGCCTCTTTTAAGACCTTCATCATGTCTTCTCCAGAGGTAACAAACAAGCCACTATTATGTCCCAAAACACCACCATATTGATCATCTGGTAACATTGGATCGGTTCTTTGAATTCTATAGCAACCAGTTTTTTCAAACGGTTCTAAATGTTTCTGATAGTAGTCTGGATTTAAATATGTTTTAGGGTCAGGCTTGTTCACATCACGATTTACAAATTCCCCTTTTGAATAATCTGGCTTTGGCAAATCACGAATTTCTTTAATTCTATCAGAAGTCAATCCACTACCCTCTAAACTTTTCATTACGGCGTCGCTAACGGGCACTTTTTCTTCTACCTTAGCTACTTCTTTTGAATTAATATCACTACATTGAATTATTTCCCTTGACTTCCCATAGCTGGTCTCAACAACCTTCCCAGCATCTTCCGCTGCACTCTCGGCTCCCTTGGCTGCTCCCTCGAGCCCTTTTCCGGCTTTCCCAACATCTTCCGCTACATTTCCAGTTCCCTCGATTACTCCATCAAGCCCTTTTGGGGCTTTCGCCAGCTTGTTCGCCTCTGCTTCAATTCCATTCAGCCCC
>OLOM01002765.1_pt1 | contig 10323 bp, 8 predicted proteins | sample 1672531 | NCBI WGS metagenome assembly OLOM01 (sample SAMEA3136696, study PRJEB25190) | human gut metagenome | reverse complement strand
CTCAGTCGGCAGAGCACCTGCCTTTTAAGCAGGGTGTCCGGGGTTCGAATCCCCGACGAGGCACCAAAAGAGGAAGATACCCTTTGGTATCTTCCTCTTTTGCTGTCTTGCCTCCGGGAAGTCGAAGCTTATACCTCCTTCCCGCAGAAAGCGCCGCGGGGCTATTTTCTCTCCGCCGCCAGCTTCAGCAGGGTCTCTTTATCGTTAGGCGTTCCGTCCAGCACGGCGTTCAGCAGATACTGCAGCGCATCACCGACCTCTCGCCCCCGCAGCCCCAGCGCCATCAGGTCGCCGCCCTTCACCGTCAGGTCCTTCAGTGAAAAGCACTGCCGCTTCGCCAGCAGCGTGTTCAGAAGATCCTCCGCCTGCTGTATATCCGCCAGACGGCAGCGATCCTCCGGGCTTTGGGCGGCGTTGTCGGCCCGCTTCACCTCCAGCAGCTGCCGAAACGTCTCCTCTCCCAGCTGCGACACGGCGCGGGCAATAGCCTTCTCCGTCCGGGCAATATCCCGGTCGTGCCAGCGTACCAGTGTCACGATGCGTTCGGCCGTGCGGTTGTCCATCCGCAGGCGGCGGCAGATATCCGCCGCCAGGTCCGCCGAGATGGCCGGGTGACCATAAAAATGCCCCACGCCCTGTTCATCCCGGGTAAAGCACGCCGGCTTGCCGATATCATGGAGCAGCATAGTCCAGCGCAGGACCACCTCCGCCGGGACGGCGGCCACTGCGTGGGCGCCGTGCCCCCACACGTCGTAGATATGATGGCGATTGTGCTGATCGAAGCCCACGCAGGGCGCGATCTCCGGCAGGAACATCGCCAGCACGTCCGGCCAGTTCAACAGCACCGGCAGCACGTGACTGCCGCACAGCAGTTTATCCATCTCTGTCAGGATACGCTCCGGCGCGATACAGCGCAGCAGCGGCGCCTTCACCCGCAGCGCCGCATCGGTCCGCGGCTCGACCGAAAATCCCAGTACGGCGGCAAAGCGCAGCGTCCGCAGGATACGCAGCGCATCCTCCTCAAAGCGTCGTTCCGGCTCTCCTACACACCGCAGGATACCCGCCTCCAGATCCTCCCGCCCGCCATACAGATCGGTGATATGCCCGCGCAGGTCCATCGCCATGGCATTCACCGTCAGGTCACGGCGGCAGAGATCCTCCTCCAGCCTGTCGGAGAAAAACACCTGATCCGGCCGGCGATGGTCCGTATAGGTCCCGTCCGCCCGGAAGGTGGTCACTTCAATGTGCATCTCCCCCGCCCGGACCGTGACCGTCCCGTGCTTCAGCCCGGTTGGGATGGCATAGCCGTCAAACAGTGTAAGCACCTGCTCCGGCCGCGCGGCGGTGGTCACGTCCCAATCTCCCGGTGTGCGGCCCAGCAGCGTGTCCCGCACGCAGCCGCCCACGGCATAGGCGGCGAAGCCCGCATCCTCCAGCCGCTCCAACACATATCGCACCGCCTGCGGCAGCATGGCTTCGCCTCCCCTCACGTTTTTTCATCCTCCGCCGCCAAATACCGGCAAAAAAGCCGGTTGCATGGGCGGAAACGTTGTATTATAATAGTACAGTAATTTTTCTGTTCCTGTCAAGGAGGCAGCAAATATGTTTCATCCTACTGAGGACTTTCACAAGTATATCCACCCCGGCAAGCGCGTACACCTTGCCGGCATCGGCGGCGTGAGTATGTGCGCGCTGGCGGAGGTATTGCAGGGCATGGGCGTGACGGTGCAGGGCTCGGACATGAGCGAGAGCGACACGGTGAAGCACCTGCGCTCTGTGGGGATCCCCGTGGCCATCGGCCACTCGGCGGAGAACCTGAAAAACTGCGACGCGGTCATCCGCACCGCCGCCATTCACGACAGCAATCCCGAGATCGCCGGCGCCGTGGCCCGGGGCATCCCGGTCTATGAGCGTGCCCAGGCCTGGGGCGCCATCATGCAGGGCTACCGCAACGCCCTGTGCGTCTCCGGCACCCACGGGAAGACCACCACCACCTCCATGGCCACCCACATCTTCATGGCGGCCCAGGCAGACCCCACGGTGATGATCGGCGGCACGCTGCCGCTGCTGCACTCCGGCTATCGGGTGGGCAGGGGCGACACCATCATTCTGGAGAGCTGTGAATACTGCAACTCCTTCCTGAACTTCTTTCCCACCGTGGCAGTGATCCTTAACGTCCACGCCGATCATCTGGACTTCTTCAAGGACCTGGCCGATATCGAGCACTCCTTCCATGACTTTGCCGCCCTGGTGCCGGAGCGCGGCTTTATCATCGCCAACGCTGACGACGAGGGCGCCCGCGAGGCCGTCAAGGGCCTGACACATCCGGTGTTCACCTTCAGTGTCAAAGACCGCAGCGCCGACTGCTATGCCGACAACGTCTCCTTTTTTGACGGCTACGGCGACTTCGACGTGGTCATCAACGGCCTGACCTACGCCCATGTGTCCCTGCACGTCCCCGGCGCCCACAATATTTCCAACGCCCTGGCGGCGGCCAGTGCCGCCTATGTTCTCGGCCTTCCCGGCGAGGCGGTAACGGCGGGTCTGGCGTCCTTCACCGGCGCAGGACGGCGCTTCGAGCACAAGGGCACCTTCCGCGGCGCGGAGGTCTATGATGACTACGCCCATCATCCCGACGAGGTGCGGGCGCTGCTGAGTGCCGCGCAGGCGCTGCCCCACAAACGGCTCATCCTGGCCTTCCAGCCACACACCTACACCCGCACCGCCGCGCTGTTCGACGACTTTGTGGAGGTACTGCGCCTGCCGGACCGCGTAGTGCTGGCGGAGATCTACGCCGCCCGGGAAAAGAACGACATCGGCATCTCCTCCCGGGACCTGGCCGCCCGCATCCCCGGCGCCGTCTACTGCGCCACGCTGGAGCAGACGGCGGACGAGCTGGAAAAGCTGGCCCAGCCCGGCGATATGATCATCACCGTGGGCGCAGGCGACATCTACCGCGCCGGAGAGCTGCTGCTGAAACGAGGTGACGCACAGTGACCATCTCCCCCGTATCCCATAACACCCGTCCGGAGAGCCAGCTGCTGCCACAGGAGGCCGCAGCCTTCGACCTGCTGGACAAGCTGGGCATCGAATACGACCGCGTCAGCCATGACGCCGCCTTCAACATGGAGCTGTGCGCCGAGGTCAGCCGCGTACTGGACGTGTCCGTATGCAAGAACCTGTTTCTGTGCAACCGGCAGAAAACCGCGTTCTATCTGCTGTGCATGCCGCCGGACAAGCCCTTCCACACTAAGGACCTCAGCGCGCAGATCGGCTCCTCCCGCCTGAGCTTCGCCCCGGAGGAGAGCCTGTGGGAGCTGCTGCGCTGCCACCCGGGCTCCGCCACCATTTTGGGCCTGGCCAACGATACGGAGCACCGTGTCCGGCTGCTCATCGACCGTGAGGTCTATGACGCGCCCTTTTTCTCCTGCCACCCGTGCATCTGCACCAGTACACTGAAGCTGAAGACCGCCGACGTGCTGGAAAAGCTGCTGCCCCACACCGGCCACACGCCTGTTATCGTTGATTTGTGAGAAATACTGCCTGCCCTTCCCAACAGGCAGTATTTTTTCATATATATCACAAAAAGCCCTTGCGCTTGGAAACGTTTTCGGTTATACTTACCGTATTCCCACCGTCTGGCGGCACTCCACTTCATGCCGCCGGACGGCAAAAGATAAGGAGGAATACCCGCTGTGGCTGGCGGTGCGGCAGTGTGGAGACCTGTCGTAAGGCACCGAGGGCAATGCCCGTGCGAGGCCGTCTTTTGCGGAGGCAGGACGGTTACAGCCAAGACATATGGCAAAGGTCATTCTGAAGGACCTGAAGAAGGTCTACCCCAACACCGAGAAGAAAAAGAAAGCAAAGAAGGGCGAAGAGCCCCAGGAGAAGAAGAGCAATCTTCAGATCACCGATGAGGGCGTTGTGGCTGTCCAGCAGTTCAGTCTGGAGATCGCCGACAAGGAGTTCATCGTGCTGGTGGGCCCCTCCGGCTGCGGCAAGTCCACCACCCTGCGTATGATCGCCGGTTTGGAGGACATCACCTCCGGCGAGTTGTGGATCGGCGACAAGCTGATGAACGACGTGGAGCCCAAGGATCGGGACATCGCCATGGTGTTCCAGAACTACGCCCTGTACCCCCACCTGACGGTGTTTGAGAACATGGCCTTCAGTCTTCGTTTGAAGAAGGTCCCCAACGATGAGGTGTTCAGGCGCGTCACGGAAGCGGCGAAGGTGCTGGGCATTACCGAATATCTGACCCGGAAGCCCCGGGCGCTGTCCGGCGGCCAGCGGCAGCGTGTGGCCATCGGTCGTGCCATGGTTCGGGATTCCAAGGTGTTTCTGATGGATGAGCCGCTGTCCAACCTGGACGCCAAGCTCCGCAATCAGATGCGTGCCGAAATCATTCTCCTGCGGAAAAAGATCGACACGACCTTTATCTATGTAACCCATGACCAGACCGAGGCCATGACACTCGGCGACCGGATCGTCATCATGAAGGACGGCTTCATCCAGCAGGTCGGCACCCCCACGGAGGTATTTGAGCATCCCGTGAATCTGTTCGTGGCGGGCTTCATCGGCGCGCCCCAGATGAACACCTTCCGCACGGAGCTGGTGCGGGAGAACGGCAAGTACTATGTGACGCCTCTCGGAAGCCGGATTGAGGTGGACGGTGAGACCGGTGAAAATCTGGCGGCAAAGGCGGTGGACAGCCGCAGTGTGGTTCTGGGCGTCCGTCCGGAGCACATCCCCCTGTCCCAGCCGGGCCCCCATGCGATTCCCTGTACCATTATCGTAAATGAAATGATGGGCAGCGAGCTGCACATTCACGCGGAGACGGAGGACGGCGCCCAGCTGGTGGTTCGGGTACCCACCCTCGGCCTGCGCAGACAGGAGCGGGCGGAGCTGGTCAATGGTGCGAAGATCCATGTGAGCTTCCCCGGCGAAGTCATGCACCTGTTCGATCCCGAAACCGAGCGGAATCTGATCTACGGATAAGGCCTCACGGGTAAGCACCGCACCCCAAACTGCGCAAAAGTCGGTGCATGAAGGTTTTGTGCATCATTTTCTACCCCCCACAGGGGCTGGAAAATGGCACACTATCCATTTTGCTATGCGTTTGCATACCAAGAAGCCCCGCGAGCGCGGGAAAAGAATACATGTTTAATCTCCCCCGGCTGTACCGAAAAAATCGGCACAGCCGGGGGAGATTTGCGGTGACGATGGTATCCGGAGCGGTTTTGGATGGCGATGGCGGTCAGGGAGCGGCGGAGCCGAGGATCAGGGAGGTCTGGGGGGCAAGGCTCAGGACGGTGCCTTCCAGAGACGCTTCGCCCATGCCGATGACCTCCAGAATGGAGCGGCAGGGAATGTCCGTATCCGCAAGATCTACCGTAAAGGGAATGTCCGTACTGATGTTGTGAAGAATACACAGGGTGCTTCCCTCGTATTCCACGAGAAAGCCGCCGCACTTGGCGCTGCCAAGATTCACCTGTGTATAGGTGCCTCGGGGAATCGCCGGGTAACGGTTTCTTATAGAGATCAGGCGGCAGTAGTAGCGCAGCAGGCTCCCCTCCTGTGCCAGCTGAGACTCCACGGTTCCGTTGGTCTGCTTGGAAGAGGGATAGGTGCTGCCCTCCGGATCCCGGGGACTGCTGTCGTCTCCCCAGAGCATGGCAAGCCGCCGGTTGGCATCGGTATTGGCGGAACCTCGGACGCCCTTCATGCCGATCTCTTCCCCGTAGTACAGGAACGGCGAGCCGCTGCACAGCAGATAGAGATTGGCGGCCATCTGGGGAAAGTGGTTCGCCAGCATCAGATACCCGGCAGAGCGATCCATGTCGTGGTTGGAAAGGAAGGAAACCATCATGCCGTCGGGGTTCGCCTGAGAAATCTTGTCCTGAAAAGCGCACATGTAGCCCGTGAACCGGTTGATGTCCTGATCCTTGGCAGCGGAGGCAATGACGCCCTCGGCCTGGGCGGCGGAGAAATTGAAGCAGTTCATGGCCGGATAGTAGGCAAGGATCTCCGACTCGCCGGACCAGCACTCGCCCACAAGATAGACCTCCGGCTTCACGGCTCGGAGCTGATCGGTGTACCACTTCCAGAACGCCGCGCTTCGGCCGGTTTCTCCATAGTAAAGATACTTGACGGCGTCAAAGCGGAATCCGTCCACGCCCAGCTCCAGATAGTACTTTGCCACGTTCAGCATTTCCTCCCGAACGGCGGGATTCTCATAGTTCAGCTCCGGCATGTCCGGGGAGAAGTTGCACTCGTAATATTCGTCCGCCGTTCCGGGAATCTTTTCGCAGGTGATTCCGGCCGGAAGCGTCTCGCCGGTGTACCAGCTGTAGTAATCGTAGTAGGGATCGTCGGGATTGGCGTCGGCGTGGGACTGGCAGAAGGACTGAAACCATTCGTGGTTCCGGGCAGTGTGATTGATGACAAGATCGAGAATCACCTTCACGTTCCGGGCATGGCAGGCGTCGAGAAGCGCCCGGAGATCGTCCTCGGTGCCGAAGTCCGAGTCGATCCGGTAGTAATCCGTTGCGTCGTATTTGTGATAAGAGGGGCTGGCAAAAATCGGTGTCAGCCACAGCCCCTGTACCCCGAGACTGGTATCCGACAGGAGATTCCCGTCGTTCAGATAGTCCAGGTGCCGGAGAATCCCGTTCAGGTCTCCCGTTCCATCCCCGTCGGAGTCGGCAAAGGAGCCGACAAAAATCTCATAGAACACCCGGTAGTTGTCGTCCGTTTTGTCGGCCTCCGTGGGCACGGTCTCCGCCGGAGAGGCCGTGCCGCACCCTGCCAGCACCAAGGCCAGCAGAAGCGCCGCGGCGCGAAGAAGAATTTTTTTCATGTGTGATCCCGCCTTTGAACTTTTCATCCGAAAATCGTATCAGCATTCCGCACTGCGTCGGGTACGGGTCTCATACTATTTCTCGATAAAATGGTTAACACCATTTTATCCTGCGAATTCTTCGCAGGCCGCCGGTAGCGGCGAGAAATGTATGGACTTACGTTTTTTTGCGGCTACGCCGCTGGCTGCTGAAACAGCAGCCGAATAAAACGGTTTTTAACCGTTTTATTGAAAACTAGTATCAGTGGGTTCCCGTCCGGAGGAGGGAGAATACCTTCAGGGATTCCAGCGCGCGCCCCGTGCTGTCAAAAAACGCCTGATTGTCCACGGCGCTGCCGCCGTAGTATTTGCCCGCGTCCTCCGGGTCGTAGGAGGCGGCGTAGGAGCTGGCCCAGCCGGAGCCGTACTGCTCCCATTTCCGGCTGTTTTCCGCCCGGCTGCCGCCTCCGGCGCTGATCCATGCGCCCTCCCAGTAGAAGACACCGATGCCGTTTGTCGTGTCCTCTGCCATTGTACGGACAACGTCCGCCACGGCATCGGCCTGTCCCTGTACGGTAAGGGGATAGGGTTTGGCATAGCTGCCGCCCTCGCCGATGGTATTGCCGAAGAAATCCGTATCCTCCGGGGTGTAGGCGTAGGAGGTTTCCGCTACCATGACCTTCTTGCCGTAGGCTTCGGCAATCTGAGAGAGCACGGCGGCGAGATTCTCCAGCGTCCCATGCCAGTAAGGGTAGTAGGAGGTGGCGAATACATCGTAATCCAGTCGGAAATCGTCCAGCGTTTTCGCGTAGAAGCGCATGGCGTCGGCGTTCTCCGGATTCGTGAAGTGAACGGCCACCAGCGCCTCCGGGAAAATTGCCCGGACGGCTCGGGAGCCAGCCTCCATCAGATAGCAGATGTTCCCCCAGGTGGTTTCCCCGCAGAGACTGCCGTTGGTCTCATTGCCCAGCTGCACCATGCCTACGTCCACCTTGGCGTCCTTCAGCTGCTGAAGGCAGTCCGTGGTGTAGCGGTTCAGGGCATCGGCCTTTTCGTCGATTTCCATACCGACCCACGCTTTGGGAACCATCTGCTTACCGGGATCGGCCCAGAAATCGGAATAGTGAAAATCGACAAGAAGCTTCATGCCGTACCGGGTAGCTCGCTTGCCGATGGCGAGGGCGGTGCCGATGTCGCAGTTTCCGCCGCCGTAGCCCCGGCCGGAGCCGTCGTAGGGATCCACCCACACCCGAACCCGGATGTAGTTGATCCCGTTTTCGGAAAGGATCTCAAAAACGTCCTTCTCCTTACCGTCAAAATCATAGTACCGGACGCCGCCCGCCTCCAGCGACGGCACGATGGAGGCGTCCATGCCCAGAATAAAGGCTTCGGTCATGCCCTCAATCCTCGGAACATACAGCGTGTCCGAAGTGACGACCCGCTTCTCCCCGCCGCATCCGGCCAGGCACCCGGCCAGCAGGCAGACGGTCAGCCATGCAAACACCCTTTTCACGGTTCCTACCTCCGTCTCTTGCCGGATTGTGCGTTTATTTTTCGGATTGGACGGTGTCTTCCTGTTCGGGATTCCGGAATACTTCCACCCGTTCAAGCCGGATCGTCACACGGGTCTGTCCGCCGATGGTGCAGGTAAACAGTGTCAGATCCCAGTCCCCTGCTTCCATCCCCTCCGCGTCCATGGGGTTCAGCGTCTCCCGCTCCACCATCTGGAAGGTCACCACATGCTCATCCATATCTGTAAACAGGACGATGTCCCCGGGTTGGAGCTCCTTCAGCTTTCCGAAATGAGACGCATAGTTGTGGGCGCAGATGATCAGGTTGTCCTGATACAAGGAGCCTGAATACCGGCAGGGGGCAACCTTCAATGCGGGATAGTCCCACTGGCTGATCACCGGCAGCTCCAGCTCCAGCGACGGAATGCTCAGCACGCCGATGTAGTCCCGGCCGTTGATGGTCTTCACCGGCATCTCCCGCTGGACATCCGGCAGGGATTCCGGAGGGGTCGTGGGTTCGGCTTCGGTTTCGCCCGCTTCCGTGGGGAGCGCGTCGCACAGCTGGGCAATGACCTGCCGGGCGGAGTCCCGGGCTTCGTGGGACTCCCGTTCATTGTAAGCCGAAAGGAACAGGGCCGCCGCAATCAGCAGCAGCCCCGCATTGATCCAGACGGTTCCCCGGTTAGCCTTCATCCCTGGCCTCCCGGCGGCGGAACAGACCCACGGCGATGCAGCCAAGCCCCGCACAGGCCAGCACCGGCACCGGCCACCACAGCTGCCCGGTCTGGGGAAGCTTCTTCCCGCCGCCGCCGGAGGAGGGAGGCGCGGTGGGCTTGACCTCCCGCTCCAGATCGGTCTTGGGCTGGCTGGTCACGTCGTATTGGTACTCATCAGCGTAGAGGTAAGGCACGCTCACCAGGAAGGGAGCGGTTTTCCCGTAGCCGGGAGCGGCGGTTTTCTGCACCACCAGATACAGGCCGAAGGTCAGGTCGGAAAAGGTCGCGTTGCCGTCTTTATCGACGGTCACGGGATCGGAGGTGACGGGAGTCAGCTTCCCTTTCAGCTCCGCCAGCCGCCCCGCCAGATCCGGGGACTCGATGTCGCCGAATTCGGGAATGTCCGCCTGAATTTCTTCCACGGGGACGAAGCTGTAGTTGCCGTCGTCCTCCGCCACGTCGCCCACCTTGTACAGGGCAAGCGTGCCGCCGCGGACGGCTTTTCCCTTGTAGGTCATGGAGACGGTGATGCTGCAATGGCCGTTCCGGCTCTCATCCGGAACCGCGTGGGCGGCGGCGGACAGGGGCAGAGCAAGCAGGAAAAGCAGCGCCAGCAGGCCGGAAATAACATGCTTTCTCATGAAAAAACCTCCTATTTCTTTCTGCGCCTGGGCAGCAGCAGAAGGATCAACAGAATCAGCAGCATGGGGATCGCCACGACGGGCGCCACCAGCATGGGCTCTAACTGGACGGCGTCGGCGGTGACCCGCACGGTTTTGACTTCCTCGATATTGTCGATGCGGTGTCCGCGAACCAGCAGCCGGTGGGTATTGATGCCGTAGGGGGTGCAGGTCACCAGGGTGCAGTAGTCCTGGCCTTCTACAATTTCCAGTGCGGCGGTATCCTGCGGCTCCACAATGAGGATTTGATCCACCTCATAGGTCAGAATCTCATCCAGCACCCGCAGAAGGAAGGTATCCCCCTCCCGGAGCTTGTCCAGGTTGGTGAACAGCTTGGCGCTGGGCAGACCCCGGTGACCGGAGAGGACGCAGTGGGTGCTCTCCCCGCCTACCGGCAGGCTGGTCCATTCCAGATGGCCCACGGCCACCTGTAGGACGGGATCCTCCGTGCCGTGGTAGATGGGCAGGCTCACGTCAATTTCGGGAATCTCGATATAGCCCATGATGCCGGTGCCGCTGATGTCCAGCAGCCTCTCATACTGCGCCTGCTGCTCCTCGGTCAGGAAAAAGCCGTTTTC
>OLOM01002764.1_pt1 | contig 10325 bp, 2 predicted proteins | sample 1672531 | NCBI WGS metagenome assembly OLOM01 (sample SAMEA3136696, study PRJEB25190) | human gut metagenome | reverse complement strand
GGTGAGAGTTTTTTCGATTTTTTGTACCTATATAAGTGAAAGGGTTTTTATCACATTTCCAGACAAACCGGAAAGGGGGTTCAAACGATATGTACGATACCGCAAGACGGGTCGCACTCGTCAAGCAGCGGGTGCGGGAAAACACCCGCCGAAGGCAGCGGCGCGAGGCAATAAGCCTCTCCGCAGCGTGTATGCTGCTGTGCGCAGCGCTGACGCAGGCGGCGGACGCATTTGCAGTGCAGGGACAGACCGCCGCATGGGGCAGCTTCGGCGCGATGCTGCTGCGGGAGGACGCAGGCGGCTATGTGCTGGTGGGCGTCGTCTCCTTTGCAGCGGCGGCAACGATCACTGCGCTGTGCTTTCGGCTCAGAAACAGAGAAAACCGTAGAAAAGACGGGACAGGTAAGCCAGACCCGCAGAAACAGGAGGGAAAAACGACATGAAAAAACGAATACTCAGTATCTTGCTTATATGCAGCATGGTGCTGACCATGCTGCCGACAACTGCGATTGCATCAGTGAGCGATTCGCTGGGCAACACACCCGAGGAAAATCAGGCGATTTTGGAGCAGCTCTCCGCCCTGACTGGCGGTAGCAGCGACCAGGTGCTTTCCATGCTGAACGCTTTGGGGCTGCTGGATGAAGACGGCAATTTCAAGGTGGATCAAACCATCACGCTGGACGGCCAGGTGTTGACACTGGCGGCTGTCATGGAGCTGCTGGAAAATCCCGCCACGGATCTCACCCGTATAGCCGACGTGGATGGGACTCCGGTGGCGCTGGGCGATTTGAAGACCATGATCCAAATCGAACAGGAGCTGCAGCGGATCAAGGACACCTATTTCTCCGGCAGGGAGTTTACCGGGGAAGCACTGGAGAATCTCAACAGCCTGATGGAGCAGATGGAGCTGCAGGGCATCAGTTTGCAGTATTCCGCCTCTGCCACAGCGCCTGCGGGCGTTGAGACGGTGGATATGAGCGGCATGATGAGCCAAACGCTGGAGAATCTCGCAAACAACACTTGGAGCTCCGGGACTTTTACTGTATACAGCGGAAAACCGGTCGGCTTTTCCTACCGCATTCAAAAAGGCCAGCTCAGCGAGTATATCACCGGTGTGGAGGTCTCGATAGGCGGGACGAGTGGGGTCGAGCAAAGCGACGGGTCCTACAAGCTGACCTATGCGTATGACGTCCCGAATCCCAGTTTAGGTGGTTGTAAAATCACTGTCAAGGTTACAACCAAAGGAGGGAACCCAGCCTGGCTCGAGAATTCTTATTCCTATGGCGACCTGCTGGGGATGATCGAATTTTACGATGCGGAAAATCTGGTGTTCTATGACGGCGCCGCTTATACCGACCACTGTCAGCTCAAGCTAATAAAGACGGTTGACGCCCCCGCAATAAAAACATCAATGACCGCGCCGGGCTATGTTGAAGAAGTCAAAAATACAGACGTATTATATGATGATTTGTTTATTCCTTTGCTGGCAGAAGGATACACTGGCGGCAGTGCCGACAATCCGGACTTCGTTGCGCTAAGCGATACCATCAGAATTCTGGAGGGTGCCCGCAATTCGGTGCGTCCCAGCGGCTCCTCCCCATTTTATCAACCATACCAAATCGACGCCAGCATCGAGTTTAACTGGAGTACCAGCGTAGCTGCCTATACTGGCCCTGCGCCGTATGGCAATAGCGCCACACGACCCTATGCCCCGTTCTGTCTGACGGAGTACAAGTTCAATGGAACACCTCTGAAGATCAGCGGCGGCGGAAAGAAACCGGAGGACTGTACGATTAACAAGGGCGAAACGGTCAACATCTCCCTGCAGTCTACCACTCAAAACAGAGGGGATCAGCAGTACTGGCTACCCTTCGAACTGTATCTGAAGAATGTAAATAGAGATATCCTAAATTCCACCACCTCCGCCGAGACCAGCAACGCCACCGCCAAGCTGTTGGACTCGGACGCCCCCATCATTCAAAGCGTCACGGCCCCGGCGGGAACCTATGCCAGCGGACAGCACGTGCCCATCACAGTTACCTTTAATGAGTTCGTGGATCTTAGAAACGCCCGCGTGGCCATCAATGGCAAAGAGTATACCGCCGCTGAGCTCTCCATGAACAACTACGGTGTCACGGCAATGCTCTGGTACCCAGTGCAGGATACGGATGCCACCACGGTCACCGTCAATGATATGACCGGTGTGAAAGATGTTTTCGACAATATGCTGGATACCACACTCTATCAAAGCAACTCGATTGCCGGCGCCAAGCTGAAGAGCGTCTTGATGCGCAACGCCCCCACCGCACTGACCGCCGACTACGCCAACGGCAAGGCATCGTTCACGATGCAGGCCAACATGGCGCAGGCCTACAAGACCGTATACAGCAATTATCACACCCCGGAAGGCACAGAGCCGAAGGAAGCCCCTTTCCGCCTCGAGCTGAGGGACGACTCCGCGGTTGAACCAATCCATCTGCAGGTCTATCTGGACACAGAGAACGAAGCCTTCACCATTAGCGACTATGCAATCGCACCCGCAGCTTACACCCGCACCTATACGGTGACGCTGCAGGCCAACGAGGGCACGAAAGACGCGCCTAACTGGGTGAATGTTCTTCCCCTGACCCGGCAGTTCACGGTGACAAAGAAAGTTTCCGCGCACACGGTGACCATCGTCCCGGAAGCGAATGACGCCGACTATACGATTTCCCTCGCCGATTCCGCCCGCCCCACGCTTCAGGCCAAGGTTTTGGGGGCAGGCGGTGAGCAGGCCAGCTACATCACCGGTAAATGGAGCAGCAGTGACTCGCTCATTGCCACAATCGACGAGGATACCGGCGTTGTTGCCACCACAGGAACCAAGGTGGGAGCCGTCACCTTTACCTTTACGGCGGACAACGGGACTGAGGACGCTGCCGATGATGTGAAGGGCGAGTCAAAGCCCTATACCGTGACGGCAGGCGATTCCCTGGCACTGGTGATTTCCGGCGGCGCGTCCATCGTGACGCGGGTAAATCAGCCCGCCACCGTGCTGTGGAGCTCCAACGCCGCGCTGATGGCACCGGACAAAGAGTTCAATTACAGGATTGACCTGTATGAGGGCAACTACGCGAATGAGGCGGCGCTGAGCGGGCTCAAGCCCGTTGCGACTTATACCGCCGGCAAGGATAAAAACAGCGTGCGGATCGAGGAGAATGTGCTCTCCAAGCTCTCCAACGGCAATACCCCTGCCTACACGGTATTGGTCTCCATGCCGCACCCCAACGCCGAGGGTGAGGGCGTCCGCCTGTCGGCACTTGCCTGGATCATCGTGCAGGCACCGCCTGCCACAGCCAGGCTGACACCGCCCCAGAGCATTTACCTCAAGGATACCGACGACCCCGTCAATATCAAATGGTCGGTGGAAAACGCCACTGTCGGGGCCTCTCAATCGGCCACGCTGACCATTACCCGGGTCACAGAGGACAACACCACCCAAGAGGTGGCCCGTGAGCGCCTATCCGGTACCTCCGGAAGCATCCCCCTGTCATTACAGAGTGTGAAAGACGGCAATCTGAAGGACACCTATCAAGTGGTTTTGAGCGTGGAGAATCCTGGTGAGGAATCTCCCAGCACCGACTCCTTCCCCCTGTATGTCTACGATGCCGACGCACTGAAGGTGCAGGATGACAAAGGAGACACGATTTCTAAGTTGACCATGGACAATACCTCCAAGGTCAGCGGCAGCCTGCCCACCGATACAGCTGAAATTTTGCAGCTGCGCCAGGAGTTGGGGCTGATCGAGTACATAGGCATCAACTATGACGAGTACGGATGGAACTCCTTTAAAGACGGCATCCGGTGGCTCTCCAGCAACAACAATGCCATTTCCGTCAACTACAAGCAGGGCGGACTGTATGAGGACATCAGAAACTTCTCCTTTGATTCCTACCTTCCCGAAACCAAAATGGCACTGTCCGGCTTGGCCAACGGCACCGCAACCGTCACGGCTACCCATGCCGCCACGGGCATGCGTGCCGCCGTACAGGTGACAGCGAAAACGCTGCAAAATAAGTTCTATCTCTTCCAGCTGACGCCTGCAGCGGAAACTACGCTGCAATACACCGACGGCAAAGGTGTGCCCAAAACGGTCACGACCAACAGTGAAGGCGTGCTGGCGCTTTACGAACCCAACGGAATCGCCAGTGAGGTGTCTCTGCGGTCCGGCTCCGGCGCGGATATTTATCTGGGCACCATCTATAAAGAAAATCTGCGTTCCGGCGAGCGGGATGCCACAAAACTGCAGCTTTATCCCTTGAATACCTTCAGCCTTCGGCGAGTCGCCCGGGCATCTGTGACGCTCATCACACCGGACGGCGATCCTTTGGCGAACAAAACGTTAACCGTTCGCGGCGGCGTTTATAAAAACGGAGGCTACTGCGAAACAGCTCTGCTGGGCTCTGGGGTAGGAGCACTTGTCAGCGGCATCACCGGCGACACCTATACCACGGATGCGGCGGGAAATATAACCGTCTATCTGGATTCCACCCAGTTCTGGTCGGCCGAAAAGGGCGAGCGCAACACTACGGTGCTTTCCGCTCTGGATCAGCTGGAGTACATTCTGGAGATCAGCGCAATTGACGGCAACAAGTACTATCCGCTGCTGCTGACCGTCAACGGCAAGCTGGGCGTGGACGATGTAATGCGCACCGCAGAGGGCGTTGTCTCTCTGGAGCGCGTGCCGGAGGGGGAGGAAAACAAACCCTTCATTGTGGCGCAAAGCGTTGATTACGGTCTTGCCAACGGTCAGAAGGTGGATGTTCGCAACTCGACTGGGAAGATTGGCCCTAACAGCAGCTTTAAAACAGCAACCCTGCACACCACCATGTTCCTCTGGGGCGAGAAGATTGCCAACGCGAAGAATTACAGTCTCAAGATGGCGGACGAATACGGCGTACTTCCTGCCGCCCAGAGCAGCAGTACCAAACAGTATCCATTCTCATCCATCCCTGTAGCGGAAAACGATCTGACCCTCACAGAGGCCACCATGACCACCTCTGGATGGATCGCCGACGGCAAGGATGTAGGTATGAAAACGCAGCTGAGCCTGAACGGCAGCCTGCTGCAAGAGAAAATAATGCCCTTCCGGGTCGTTGATCTGACCCGAGTGCCCAAGGTGACAGAGGATGAGCGCGTCACCGGTATTCTGCTGACGATGAAGGACTCCAGTGGAGTGAATGACGTTGACTTTGGCGGAGTGGGCGATAGTAACATTCTCAAGGTACTGACCGGACGGCTGGATGATCTGAGCGGTCCGGTGGACACATCCGTGTTCAAAATGATTATCACCCCTAGCGAAGATCCCTCCGTGTTCCGTGCCATGATTTGGGCCGGGTACAATACGCTGGAGATGGAGGACATGGACTATTCCGAGGACGGCGTGGCCTTGGGTGCGAATGTGCTGACGCAGAACCTGGAAGTGGGCGTGCCCGGGACCGGGGATCTGAGCCAGATGGCCAAGGGTACCTATGATCCCAAGGGGGAGTACAACGCCAACTCCATGGCCGACAAGGTCACCAACACGGATCTCAACTTGCAGTTGGAGGGCTTTTACGAAGCGGAAATCCGCTATAACGCCGAAAAAAAGGAGTGGGAGGTTTTCACCGTAGGCGGCGGCTTTACCTCCGGCGTTGGCGTGGGCTTCTCCTTCAGCGTGAACGCCATGGCTGGCCCCGTGCCGTTGACAGCAACCTTTGAGCTGGGTGGTGCCATTCAGCTGGATTTTTGTACTGCAGTGCGCTACGGCCGGCAGGGCGAGGGTACAGAGCTTGCCTGGAGCGATCCCACGGCCACGGCAGTGAATGACTTTTTGACCACGCTGCGTATCAACGCCTATGTCCACGCGTTTGGCGGCATTGGCTTTGACTATTCGGTTGTGGCGCTGAAGATCGGCCTATTCGGCAATTTGGATGTGGACAGTCAGAATAAGTTCCTTTCCCGCACCTATCTTGCCGACGAGACAAAGCGCCAGATCAACGGTCAGGCCCTGGGGATCCAAAGCGAAGTGGGAATCAAATTTGTGGCCACCTTCCTGTTTATCTCCTACGAGGCGGTGATCGCCTCCGGAACCCTTGAAGGCACCAAGACTTTTAATGACTGGAAAACAATCGACAACTACTGGAATAACGCCACCAGTGGGCTGAACCTTGCCTCGCTGCGGATGGCGGCGGCCCAGAGCGGAATGCAGGTGGCTTCTGGCAGCGCAACGCTCCAAAGCCGGGACTATCTGGAGCAATATGCCCGTACTTGGGGCCAGCCCCGGCGGCGGATGATGCTGTTCTCTCTGAACTCCACCAGTGGGCTGGAAAACATCCAGACCAATGCCAACCCCACATCCTATCCACAGCTCAGCGATGACGGGAAGGTATTGGCCTACATCAACGACGGCAACAGCAGCAGTATTTACGACAGCCGGGCGCATTTCGCTACCCTCAATGACGGCGTCTATACCTCCTCCAGCCAAATTGACGATCCCACAGGGTTCTCTGGCTACGGCGACACGAGCGTTTCTTTGTCCGGCACTGGCAGCTTCGCGGCGGCGGCTTGGGTTCGCATGGGCACCGACCTGCCGGGTAAAAATGCCGGTGATCCCGTGACATTGGAAGAGCAAAACCTGCTGATGAACAGCACTGAGATCGTAGTGTCCGTCTATAACGGCACAACCTGGACTTCCACCCGCCTAACCAACGACGGCACGCCGGATCTGGCCCCAGCCACGGCAGTGGGCGGCGACGGCAAGGCCATCGCGTTCTGGCGCAGCGTCTACACCCCCGATCCCGGTACGCAGGGCAGCAACAACCTGCTGAACTTCACTACCAGAGATTGTATCATGTACAGTTGCTATGACAGCAGTAACGGCGACTGGAGCGAGTCCAAAATGCTTTATAACGGTGCTACTGGCAGCGTGAAGGCGTTGCAGGCGGCCATGCTGCCCGACGGAACCGCTATGGCGGTTTACTCGCTGGACCGCAGCGAAACCGGAGATACCTCCGACTACGAGATCGCCTATTGTACCGTGGCTGCTAACGGAACTCCCGGTACAGCCATGCTGGCAACCCGTGACAGCAATCTTGACGAAAACCCCCAGGTCGTTGCAACCAACTTCGGCAGCGGGGATGACCGATTTGTCATCGGTTGGCACAGTGTCCGAGACGGCAGCAGCGATATCCAGCTGTTGGCTGTGGACGGCGGAGGCACCATGTCCAACAGCTTCCCCGGCTCTCTGTCTGCCCTGACCAGCAGCGGCAACGCCGTCGTGGGCGGAGACTTCCGCTTCGCTTCCCTCAGCGAGAATTATCGCAGCATCAATGATCTTACCATCGTCTGGAATGAGACTGTCAATGACGCCAACGGCGCGGTAGATCACGGCATTTTGAAGGCGGCCAAGCTGCGCTATGCCGCAAATACCTACACGCTCTCCGCACCATTGGAACTGGCAGAGCTGCCGCCTCGCACGCTGGCTGACCACTTTGATGCCTATGTCAGCGGCGCCAATCAGGTGCAGGCTGCCATTCAGGCCACCCGGTATGACGATAAAAACCAGGAGGTAATCGGCGGCGTGACCGTTCCGGGGGAGGAAACGATCCTCTATACTGCTACCTCTGATTTTATCACCGATGCGGTGGCAGTGGAACAGATCGGTGTGGATTATGCAACGCTGGCGCTGAACAGCCTGACACCCATTCGCTTTACCATCCGCAACACCGGGCTGAACGATGTGACAAACCTAACGGTCAAGCTTGGCAGCGGGGAAACCGCCACCCTTACGGAAAAACTGCTGCCCAATGAAAGCACCACCCTTACCGTCTGGCACCATGTGGAGGACCGCGTGACCGACCCGAGCTATACCATCACCGCCGCCGGCGGCATCAACGAAAACGGCACAGTGTATCTGGATTATCCCGACATTGGCATCTCGCAAATGGAAGTGATTGCGGAGAGCACCGGCAAGCGCACGGTGCGCATGACCCTCTATAATTCCTCTGCTGCCACTCTGGCCGGCAAAAAGGGTCGCGAGGTGAAGCTTGCGTTCTATGCGGATGATCTGCATACCAAACATGCAGAGGTAGCCTGCGCCACAAACGGCGTATCGATCCGCGATAATGAAATCACCATTTCCGAAGACAGCGCCCTCGCCCGCATCGATCAGGGAACCTTTACACTGGACCTGACCTATGATCTGGGCAAGTATATGAACTCCATTGGCAAAACCGAGATCCCCAATGTGGGTACCTATCTGTACGCCGAGGCGTGGGCGGAAGGCAAGATCGGTGGAACGGGAAGCAATCAGCGCCTGCCGGAGTATGACGGCAGTGACAGCGAGGCCAGCGTCCATATGACCGGCGCACTGGCCCGCACCGGAGAGCGGATGACGATGGATGTGACACAGGGGAACGACGGCAACGGTCACAGCACCGCCGCCATTACCCTGCGCAACAACTCCCTGCAGTCTCAGACTAGCGCAGCTCTGGTGGCCACGCTGCTGGATGCTGCCGGGACTGTTCTGGAAACGAAAAAGACCAGTATTGGCGGTGCCATCTCCGGGGAAACCTTCCGGACGGAAACCGTCACCTTCTCCCGGCTTGGCACCCGCGTAGTGGTGCGAGCCGCAGTGCCCGGTAATGACCTTCTGACCTTTGAAGGTCTGGCAGTGGGGCTCGGTGATTTTACCGCCAACGGAACGAACTATACCTATACGTTGCAAAATGATAGCGGAGAAACATCTACGCTAGTCACAGCGATGTCTGGAAACGGCGAGCCCGTGAGCATCAACGGACAGGCTCTGTCCACCGGCGGCAGCGCAACCGTTGCCATCCCCAACAGCGGCACAACCGACATTGTCGTGGGAATCGGTGCTAAAACCTACACGCTGACGATTCTGCGCAATAGCGGCACAGGCGGCGGTGAGCATACTCACAGCTACGGCAGCGAGTGGAAGAACGATGCCGACAACCACTGGCATGAGTGCTCCTGCGGAGATAAGGCCGATAAGGCGGCGCACGACTTCAAGTGGGTTGTTGACAAGGAAGCGACCGCAACGCAAAAGGGTTCCAAGCATGAGGAGTGCAAGGTTTGCGGCTACAAGAAGGCGGCAGTTGAGATTCCGGCTACCGGCTCCACAACAAAACCGACCGATCCTACGCAAACCAACCCGCAGATCGGCACGATCATAAAGGATGCAGCAGGCATTTTTAATTATCGGATCACCGGAACCGATACGGTTGAGGTCAAAAATATGACGGCAAAGGGAAAGAGAAAAAAAGCAGTCAAAATCTCCAAAACCATAAAAGTGAACGGCAGGACCTTAAAGGTCACCGGCATTGCGGCGAATGCATTTAAGGGAAATAAAAAAATGACCTCCGTGACGATCGGCAGCAATGTGAAAAAGATCGGCAGCGGTGCATTTATGAACTGCAGGAACCTGACCCGGGTTACGGTAACTGCAAAGGGTCTGACCAGCATCGGCAAAAATGCGTTCAAGGGCGACAGGAAATTAAAAACAGTGAACCTGAGAAAGGTGAAGGCTCTGAAGAAGGTAGGCAAGGGTGCATTTAAGGGAATTTCGAAAAAAGTGACGGTGAAGGTGCCGAAGCAGAAAAAGAAAGCCTACAGCAAGCTGCTGAAAAAAGCAGGCATTGCAGCGGGTAGAATCAAGTAGCATAGAACGGGCACCGCAGTGATCGGCATCACCGTTTACAGCAAAAAGAAGAAAGAAAACGCTGAATAAATCAGCTGCGAACCTTTGAGCAAAGGGCGGTGACGGACATTGCCGTCATCGCCCTTTCGCTTGGACTGGAGAAGAACCACATGATGCAGGATTATCAATCGAACCGCCCCGTCAGGCAGCAACCGCCGGGACGATTCCCGAACGAGTCAGATCGAACGGTAGAGAGAATCAGAAAAAGGAAGAAAAAACAGACGCAGCGCCGTATGGTGCTTTGCGGTGCGATCGCCGCACTGGCGGTAATCATCGTTGGCATTATACTGCTGGCAAAAGGCTGCTCCGGCGGCACGGACGCACTTGCAGGCACATGGGAGTTCGACGGAACGACCACCTATTCCTTTGACGGCAGCGGAAGCGGCGCAATGGAGCTGCCCTCCATATCCTACGATTTCACCTATACCATCGATGGCAACAAGCTCATGATCGATTACGCCAACAAGTCGGTGCGGTATTCCGAATATGAATTTACCGTTGACGGAAATACCCTTACATTGATCGGTGGCGAGGGCACGGTCGGCGGGACATATGAGCTGAAAAGAAGCTCAAAGAAAAGCGAGGA
>OLOM01002763.1_pt1 | contig 10337 bp, 7 predicted proteins | sample 1672531 | NCBI WGS metagenome assembly OLOM01 (sample SAMEA3136696, study PRJEB25190) | human gut metagenome | reverse complement strand
TACTCTTGAACTGATCTAACTCAACCACAGCTTCACCTTCTTTCTATATATTGATACAGGATTTCCTGCCTGTCTTATACAATACCATATGGGCATGGAAATTACAACGAAAACGTGGTCAGGGCGTAAATATCCCCTCTCCTGTGCTTCAGAAGCGGCAGCTGCTCCCGGACTTTTTTTACCTCGTCCAGATCCAGTTCCACTATCTCCACGTCCGGCTTTTCTTCCATTTCCATGAGGACTTTTCCCCAGGGGTCTGCGGCAATGGAGTGACCCCAGGAATGATACCCGGCGTTCAGGTCTCTGGCTGGTGCAGCTCCGATGGTGTATACCTGGTTATCCACGGCTCTCTGGCGGAACATCAGCTCCCAGTGAAGGGGCCCTGTTGTCATGTTAAAAGCAGCCGGCACAATGATTACCTGGGCGCCTTCGTCCACCATCAGCCTGGCAAGCTCCGGAAAACGGAAGTCGTAGCAGATGCAAAGGCCCATTTTACCAAATTCTGTATCAAAAACCGTCACATGGTCTCCCGGTGTCAGGGTATCGGATTCTTTAAAATACTGACCGCCTTTTACATCAATGTCAAAAAGATGCATCTTCCGGTGCTTACCGATCTGATGACCATTTCTGTCAAAGACATAGGAAGTGTTATAAATATTGCCGGCTTCATCTCTCTCCGGCATACTTCCGGCTACGAGATAAATTCCGTGTTCTGCCGCCAGTCGGGAACATTTTTCCCAGGTATCTCCCCTCTCTGGTTCCGCATATTCCGGGAAGTATTTGTTCTCGTAGGGGCAGCAGAACATTTCGGGCAGGACTGCCAGATCGATTCCCTGAAGCTCCGGGCTGGCAAGAAGTTCTGCTGCCTGGGTGATATTGCGAAATTTATCAGTATATACATGTGTCTGAAGAATTGCAGTTTTTATAATTGCCATATTATCATACCCCTTCTCTTACAGCGAAAATTAAGTATCTGCTCTATTGACGCAGGATGACTTTCTCATATGCAGGGCGGGAGAATGAAGCGTAGCGGTGGCTACGGCGATTGACGACAACGCAGCATATGAAAAATCAGACAAGTCTATATGACTATTATTTAATATTCGCTGTACTCTGTTTCTGTGTAACAGAAATTCCAGAAAAAATAGCCCCACCGCATCATCAGGGTGAGACTATTTTTATCTTTATTCTCAGATCTTGGCAGCCTTACGTCCGCAGCACTGTTTGTATTTCTTGCCGCTTCCGCATGGGCATGGATCATTCGGGTATACTTTATCTTCTTTTCGCTGAACCGGTTTCTTCGGGCCTGCGCTGTCATCTTTGTTTGTGCCGGTTACCTTGGCAACCTGCTCACGCTCGATCTTCTGCTCTACATGAACATGATACAGCATACGTACAGTGTCTTCCTGAATGGAGCTGATCATGCTGTTAAACATCTCGAATGCGTTCATCTTGTACTCAACAACCGGATCTCTCTGGCCATATGCCATCAGACCGATACCCTGACGGAGCATTTCCATATCATCGATGTGATCCATCCATTTGCTGTCGATGCATTTCAGAAGGACAACTCGCTCAAGCTCACGAAGCTGCTCCGGTTCCGGGAACTCAGCCTCCTTCGCTTCATAAAGCTTCACAGCCTCTTCCTTCACAATGTGCTTGATCTCATCTTTCTTATGGCCTTTTACCTTCTCTGCGGTCAGCGGGTGGATCGGGATGATCGGAGTGATCGCAGTGTTGAACTCATTAAGATCCCACTCAGAAGAATCCATGTCATCGGAGAAGCACATGTCTGTCATGCTGTCTACGATATCTGTGATCATCTTATAGATGGCATCACGCATATTCTCACCGTCAAGTACCTGGCGGCGCTCCTCATAGATGATCTCTCTCTGCTCATTGTTAACCTGGTCATAGTCGAGAAGGTTTTTACGGATACCGAAGTTGTTGAACTCGATCTTCTCCTGGGCTTTCTCGATGGCATTGGAAAGCATCTTGTGCTCGATCTGCTCATTCTCCTCAACACCAAGGGATGTGAACACCTTCATCAGTCTCTCGGAACCGAACAGACGCATCAGGTCATCCTCAAGGGAAATGTAGAAACGGGATTCACCCGGATCTCCCTGTCGTCCGGAACGTCCACGGAGCTGGTTATCGATACGTCTTGACTCATGACGCTCGGTACCGATGATCTTCAGACCGCCGGCCTCTCTTGCCACATCGTCAAGCTTGATATCGGTACCACGGCCTGCCATGTTGGTCGCGATGGTAACGGCATCTGCCTGTCCTGCCTGAGCTACGATCTCAGCCTCAAGCTCATGGAACTTGGCATTCAATACATTGTGGGGGATTCCCTCTCTCTTCAGCATTCTGCTGAGAAGCTCGGAAGTCTCGATGGTGATCGTACCAACCAGTACCGGCTGATGTTTTGCGTGAGCTTCCTTAACTGCCTCTACAACGGCATTGAATTTCTCTTTCTTTGTCATGTAAACAGCATCGTCAAGGTCTTTACGCTGTACTACACGGTTGGTCGGGATCTCTACAACGTCCATGCCGTAGATATCACGGAACTCTTTTTCCTCGGTGAGGGCTGTACCTGTCATACCGCCTTTTTTGTCATATTTGTTGAAAAAGTTCTGGAAGGTAATGGTTGCGAGAGTCTTGCTCTCTCTCTTAACCTTCACATGCTCTTTCGCCTCGATCGCCTGATGAAGACCATCGGAGTAACGACGGCCCGGCATGATACGTCCGGTAAACTCATCAACGATCAGGATCTCGTCATCTTTTACAACATAATCCTGATCCTTGTGCATCAGATTATGTGCACGAAGTGCAAGGATGATGTTGTGCTGGATCTCCAGGTTTTCCGGATCTGCCAGGTTCTCGATATTAAAGAATTTCTCAACCTTCTTGATACCCTGCTCGGTAAGGTTGACGATCTTATCTTTCTCATTTACAACGAAGTCACCGGTCTCGATAACCTCCTCACCCATGATGGCTGCCATCTTGGTCATCTCATGGCTGGCCTCACCACGCTCCAGCTGCTGTGCAAGGATATCGCACACCTCATAAAGCTTGGTGGACTTGCCGCTCTGTCCGGAAATGATCAGAGGTGTACGTGCCTCATCGATCAGGACAGAGTCGATCTCATCGATGATACAGTAGTGAAGATCTCTCTGAACAAGCTGTTCTTTATAGATGACCATGTTGTCACGAAGATAATCAAATCCAAGTTCGTTGTTTGTTACGTATGTGATGTCACATCCGTATGCCGCACGACGCTCTTCCGGCTTCATGTCATTAAGTACCACGCCTACAGTCAGGCCAAGGAACTCATGAACCTTACCCATCCACTCGGCATCTCGTTTTGCCAGGTAGTCGTTGACGGTTACGATGTGGACACCTTTTCCCTCAAGGGCATTCAGATATGCAGGAAGTGTGGAAACAAGAGTTTTACCTTCACCTGTTTTCATCTCGGCGATACGGCCCTGGTGAAGGATGATACCACCGATAATCTGTACACGGTAATGCTCCATTCCAAGTACACGCTTGGCTGCCTCACGTACGGTGGCAAATGCCTCCGGAAGAAGATCATCCAGTGTTGCACCTTCTGCAAGACGTTTCTTATATTCTCTTGTTTTGTCTCGTAACTGCTCATCCGTAAGCTGCTGCATCTGAGACTGATAGCTCTCGGTTTTTTCAACCAGCGGCATGATACGTTTTACCTCACGCTGGCTGCGGGTTCCAAATACTTTTGAAAAAACATTCATGTTTCTGCTCCAATCATTTTATTCGAATAAGACTGCTGTCTCTGATCTGTCCAATTTTGGATCATTCCAGTTCTCTGTTGATATCCGTTATACTGGATCACATATGGTATATATTCTACCACTTTCCTGTTATAAAAACAATGAACAATTATTTAACAAATCATGTCAGGAACAACAGAAAATATCCCGCATAGGATCCTGTTTTCGAGGATCCCGCGGGATATTACAGATCTTATTTCCTTACTTTTGCATTTTTCACACTGCTCCAGGCACCGTAATATGTCTTTCCGCTCACTTTTTTGTATGCACGGATACGAACATAATAAGTGCTTCCCTTTTTCAAACCGGAAAGTGTTCGGGTCAGTGCACTGGCGGACACTGTCCTGGACCCTCTCATGGACCTTGATGCCGCATACTGGATCTGATAGCCGGAAGCGCCAGCTGCTTTTTTCCAGCGGACAGTCAGCTTCCCGGAAGCCTTGCTGGACGGTTTGTACTGCACCGGAGCTGTCAGGCGGACGATCCTGCTGCCGTTTTTGTTATAAGCACTTAAAGCAGAGCCCTTGTATGCGCGGACTGTATAAGTATACATGGTTCCTGATTTTACTGATCCGTCTGTGTAGACCAGCGTATTGCTTCCGCTTACGGTAGCGATATTGACCCACTTGCTGCTGTTTCCGGTCCTTCGATAGATCTTATAGCCGGAAGCATTTGCAGCTTTTTTCCATTTGAAGACGATGCCGGCAGGGCTGTTGGAAGTGCCGGATAACCCGGGCCTGGTAAGCTTTACCGTTGTAAGGGCCGCGGACCGGAACTGGTATACGGCTGACTGTACTTCATCAGTCTTTTTCCATTCAGATTTCTGATAAACATACTTCTGGAAAAAGATATACATGTTATAAGTTGCGGCTTTGTTTATTCCTTTGGCAGATCCGATCCGCCATGTAGTATTCTTCCTGTTATCGGTTGGATTTGGTGAAGTACTCCAGTAAACCGGCACCCACTTCACATCTCCAGGCCCGGGATTTAAATTTGTAGTTCCCGCACCGGTCACGGTAAAATTATAATATTTATTCGGAGTAAATTTCAGCGGAGAATCCAAACCTCTGACGACACTTTCTCTGACATCCGGTATATAAGGTGTATAGGCTGGCGTCGGCGTCACATCATATTTCGGGCGGGTTCCCCTGTAATTCAACTTTAATTTTTTCAGGTTGCTGGTTCTTCCGTCTGAACCCAATACCTTAAGATACAGATCAAATTCTTTCTCTGTATCCAGATTCTTAAGATATATCACAAAGCTTCTGTTTGCAGTAACCGCCACACGAGAGTTTCCCGTATCGACCCTCGGAACATCAGATGTTCCGTCCTTTTTTCTCGCTACAGCTTTGTAGTAGCAGGCTCCGTTTGCATCAACTTTAAGTGTCACATTTACAGAACTGCGGCTTACCCATTTTTCTCCGGTCCATTTTACGTTTATTTTTGGCACCGGTGTTGGTGTCACTGTCAGTTCAGGATCCGCTGTCGGTGGCACTGTCGGCTCCGGATCCGTTATCGGTGTCACTGTCGGTTCCGGACCCGTTATCGGTGTCACTGTCGGTTCCGGACCCGCTGTCGGTGTCACTGTCAGCTCTGGAGCTGACGCTGACATAGCTTCTGCGTTTTCTTCTATACTGTCTCCTGCTTCTTCAGGTATCAGTTCTGTCAATAATACTTCCGGATCATCCTCACTGGAGATCTCTTCTGAAACTCCTTCCTCAGCTCCGCCGAAAGCATCCTCGCTGTTCTCCGCATTTTCCTCGTTTTCCACATCTTCCATGGTTGCATCGGAAGAGTTATCCACCATTTCCTCAGAAATATCCTCACTGTCTTCTGCAGGCTGCTCAGTCTCTCCCATAGACTCTGTAGTTTCCTCTGCGGAAAACACTTCCTGGCTGTCCGCAGCATTTTCTGTGATTTCTGCATCACCGCTGCCAAACTCTGCAGCCATACCGGTTGCCGGAAGCACCGTCACACAAAGCGCGGCACTTAAAAAAAGTGCCAGAACTTTTTTCTTCATTTACCTTCCTCCCTTTCTCCGTGTGTTACATATTTGTTATGTCAAGGAGATATTCGCACTCCACACAGTATTATTTTTCAGAAAGTGGGGCTGACTGAAACTTGTACTGTACAGACTGTATCTTATCCGTAGATTGCCATTTGGAATCCCTGCAGGTATATTTGCGGAAGAAAACATACAGATTAAAAGTTCCCTCCTGGTCGATTCCTTCCTTGGAACCGATCTTCCAGGTGCTTCGGATCCGGTTGGAATTCGGATTCGCAGATGTGCTCCAGTAAACAGGCACCCACTTAATGTCTCCGTTTTCCGGATCCTCATTATCGGTACCGGCACCGATAACCTTAAAATCATAAAATGTATCCGGGTAGAATTCCAGAGGAGAATCCAGCCCCTCTACCGTACTGTCCTCTGCCTTTGGTTTGGATGCTTTATGTTTTTTTTCAGAATCTGTTTTTTTCGCCGGGCGGCTGTCCTGATCCAGCTCCATCCGCTTCAGATCACTTAATTTCCCATTCTCATCCTCAATCTGGATATACAGATCAACTGCCTGGCCTGTATCCAGGTCTGCAAGTGTGATCCCGAACTCTTCATCCTCACTGATCAAAACCTCATCATTCACGGTATTTCCGGTCTCAATCTGAGGCACCTGGGGATTTCCGTCTTCCCCCCGCTCTGCCCATTTATAATAGCAGACGCCGTTAACGGCTGACGTAAGCGTTATCTCTGCCTGGGAATAGCTGTCCCATTTAAATCCTGTCCATTGTATTTCTGACTTTTGGGAATCCTTTGTATTGTTTTCTCCGGAACTCAGTTCCAGGTCCTCCACAGTCTGTTCTTTTATGGTGTCACCACTGTTAAATTCCGCTGCCATACAGGTAGCCGGTATCATGGTCATACCAAGAGCTGCACTTAAGATCACCACAGGAAGCTTCTTTTTCATTTTTCCTTTCTCCTTTCGCATATGTCTTCATTATATAATTCTCCCCTATTGCTTGCAACAGAAAAGAAACCTGATTTTGCTGTGGCATAAAAGGCTCCGGAAACCTGCCGATTTCTCACACAGATTCCCGGAGCCTTCCATTCAATATTCAATTGTGATAATAAAATCCCCTATCAGAACTCTGGTTCGATCAGTCCGTAAGTATTTCCTTTACGTTTATAAACTACGTTAACCTGCTCTGTCTCAGCATTAAAGAATACAAAGAAATTATGTCCGAGAAGCTCCATCTGTACGCATGCATCTTCCGGATACATTGGTTTGATCCCGAATTTCTTGGTACGGATAATCTTAACTTCCTCATCCTCTTCATAATCCTTATCAAGGTATGCCTTCTGGAAGTTTGTGGATTCCTGCTGCTTGTCAACGATCTTGTTCTTGTATTTACGAAGCTGACGCTCAATTACCTCTTCAACCAGATCGATGGATACATACATATCATTGCTTACCTGCTCGGAACGGATAATGTTACCTTTCACAGGGATCGTTACCTCGATCTTCTGGCGATCCTTCTCAACGCTTAAGGTTACTGAAATCTCAGTTTCAGGAGTGAAATACCTTTCAAGTTTACCAAGCTTGTCCTCAACAGCTGTTTTAAGTCCTTCGGTTACTGCTATATTCTTTCCACTAATAATAAATTTCATGACTTCCATCCCCTTTGCTGTTTTATGTTGCTATTATAACATATTAAATTGAATTTTAACATCACTTTTCAAAAATTTCATAAATTTTTTCCAAATTTATTCGATATATTCCTTCAAAATGTTTTTTTTGTCGTGAATGCGCAACTATTAGAGTATTTCATCTAATTAATTCATTACAAATGTATATCTGCACACCAGTGCCAGAAGATTGATGGGACAAAAGCATCTGCTTCACTATTTGTATATACTATTTCATTTTAGCCAGAGCTTCAAAGGGTATACTTCCGCCAAAAATATCCAAAGCACTGCCAACAGTCACATCCAGTCTGCCCTGACCTGCTTTTCGAAGCTCTTCAATATCTGCCATAGAACCCACACCGCCTGCATAGGTCACCGGATGGGCTGTATACTGTCCCAGAAGCTTTGCAAGCTCTGTTTCCACACCTCGGGCCTTTCCTTCCACATCCACTGCATGGACCAGAAATTCGTCGCAGAAGCTTCCAAGCCTTTCCATCAGCTCCGGTGTCACGATCTCTTCTGTAAATTTCTGCCATCGGTCTGTGACAATATAATATTTGCCATCTTTTTTGCGGCAGCTCAGGTCAAGTACAAGATGTTCTTTCCCTGCAGCATCACGGATCTTCTCCAGATTTTCCCAGGAGATCACTCCGTTTTTAAACACATAGGAGGTTACGATCACGTGGCTGGCGCCAGCCTCCAGATATTCTGCCGCATTCTCCGGGCAGATGCCGCCTCCGATCTGAAGCCCTCCGGGATATTTTCCCAGAGCCTGAAGTGCCTGGGCTTTCGTTGCTTCATAGTTCGGGGAATCCTTTCCGTTCAGAAGGATCACATGACCGCCCTTTAATCCTGCCTTCTTATAAAGCTCTGCATAGAATGCCGCATCCTGCTCTGACACAAAATTTTCTGCCGCCTGATCCCCCTGATCCTTCAGGCTTCCTCCTACGATCTGTTTTACTTTTCCGTTATGTATATCAATGCATGGTCTGAATTTCATAATCCTGTCCTCCATTTTCTTTCCATGCACTGATAATAGCATCTGAAACAGTTTTATGCAATGCTGTGGTAAAATATCTGTTATCTTCCTTCTACCGCATTTCCCACTGCGTTTCCGATATCATCCACTGCATTACCTACGCCGTCGCCAAGGTCCTTTACACTGTCACCCAGCTCACCGGATACAGTTCCGTCATTTTCGTTTCTGTCAGCATCCGCAGCTCCGGGTGCTGCTGTCCCGTTATTTCCATTTCCTGCAGGCGTCACGGTAATATTTCCATCGGACATCTCATTGTTATCCGTGCCGGAATCCTTAATGCTCTCTCCATTGTCCTTCACACCGTCATTGTCTGCTTTTTCTTCCATAGTTTCATCTTCTGCGGCAGTATTTTCGTTTGTATCTTTTTCCTTATCCTTCGTGTTTTTATCTTTTTCACCCACTGTTTCATCCGCATTATTTACCTCTGTGCCGCAGGCTGTAAATGTACACAGAGACAGGGTAAGCAAAGTACCAAAAAGAATCGCCTTCCATTTTTTCATATGATCTTCTCCTTTTTCTAAAAAATTCTGTATTCCTAATATGGCACTTTTTCCGCTATCCTATTCTGGAAAAAATTTCAAAAACCGCAATTTCATCCAAAAAAGACGGGGTCCGATCTTACACGAACCCCGTCTGTATTACCTGTAATTTTATTCTGTTGCGGCTCAATCTGTCAGAATCAGCCGATCACGTCACTCATATCATAACGTCCTGCCGGTTTGCCTGCAAGGAATTTGGCTGCTTCTACAGCACCTTTTCCAAAAATAGCCTTGGAATATGCAGTATGCTTGAACTCGATCACTTCGTCCTGACCTGCAAAAATTATCTCATGCTCACCTACGATAGTTCCGCCGCGAACTGCGGAGATACCGATCTCCTTATCATCGCGTTTTTCACGTTTCTGGCTGCGGTCATATACATAATGATACTGATTATCCATAGCTTCATTAATGCTGTCTGCCAGCGCAAGTGCAGTACCACTTGGTGCGTCTAATTTCAGGCGGTGATGCTTCTCTACGATCTCCATATCAAAGCCTGCAGCTGCAAGAACCTTAGCTGCGTCCTGAACCAGCTTCAGAAGTGTGTTGATGCCAAGAGACATGTTTGCGGATTTCAGCACTGCTACCTTTCGGGATGTTTCTTCCACTTTTGCAAGCTGCTCCTGGCTTAAACCGGTACTGCACAGAACAACCGGGATCTGGCGTGCCGCGCTGTACTCAAGAAGCTTGTCTGTTGCCTTTGCGGAAGAAAAATCAATGATCGCATCTGCCTCTACCTGACATGCGTCAATATCGGTAAATACCGGATAGCTGTTTTTTCCCTGATCTGCAATATCAATACCTGCTACGATCTCAGCATCCGGATCTTTCTCCACAATGCCGCTGATGACCTGGCCCATATGTCCGTTGCAGCCGTGCATGATGATTTTTACCATAGTATATTCTCCTTTACCTTTCGCTTACAGTCAGATCACTTAGCAAGCTTAAGGCCGAATTTCTCGATCTCTTTTGCAAGAGCTGCCTTTGTGTCCTCTTCCATCTCGCAGAGCGGCATACGAAGCGGTCCTACGTTCATTCCCATAAGATTCATAGCTGTCTTAACAGGAATCGGGTTTACTTCGCTGAACAGCGCATTGATCAGCGGAAGAGCTTTCAGCTGATCCTCTGTTGCTCCCTTGGTGTCGCCGTCGAAATATTTCATGACCATGTCATGTGTAAACTTCGGTGCAACGTTGGAAAGTACGGAAATAACTCCAAGTCCGCCAAGAGAAAGAATCGGAAGTACCTGATCATCATTTCCGGAGTAAAGC
>OLOM01002754.1_pt1 | contig 10358 bp, 8 predicted proteins | sample 1672531 | NCBI WGS metagenome assembly OLOM01 (sample SAMEA3136696, study PRJEB25190) | human gut metagenome | reverse complement strand
GTATTTCAGGGAGAGATTTGTTTGAATTATAAATAGAAATATGCTATAGTAAACATAGAACAAAATGAACTGCTACAAGTATAAGGTATAGAATAAATGCTTACAGTTTCAAAACTGAATAAAGAAATATTTACAAAAGATATAAAATGTGTCTCTCTGGGAAAACTAAGTTCTGAAGTTGCTGAATTTATATTAAAGAAAAGACCAGACTTGACGGATATCATTTCAGCAAAGCAGGAAATAATTTTCTGGGCTAATCGTGTTGCACATACTCGGGAGATGGGAAACTCTCATATAGAACAATGTATCCTTTAATGGATGCACAATTATCTCATTACATCGATAAAGTACGTGCATGGAAATATTTACCAGATAAAAATATTTGACTTTCAGGGAGAATAGAATATAATAAACATATAAGAATATAAACAAATAAAATCTGAGGACGGAACAGGCAGCCGTCGCGCCATATGGGTCTTAAAAGAGATGTAGGATTGTCACCCTACCTATTTTATTTGTTTATTAAGAGCTGTTGCTATACGGATGTAAAGAATCTGAGTGGTGGCAGCTCTTTTTTTGTGTCGAAAAACATCAGTTTTTTATTTCTTTTTTATGACAAAAAAGGATTATCATTGTGCGGTGTCTGTGATATGATAGGTTCAGAATTTCAAAAAGTTATAACTTTTTGAAAATACGGAAGATATACGGAGTGAAGGGGAGAAAATAAAATGAAGAAACTGGCAAAGAGTCTTCTGGTTATTTTGATGGGACTTTGTATGAGCGTCAATGTCATGGCAGACGTGCAGACAGGTAAGACAGAACCGGATTACAGCACAGACTATTATATGATCGTGGAATCAAAGGCAGGAGGAATTGATTTTTATTCACAGCCGGATTTTGATTCGACGAAGTTGAATGATGAGCAGATACCAAACGGTACAGCACTTCATATTACGGGAGAAGTTGAAGATACAGAGAATAATCGAACCTGGGGATATACAGAATACCACAAGATGAATGGATATGCAGCACTGGATGAGTGCCGTCCGGCGCAGTCCCGGAAGGAAGCCATTGATTCAGAACTGTATATCGCAGGAAGGGATCATGTAAATTATAATGCGGATTATGATGTAAAAGCCTATGCAGAAGAAGGCACGCAGAAGCTTTATCAGGGACCGGGCGAGAAATACGGCGAGGTCCCGGGTGTACGCGACATCGAAAACGGAGAAACGCTTCATATTACACAAGATGCTGAAATGGTGGACGGAAGCCACTGGGGCGTGACAACGGTAGATGGAACCGAGGGCTGGATGGATCTGGAGAAGACGGAAGAGTGGCTGAAAGAACATCCGGAAGCACAGACAGAAAGCGCCGATGCTGAAGCGGCAGCAGAAAATGCAGTCAGCGCAGAGCCTGTCGAGGATTCAGGAGAGACAACAGCTTCGAAAACAACGGAAAAATCAGCGACGGCAACCACACCGAAAGCGACCGCGACACCGAAAGTGACAGCAACTCCGAAACCGACAGAGACACCGGCGCCGACCGCAACAACTGAGCCGACAGAGACCCCGGCGCCGACCACAACAACCGAGGCAACTGAGACACCGGCGTCGGCTACAACAACTGAGCCGACAGAGACCCCGGTGTCGACCGCAGCTACCGGGTCGACTGAGACACCGGAAGTAACAGCGACGGTTGAACCGGAAAAAGAAAATACAGAAGCTGCACAGGATGCGACAGATGCCGAGAGCCGTCAGGCTTCCGGACAGGATGTCAGAAGCACATCCAGCCACTGGTACCAGAATCCGTTTATCTGGATTATTGCGGCAGCAGTTCTGGCAGTAGCAGGATTATTGATCTATCATTATAAGAAAAGATAAGGAGTAATAATCATTCATAAGAAAAGATAGAGAGTAATGATCATTCATAAGTTTACGGAGGAGAGGCCTGAAAAGGCTTCTCTTTTTGCGTGATGAATGAGGTTTTTAGTGTTTGCGATGACTTGGAGTACACTTACTATTATCAGAGTCATCCACAGCCCGAAATTTGGTTACCTCGTATTGCATTTACTATTATTCAGACTATCTAATTGGCCTGATTTTGCACGGTTACCTGTGCGGAGGACTATCCAAAAGGTCAGTTTTAATATTAGGTAGGAAAATATTCTACATAAATGTGAAATTTCATGCAATTTCAGTTCAAATAAATACGATTTATTGACATGAAATGTAAGTCATGGTAAATTTAGCATATCTATTTTCCAATAGGCTAATTGTGACATAAAGTACTTTATGTTGAATAAAAAAACGAAAGAGATGACATTGTGGCATTAAGACGAGAGAGAATGAGGCTTGGTGATCTGCTCATCAGGCAGGACGTTCTTACCGAAGAAAAACTGAAAAAAGCACTGGAACTGCAGAAAGGAACCGGCAAGAAGATCGGAGAAGTTCTCGTAGAGAATGGTTTTATCACTGAAGAAATGATCGCCAGAGCACTCCAGACACAGCTGGGATTAAAGATGATCGAACTTACCGGCGTGACGATTCCGAAAGAGGTCCGTAATCTGGTCAGTGTGAATCTCCTTAAGAAATATCAGTGCATTCCATTTGAGCTTGACCCGTATAATGCGAATATCCTGCATCTTGCGATGTCCGATCCGATGGATATGGCGGCAATTGACGATATTTCCATCGTCACAAACCTGCAGGTTGAACCATATATTGCGACACCGCGTGATATACTTGCAGCAATCGATCGCTGCTATGGTGCATCCGAGACCATGGATGCAGCGAGACGATTCACACGTGAACGTGAACAGCTTCGTGGAAATACTGAAGAAACAGCAGCAGAAGCAGATGTCAGCGATGCGCCGATCGTACAGCTTGTACGTTCGCTGATTGAGCAGGCGGTACGCCAGAGAGCCAGTGATATTCATATAGAAGCACTGGAGACAAAGGTTCGTGTGCGCTACCGTATCGATGGTGCTCTCTATGAAAAAATGGTCTACGACAACAGTCTCCTTCCGGCAATTGCCACCCGTATCAAAATCATGGGCGGCATGGATATTTCGGAAAAAAGAAAGCCGCAGGATGGTCGTATGTCCGTTATGGTTGACCGTCGGGAATACGATATCCGTATTTCCTCGATTCCGACTGTTCATGGCGAGAAGATTGTTATGCGTATCTCTTCAAAACTGAACCTGACCAGGGATATTAAAGAACTCGGTCTGGATCAGGAAGAGATGGCAACTCTGCAGCATATGCTTGCAAAGCCGTATGGAATCATGTTTGTAACCGGTCCTACAGGAAGTGGTAAATCTACGACATTGTATACGGCACTCAGCGCTCTGAATAAAGAAGCTGTCAATATTGTAACAGTTGAAGATCCTGTCGAGGCAGACCTTGAGGGTATCAACCAGATTCAGGTAAACAACAAAGTTGACCTGACTTTTGCATCGGCGCTTCGTTCGATTCTGCGTCAGGATCCGGATATCATTATGATCGGTGAAATCCGAGATCAGGAGACTGCTTCGATTGCAGTACAGGCTTCCATCACCGGTCACCTGGTCGTTTCGACAATGCATACCAACAATGCAGTCGGTACGCTGAACCGTATGGCTGATATGGGAGTTGCCCGTTATCTGATTTCTGATGCGATCATCGGTGTCATTGCGCAGAGACTTGTCCGTAAGCTCTGTCCGCACTGCCGTAAAAAACGCACTGCAACAGATAAAGAGAAACTTATTCTGAAACGTTCTCTTGCAGAGGAAGTTGAGATTTATGAGCCAGGTGGTTGCAAGCTATGCAACAATACCGGTTTCTTTGGAAGAACCGGTGTGTTCGAGATCATGGAGGTCAATGAAGAAATGCGCAAACTGATCGTAGACGATGCAACGACCGAGGAAATGATCGCAGCAGCGAAAAAGAACGGCATGCATACTCTTCGTGAGAATGGTATCCGCTATGTACTTGAGGGAGTTACTTCCATCGGCGAAATGTTGAAAGCTTCCTACGAAGAATAAGATGTATCGTTATTGTGGGCAGAATGAACAGCAATAATTCATCTGCACAGAGAAATGCAGTAGGAACTGAAAAATTATAGAAATCAGGTAGTAATTCATGTATGATCTGAAAGATCTTTTACAGAAATCCATAGAAGAAAATGCGTCTGACGTCCATTTCACCGTGGGCAAACCGCCCTGTTACCGTATCGACGGCGTACTGACCGCCATCGAAGGAGAGCGTTTGATGCCCGACACTCTGGAAGAACTTCTTTTTCCGATCATGGAAGAACGGCACAGAGAAGAATTAAAGCATGACGGTCAGACCGACTTTGCCTACGCCATAGCTGGCGTGGGCCGTTTTCGTGTCAATGTTTTCAGGCAGAGAGGCACACTGGCATCCGTTATGCGATGTCTTCCATTTGAGATTCCAAAGCCCGAAAGCCTCGGTATCCCAAAAGAAGTAGTAGAGGTCACGAACCGTAAGAGAGGACTTGTCCTTGTTACAGGGCCTACCGGAAGCGGTAAATCCACGACTCTGGCATCCCTGCTTCATGTAATTAACCAGAGTTATCCTTATCATATTATTACGCTGGAAGATCCGATCGAGTATCTTCACCGGCATGACAAATCCATTGTCAACCAGCGTGAGATCGGAAGTGATTCCGGAAGCTATGGAGCAGCGCTCCGTGCGGCACTCCGTGAAGATCCGGATGTTATTCTAGTCGGAGAGATGAGAGATCTTGAGACAATTTCGACTGCGATCACAGCAGCAGAGACAGGACATCTCGTATTTTCGACACTGCATACGATTGGAGCGGACAAAACCATCGACCGAATTATTGATGTATTTCCGCCGGATCAGCAGCAGCAGATCCGCATCCAGCTTGCGGCAGTCCTCGAATGCGTGGTTTCCCAGCAGCTCATCCGTAAGGAACATGGAGGCAGGGTAGCTGCACTGGAAGTATTGTTTGCAAACAATGCGGTCCGCAATCTGATCCGTGAGGGTAAGACCTTCCAGATTCCGTCTGTTATGCAGACAAGCAGGAGAGCCGGGATGATCACGATGGATGATGCTTTGTATGATCTCTTTATAAGAGGTGAGATCAGTCAGGATGCGGTAGTGACTTATGCACAGGATCCGGTTGCAATGAACCGTAAGGTGAATTTTGAGATTTAACAGAAAGGACTGAGCAGATGCCCGGTTATACTTATGTTGCCGTCGATGAAAAAGGCAAAGAAAAACGTGGCAGAATGGACGCGGAAAACCGTGATGCTGTTTCCCGGCAGCTAAAAAAAGATGGGCTTTTTCCTGTTGAGATCAAAGAACAGGGAGTCATGAATAAAGACATTGATTTTTCCATCGGCAAGAAAGTCAAGCCACGAGACTTAAGTGTGTTCTGCCGGCAGTTCGTCAGCATTACGCAGGCAGGCGTGCCCATGAAAGAAGCACTGCAGATGATGACAGAGCAGACAGAAAACAAATGGCTCAAAAAGGCGACTGCCGATGTACTGGTCAATGTGGAAAAGGGTAATACATTGGCAGATTCTATGGCATCGATTCCGGATATCTTCCCGTCGATGCTGGTCAATATGGTGGCGGCAGGTGAGTCCTCCGGCAGTCTGGAAATGTCATTTAACCGAATGGCAACACATTTTGAAAAAGAAGCAAAACTAAAGGCGACGATCCGTAAGGCGACAATCTATCCAATCATTCTGATCTGTGCGGTGATCGGTGTGATTGCGGTTATGCTTTTGTATGTTATCCCGATTTTTATTGATATGTTTGCCGACCTTGATGTCGAGATGCCGGCACTGACGATGGGTGTTATGAATGTCAGCAAATGGACGGCGGGGCACTGGTATGTGATCCTTGCGGTTGTCGTAGCCGTGGTGATAATCTATCGCCTGGTTTACGGTACTGAGCAGGGAAGGCTGAAGATTGATTACATAAAAATGAAAATCCCGCTCTTCGGTAAGCTGACTGTCAAAACCGCGTGTGCGCAGTTCGCGCGGACAATGAGTACTCTGATGGCAGCCGGTATTTCTACGACGGAATGTCTTGATACTGTGACAAAGATCATCAACAATATTCATTATAAGAATGCTTTGCAGAAAGCAAAAGAAGAAGTTATGAAAGGTATTCCGCTGTCAGAGCCGCTTGCGGCAAGTGAAGTATTTCCTCCGATGGTCTGCGATATGACCGGAATCGGTGAAGAAACCGGTAATATGGAAGAAATGCTCAGCAAGCTTGCGGATTACTACGATGAAGAAGTCGAGATCACGACCCAGAGCGTGCTGGCGGCAATGGAGCCGCTGATCATCGTATTTATGGCACTGATCGTCGGTACACTGGTTATCGCCGTGATCATGCCGATCGGAACGATGTATAACGGTCTTGACTCGCTGTAAAGCACTTGCGATTGGGAACCGCGTTAAAAGTTTCCACGTAATTTTCAGGATGTGGCGCAGGAGTAGCATGGGGGTCCTGTGTTCATCATAAATTTCCCAGTGGCTGGATGAAGTTACGGGAGAAGACAGTAAAAAATATTTATATGAAGGAGATGCATTAAAATGTTTAAACTTCTTAACAAAAAGAAAAACAACAAAGGTTTTACACTCGTAGAACTTGTAATCGTAATTGCAATTCTTGCACTTCTGGTAGGTCTTCTTGCTCCTCAGTATACAAAATATGTTGAGAAATCAAGAAAAGCTGCTGATGCTGATAACCTTGAAGAAATGGTAAAAGCTGTTCAGGTATATGAAGCGGATACAGACAGTGATGCAGCATTAGCTCAGGGATCTTATGACATCACAATGACAACTACTAAAACAACAGTACCGGATGCACTGAAAGCTGCAATGACAGAATATGTTCCGGACTATGAAACTAAAAAACTTAAATCCAAAAAATGGGGTAATAATGGTCTTAAAGCAACCATTACTGTAAGTGATGATGGCAAAATTACTGTTGCGTATTCACCAAAAGCATTAAGTGATTATATTGGTGTTGCTGAAACAAAAACTACTACTCCGTGAGTATAACTCCTAAACCCACAAACCACAAGGCTTATGCAAAAGCATAATCCCCCTGAAAGGAATTCCCTATGCTTCTTTTCCTCGATTCTATTCCGTACATCGTAATCTTCATATTTGGAATCGTGATCGGCAGCTTCCTGAATGTCTGTATTTACAGACTCCCGCTGCATGAGTCCATCATTACGGCTCCCTCCCACTGTATGACATGTGGGAGGAAGCTCAGGTGGTATGACATGGTTCCGGTATTCAGCTGGATCGTACTGGGTGGAAAATGTCGTAACTGTAAATCAAAGATTTCTGTGCAGTATCCGATCATAGAGGCGCTGAACGGCATCCTCTATGTACTGGTATGTGCAGTCAACGGACTGAACTGGTTCAGTTTGCTGTATTGTCTGATGACATCGGCACTTCTGACACTCAGCCTGATCGACTGGCGCACATATGAAATCCCTTTTGGAATCAATGTATTTCTGTTTTTTATCGGTATCGCGGCGACCGCACTTGACCGGGGAAATCTGATTTCTCATCTGATCGGTGCTGTCTGTGTCAGTGCTTTTCTGGAAATTTTGTTCCTGTTAAGTGGCGGCAGGGCAATCGGCGGCGGTGATATCAAGCTTATGGCAGTCTGCGGGCTGATTCTCGGATGGAAACAGATCATTCTTGCATTTTTGCTTGGATGTATCATTGGTTCAGTCGTACATACGATCCGCATTAAGGTAAGCGGTGCCGGCCATATGCTGGCAATGGGACCGTATCTTTCTGCCGGAATCTTTCTGGCGGCACTCTGGGGCAATGCATGGATCGGCTGGTATCTTTCCCTTCTGGGTCTGTAGCAGTACTTTATAACTGAAAGAATACTTTCGGTTATAAAAATATACTTTCTGTGAGATACAGAAACTATATTTTTGTGACTGAATGCCAGAATAAAATGAAATCTTCGGATTTTAGATCGTATAAACGGAGGAAACCTGAAAATGGCAAAAATTTTGACGATAGAAATCGACACAGCACAGATTCGTGTGGCAGAGGTGGACAGCCGCGGTCAGCATATTTATCGCTGTTTTGTACTGCCTGTTCCGCAGGGAGCCGTAGATGACGGACAGATTCGTGATACAAAAAGCCTCGGAAATCTTCTGAAAGAAGAACTTATCGCACAGGGGATCAAAACAAAAAAGGTATTTTTTGTGGCTGGTTCTTCAAGGATTGCCAGCAGGGAGGTCCGTATTCCGTTTGTCAGGAAGGACAGGATCCAGAGTATTATTCAGGAAAATGCAACGGATTATTTTCCAATCGATATTTCCGGATATGTACTTTCCTACAGCATGATTGATATAGAATCGAAGGAGCAGGAGACCGGCGGTGCCATCCGTCAGTATCATCTGATGGTCTATGCAGCACCGACATCGATTTCTGCTGCATTTCGTGAGTTTGCGGAGGTTGCGGGACTGAATATGACCGGCATCGGATGTACCGGTGACAGCGTTTATTCCGCAGTAAAGACGACTTTTGCAGATGGTTTACATATGCTTGTCAAAATTGAATTTGATTCAACGAGCATCAGTATTATCAAAGATGGAGATCTCGCACTGCAGCGAAACATCAACTATGGTGTCGACAGTGCCATTGAGACAGTCCGTGCTTTTCCACAGTTCGGTGAGAATCTCAGCCAGCAGGAAGCTTTGATGGTTTTGCATGACCGGAGATGTCTTCAGGACAGCCTGAACGGAATCGACACGTCAGATATGGATACACAGGATCAGCTTCTTGAAAATGCCAAAATGGAAGTTACCGAAAGCTTCCGATATATGGTCGGAAACATTTCCAGAATTATGGATTATTATATTTCCAGAAATACAGATGCTACGTTTTCATCTATTCAGATCTGTGGCCTTGGAGCCGGTATCAAGGGTGTGCGGAGACTTCTTGCCAATGAGCTGGCACAGAGAGTGGAAGTTGTTTATGCACTTGATAAATGCACGTATCCGGAATTTTCCGAAAAAGAGGGACTTTATCTTTATACAGCGGTGATCGCGCCGATGCGTTCCGGTGTGAATCTGATGGAGAAGACGACCCGCAAAAAGAAAGAAAACAAAGATTCTTTAAGTGGTGCGATCCTGATCTGTGTAGTTGGTGTGGCAGCCGGTGTGGCACTGACAGCAGCCGGTGTGGCAAGCCGTGTGTATCAGCAGCATCAGCAGGATTATCTGAATCAGCGAATCAATGAAGAAAGCTCCATAGAGGAGATTTATAATGCATACAATACTGCGCAGGAGCAGTATCAGAATTATCAGAACATGTACCAGTATACCAACACTCCGAATGAGGGTTTGAAGTCTTTTCTGGAGGAGATGGAACAGAAGATGCCATCTGACATCACACTGGATACCTTCAGTTCCGATGGCTCTCAGGTAAGTTTCAGCATGCGTGTTTCAAGCAAATCTGCAGCAGCCAATACACTGATGCAGCTTCGTACCTTCGAAAGTCTTGCGACAGTCACGACGACAGGACTTGAGGAGGCGGAAGACGGAACTGTGGCGATGAGTGTGATCTGTACCTATGCAAATCCGGCACCACTGGATAATACCGAAGAATAAGGAGGCAGACGGGACATGAATATTTCTATGCGTGACAAAAAATTATTACTGATGTTTTCCGGTGTAGCGGTATTCGGACTGGGCTGGTTTTTCGGGTATCGTCCGCAGATGGAGGAAGCAGCGAATATCGAGGCGGCAAACAAACCGCTCGAAGAACGTCTGTCCAATCTTCTGGAGCTTGCGAAAAACAAAGATTTTTATATCAGCGAGACAGAGAGTGCCCAGAGTAAGATCAACGAGTATGTAGCGAAATTTCCTTCCGATGTAAAAGAAGAAAACGGCATCGTACTTGCACAGAATATAGAAAATAATATCGGAATGCAGATTACCAATGTCGGAATCGCGACCAAAGAGTTTGTAGCTTCAATCGACGGAAGTACCGAAGAAGAAATCGCAGAGCAGAATGCGACGATGTCAGAGCAGGCAAACGCACAGACGCAGGAGCAGATTGATGCGATCGAGGGTACGGACAGCCAGGCGGCCGAAGATCTTCAGAATGCTTCGGATGCGGCAGCAGCACAGGCGGACAGTACTTCACAGACACCGGTGCTTTACCGTACACAGGATACCATGCAGTTTACCGGAACCTATGAGAATCTGAAAGATGTAATCGCATATCTTGCAGAGCAGACCGGAAGACTTACGGTAGATAATATGAATGCATCCTACGATACCTCTACCGGCTATCTGACAGGAAGTATTGTAGTTAATATGTTCTCCATGTC
>OLOM01002753.1_pt1 | contig 10365 bp, 9 predicted proteins | sample 1672531 | NCBI WGS metagenome assembly OLOM01 (sample SAMEA3136696, study PRJEB25190) | human gut metagenome | reverse complement strand
CATTATCACCAGAACAAGAAGAGGCAATTACAAAATACTGTGATGCCATATTCAGCAGTGGAGCAGATACAGAAGAATTTTTTTATCGTCTGTGACTGAAAGATGGATTGAAATTAAGGAAAGTAATAAAAGTCATATTGAAATCTCTTTCGTAAGTAAGAAAGTAATTTAAAGAAGCATTGGCTGCAATAGTGGTTGATGCTTCTTTTTTGATTTTTTCAAAATCATCTGACATTCTCTGCTTTCCCGTGTGTGATTAGTAGAAAAAACAAATTTTTCTGCGAAAGTACCGTCCAAACGCCCTCTGAAACTTGCGATTAGTGAGGGAATATTTCATTTCTGCGAAAAAAACTCGCAAAAGAGGGTTGGTAAATACTGTTTCCAACGCTTTATAGGTAAAGGAACAATTATTTTTCAAAAATTCTTCAAAATCATGTCCGTTTTTGTTCATCCCAGTACAGAGTATGTGAAGGGACTAATGAAATTAAAAGAAAAAATGATAAAAATGCAAAAAAATATCATGATTCTTTTGCATCATGTCAAGTCATTTGACTTTAGTAATTAGAGGACGTTTTGGAATGTTCCTTCGCTGAACCTTGACAATTGATAAGTGCACCCTGGAAGCCTACCAGGAGTTCTGCCATGACCTTTCTTTTTCTGGAAGCAAGCGGAATCATAATGACACTCCCGATGATGGGCGGCTGACCAGAGCCTTATGGTCAGTGACCTGCTGATGCAGGCAGAGGCAGTCTGAGACGACTGCAGGTGACAGGGAAACGCACGATAGACCGCTGATGCAACAAGTAACTAATAACAATGATTAAAGGGTAAAATGCCCGGAAAGGATGTAACAACTATGAATAGAGTGATTTTAATGGGAAGACTGACAAAGAATCCGGAGATCAAATATGCTGGAAAAGATAATGATATGGCAGTAGCCAGATATACTCTGGCAGTGAACAGAAGATATAAACGTGACGGAGAACAGGAAGCAGATTTTATTTCGTGTATCACGTTTGGTAAGAGTGCAGAGTTCGCACAGAAATATCTTCACAAAGGAATGAGGATTGTGATTGGTGGTCGTATCAGTACCGGTAGTTATAAGGATAAGGACGGGAAAACAATTTATACTACAGATGTGATTGTGGAAGAACATGAATTTGCCCAGAACAAGGACAGCGGTGCTGGGGTAGATTCATCAGAAACATCGAAAACAGATAAGGACGGATTTATGGAAGCATCTGAAGGAGAAATTCCATTTAATTAATTTAGAATAAATGGTTGGAGAGGATGCCTAGACAAAATGCATCCTCTTTTCCATTTTTACAGAAGATATCAAAAACACAGATATTCAACCTAACGAAATCGTGATATAATCAAAATATGTTTGAACGAAAAATACGGAGGTAGCTTATGGGCGTAAGTTATAACAGATTATGGAAAATGCTCATAGATAAAAATATGAAGCGGATAGAAATGCAGTACCTTACTGGGATCAGCGGAAACATTCTTGCACGGATGGGGAAAAACCAATATGTATCAATGGAGACGATTGAGAAAATTTGCAAGAAACTGGACTGCACCGTGGATGAGATGATGGAATTTACAGATGATGAATAATAGGAGGTTGCTGCAATGACAGATACACAACAAAGAGTAGCTGCGAAAGCATTTGCGAAAAACTGGAAAGACCGTGGATATGAAAAAGGCGACAGCCAGATTTTCTGGGTGGAGCTTCTCACAACGGTATTTGGTGTGACGGAAATATCACAGTTTATTTCTTTTGAAGATCAGGTACACCTTGACCATACCAGTTTTATTGACGGGTATATCGAGAAAACCCATGTCATGATTGAACAGAAAAGTATCAACAAGAGCCTGACAGCTGCTATCCGACAGTCCGATGGATCTATGCTGACACCATTTGAACAAGCAAAAAGATATTCTTCTGAATTGCCGTATTCAAAAAGACCAAGATGGATTGTTACCAGTAATTTCCAGTCATTCTATATTTATGACATGGAAAAGCCGGGCGGTGATCCAGAGATTATCCAGTTGGAGAATCTGGAAAAAGAATACTATCGTTTACAATTCCTTGTGGATGAGGGAAATACAAATCTTCAGAGAGAAATGGAAGTTTCCATTGCCGCAGGTGAAATTGTAGGGCTGCTGTATGATGCACTGGCAAAACAATATGTTGATCCAACAACAGAGTGTGCAATGAAAAGCCTGAATATCCTTTGTGTTAGGATGGTGTTCTGTCTTTATGCAGAGGATGCGGGTATTTTTGGCCAGCATGGCATGTTCCATGATTATCTGGAAGAGTTTGATGCAAGAAAAATGAGAAAAGCGATAATCGAACTTTTCCAGATTCTTGATACAAAGCCAGAGGACAGAGATCCTTATCTGAAAGATGATAACCCGCAGCTTGCAGCTTTTCCGTATGTGAATGGTGGACTTTTTGCAAATGAAGATATTGAGATTCCACCGTTTACAGATGAAATCAGAAATTTATTGTTAGAGAAAGCATCAGCAGATTTTGACTGGTCAGAAATCAGTCCGACTATATTTGGCGCTGTGTTTGAGAGTACGTTGAATCCTGAGACAAGACGCTCTGGCGGTATGCACTACACCAGCATTGAAAATATTCATAAAGTCATTGATCCACTGTTTCTGGATGATTTGAAAAATGAACTGAAAGAAATTCAGCAGATAACGGTTCAGAGAACAAAAGATAAAAAGCTGAGAGACTTCCAGACAAAGTTATCAAATCTTCGGTGGCTTGATCCGGCATCGGGAAGTGGAAATTTCCTTACAGAGACATATATCAGTATCCGGCGATTGGAGAATGAAGTCATAAAAGAATTGCAGAGAGGACAGATTACTTTTGGCTTTGATGAGTCTTCCCCGATTCATGTTTCTATTGATCAGTTTTATGGAATTGAGATTAATGATTTTGCTGTTACAGTTGCCAAGACTGCATTGTGGATTGCAGAATCCCAGATGATGAAAGAGACAGAAGATATCGTTCATATGAATCTGGATTTTTTGCCATTGACAACTAATGCGTTTATCGTGGAAGGTAATGCACTTGAATTAGATTGGGAAAGTGTTGTATCGAAATATGAAGTATCTTATATAATGGGGAATCCACCATTTGTTGGAGCTCGTCTTATGGAGCAAGGGAGTGTACAGAAGAAAGAAGTTCAGAATATTTTTGGAAAAATTAAAGATGTGCAAGATTTAGATTATGTAACTTGTTGGTACAAATTAGCGGCAGCGTATATTCAGAACACAAGAATCCAAGTATGTTTTGTTTCAACGAACTCTATTTGCCAAGGCTCACAAGTTCCAATTTTATGGAATGTTTTGTATAAGGATTATAGTATTCATATTAATTTTGCATATCAGACATTTAAATGGAGTAGTGAATCATCAACACAAGCAGCGGTTCATTGTGTTATTGTTGGTTTTGCGCAATTTAATAGAAATGAAAAAAGACTGTTTTCAACAGAAGCGACGAGCAAGATTGTATCAAATATAAGTCCTTATTTGGTTGAGGGGAGTGATACGTTTGTCGTTGCAATGAAAGAATCTCTTGATGGAATGCCTAAAATGAGTTTTGGAAATCAACCATGAGATGGTGGAAATTTTGTAATAAAGGAAGAAGAGTATCAAGAAATTATGAGAAAAGAACCTGAGCTAAAAAAATGGATACATCCATATATTGGGGCTGATGAATTTATTAAAGGGAAAAAACGGTGGTGTTTGTGGTTAAAGCATGTTTCTTCCAAAGAGATTGTGAGAAGTAAAATACTTTCTGAAAAAGTAGAACGAGTACGACAATTTCGACTTTCGTCAAAAGCAAAAACGACAAATGGATATGCAAAAGTTCCTCAATTATTTGCTCAGATTACACAACCAGATGATGTGGATTTTCTTATTATTCCACGAGTTTCATCAGAACGAAGAAGATATGTGCCAATTGGATTTGCAACTAAGGATATTATTTCGTCAGATGCAGTGCAGATTGTTCCTAATGCAACTTTGTATCATTTTGGTGTATTAACATCTAACGTTCATATGGCTTGGATGCGTGCTGTTTGCGGAAGACTGAAAAGTGATTATAGATATTCAAAAGAAATTGTGTATAATACATTTCCATGGCCCAAACCTACAGAAGAACAAAGAATTAAGATTGAACAGACAGCGCAAGTGATTCTTAATGCAAGAGAACAATATTCAGATTGTAGTTTGGCAGATATGTATGGAGAAAAAATGTACTTATTTCCAGAATTAGTCAAAGCACATCAAGATAATGATCGAGCTGTCATGCAGGCATACGGATTTACAAAAGGCAGGGAAGCCTATAAAAGCGAAGCAGCCTGTGTTGCAGAATTGATGAAACTTTATCAGAAGAAAGTAGAAGAACTTGAAAAAAGATAACACGCCGGATACGGCATAATTCTCTTAGCAAAGCTAAGAGCGCACTTCTATACAGGCAATTCCATCTGCCTGTATCGTGCGACCTGTGGTGCTGTTTCTGGATTTGAAAAATTTCAATCCAGGGATATAGCGAAATCATAGATTTCGGACAAGGGGAGAATACCCTTGCGGCATAGATGCCTATTCATTAAATGTAATGAGAAAATTGATTAAAAATACATTAACACGGGAGGTGATTTGTTTGAATATAACTGAGAAAAAGAAATCACATGATTTTAATATTTATTATCTGAACTTCAGTAAGGTATATGAAATTGCAATGATGATTAACAACGTTATCCTTACTAAAATCGAGAGAGATAAATCATATAGTTTTGAAGAACAATATGGATTTACATCTTCTGTTTCAGCAAAAGGAACAAAACAGTTTTTGGATGGAATTAAGGCATCTATTTCGGCAGAAACAAAAGAAACTGCCACATCATCATCAAAAGTAGTAGAAAGCTTAGATGTAAAGACAACTAAATCCATTCTTTTGCGTAGGGTTATTGAACAGTGTGCATCTGTTAATAAATTTGATAATTCAGTAGAGGGTGATCTGGTTAAAGTAGATCATGTTAAACTAGAATTATTAGATGAGGACAGTTTGCGCCAGTTTCTTATTTTACGCCGTGATGCATTAAAGGGCATGCGTGTAGAAGGAATGGAAATAAATAATTTGATTGGTTCCATGTTACAAGACTATGCTTATATTTTGAAAGGAATTGTATATGATGAAAGCATGGAGACAGCTATTTCTGAAATTATTATAAAAATTCCCATGGAAATTCAATCAGAGTTTGAAAATAAATACAACATCAATGACTTGCTTATTGGTCATGTCTCTATTGTTGGTATTTATAAAGGTATTGTAAAAGAAGAATTTATTACTTCGAATACATTTACTTATTTCCAGGAAGCGGATACTCGCAAAGGAAAGCAAGCGGAGACTGATGGTAAAATAATAAAAAGTAATACACCGCCAGTTTCAAATAATATACTTCCCAATAAGAGTAATAAAAATTATCATTTTGTTGATACATTGGCAATAATTCAAGATGTTGCTTTCAAGCTAGAAGAGGTTCCAGCACCAAAGTTACATTGGTGGAACAAATTTGGTATTTGGCTGAGTACGTTGTGGAGGAAATAATAATGGATTTATATAGTATCACTGTTTATCGGAATCTTGAAGAATTGAGAAAAATACAAGATGAAAGAGAAGTAAATCCATTTATATTTGGAAATACTAAGGATAATATTGATTACTGTCCGGAAATCTGTATTGATATATCGGCTTTGATCCACTTACTGCTGATTAACAAAAGCAACATAGAATCTGCTTATATGAATCTTGCAAACATGACGGAAGATACGCTTATAATTGTAGAAGAAAATCTTGCAGATAAAGCTTTGGAACTACTGCCACTTTTGTTTGATGATTATGATTATTATTTTGAAGAAGATGATGGGAAAACTGCCAAATGTGAAAAAGTGGCTGAATATAAACTATATCCAAGACAAAAAATATATCAATATAATAATGTACAGGATTTGAATAAAATCGTTCAATATGCTGAAACGAATAATATTCCAATAGCTACGTTTTCAAGGGCAAATGGTGATCTGGAAAAAGAGTTTGAACAATTTAATAATTCTTGTAAATTGGCAATATTAGATTTGACATCTGTGTCATATGCGATAGAAGATAATAAAGCGTTGATTTACCTACTTGAGCAGTTTCTTAATAATATGCCTAATATTAAAGTCACAGCACAAACGAAAAGGATTGATGTGCTATTAAAGTATTTTCCGCTTTTCTTTGATGGACAAGAATTCGTTGTTAAACTGCTTCCTGATTTGCACGATTTAGATAATGAGGAGATTCAAGAAAATAAACTTATAAAAATAACTGATTTGCAAGATAATTCGTTTGATAATTTTATTCAAGGCTTTAAGCACAATTTGATTGGTCATAAATATTTTAAAGAGCGTTTGGAATATGTCTTAAAAAATTTTCGTTTGCTTAATCGAGCGGAAGAACAAAAAGTGCTTTCTATTTTTTTGTATGGTGAATCTGGCATAGGGAAAACTGAGGTAGCAAGGTTAATTGCAAATGGTCTCCAGGATAAATGCTATTTAGCAAAGATAAATTTTCAGAATTACAGTAGCCAGGATGCATTGAATAGTTTGATAGGTAGCCCGGCAGGATATGTAGGATGTGAGCATGGAGAATTAAGTGATAAAATTAAAAAGAGCAAGGTTGGAGTATTGTTGTGTGATGAATTTGAAAAAACCACACGACCAGTTTTTTCTTACTTTTTGGAACTACTGGAAGAAGGAAAATTTACAGATTCTATGACAAGAGAATATGATTTAGATGGATATATTATTATTTTTACTTCAAATCTTCCGAATGAAACAGAGTATAAAAAAGTTATTCCGCCAGAACTTCAGACAAGATTTGATTTAGTGTGTGAATTTGAAGAACCAACAGCAGTAGAGAAAAAAGATTTTTTGGATTTGTTATTAGAAAAAGCGAAAAGTAAGTATTCTGAGCAATTTGCAAGGATTACAATGACAGAAGATGAAAAGCAGAAATTGTATTCGTTTGATTATTCATCTATTTCTGCACTAAGAGACATTAAGAGAGTATTTAATAATCGGCTGATGGATTATTTTGCAGAAAAAGATGTTCTGTAAAATGAAACTAAAAAGTTAACTTTGAGGAGTTATAGAGAGCATATACAATTAAAAAGTGTAAAAAAACTGAAATATTAGAAATGGATAACAGTTTTAGTAATTAAGAATCGGTATTAGAGAGTGTACCGGTTCTTTTTATTTACAGAAAAAGCAGGAGGTTGAAAAATTGAGCAGAGCGAAAAATCCCAAATATAAATCTATGTCACTGGAAGAACTGAAAGTCAATATAGAAAAAAGTAAAAAGGAACTGGAACATGCGATCCACAATAAAAATCTTCTGGAGCAGAGAAAGAAGTTGGTGGAGCGACGTTCCCACAGATTGATTGTTAAAGGAGCAGAGTTTGAAAAAGCATTTCCATTATCCAGAGATCTGGAACAGGAAGAAGTTCAGGACGTTATGGAGCAGTTACAGAACAGTAGTTACAACAAAAGTATTGTGCGACAGGTTCACATAGTAGCCTTACACAAAGAACAACAGCAAATTGCAGAAGCAGTTGAAAAAGCAGAAAGAGGAGATGACGGCTAATGGCACTGTATCATTTTTCAGTAAAGCAAGTTTCCAGAGGAAAAGGTCAGACAGTGGTTAATTCCGCAGCTTATATTTCGGGGCAAAAGCTTTATAACGATTACTATGGACAGACGCATGATTATACAAAAAAGTCGGGAGTGGTTTTCACAGAAATCCTGACACCGGAATATGTGCCGGAACGTTTGTCTGACCGGGAAACACTTTGGAATGAGGTAGAGCAGATAGAGAAAAGTAAACGGGCACAGTTAGCTTATTCTTTTGATATTGCTTTACAAAATGAACTGACATTGGATGAAAATATAGAATTGGCGAGAGAGTTTTGCTGGGAGCAGTTCGTAGCTCGTGGCATGATTGTAGATCTGGCAGTTCATGAGGGAAAATCAAAGAACGAAGATGAACCAGACAATCCACATTTTCATGTACTTGCTCCAATCCGTCCTTTTACAGAAGAAGGAAGCTGGGGAAACAAGCAGAAACGGGAATATGTTTTGGATGAAGACGGAAATCGGATTAAAGATGCCAAAGGAAAGGATATATTCAATGCTGTTTCTACTACCGGATGGAATGATCCGGAGCTTTTAAAGGAATGGAGAAGAGCGTGGACAGAGAAGGTGAACGAAAAATTCCGGGAATGTCACATGGCAGCAAGAATTGATCATCGCTCTTACAAAGAGCAGGGAATTGATTTGATTCCGACGATCCATGAAGGATATGAAGTCCGAGCAATGGAGAAAAAGGGAATTAAAACAGTGATTGGGGAACTGAACCGAGCTATCCGGCAGTTCAACCAGATGTTTATTTCTCTGAAAGAATCTATTCAGTGGATGAAGACAGCGTATGAGGAAATGAAAGCCGAACTGGATCGCAGGCAGAATCCGACACTTCTGGAAAGCTTGCAAGATTATTATGATAAGAAAACGCAGGGCAGACCACCGCTCCCAAATTTCTATGCGGAGATGAAACGGAGAGGGAAGAATCTCTCCAACTTACAGGAGTTTGCAAAATCTATCAATTACCTCCAGACTCATAAGATAGAGACAATGGAGGATCTGCAGGAAAGGATTGATGAACTGAATGGTGTTGTATCAGTCAGCAAAAAAGAAATTTCCGAAAAGCGAGAGCAGTTAAAGAAATTGGAAAATCTGGAAAAGATGGTAGAGGTAATAAGGACAAACCAACCATTGATTGATGAGTACAACCATTTCTTCTTTCAGAAAAAACGGGATAAATATTATCAGCAGCACAAAAAAGAAATCAATTATTACCGTAAATGTGAACGGGAATTAAAACAACATCTGGACAAAAATGGGAAAGTGCCAACTGCCAGATGGAAACGGGAAAAAGAAGAACTCCGGACAACGATCGAAGAGTTGAAAGCAGATAATCAGCCTTATCAGGATGAACTTGCATTTGTAAAAAAGGTACAGAGTTGTGCAGACATTGCCAGATGTGACCGGGAAATGGCAGAAACAGATACCTCCGGGAGTTCAGAAGAAAAAAGGGAGAAGCAGGTGAAGTTCCCGGCATTTCACGCAGCCCAGACAGAAGTTAATCTTGAAGAAAAAAGTAAAGTAGAGCAACAGACGGTGAACCAGACAGAGCAGAAACCGGAAAAGAAGAATTCTATTCGGAAACAACTGGCTGAAAAGAAGAAAGAGTGTGAAGAACGTGATGCAAAGCAACAGACAGTGAGGAAAAAACGGAACTATGATATGAGTTTATAGAAGTCTGTCAGCAGGACAGACAGGAAAGGATGATGAAAATGCAGTATACAGAAGAGCAGATTGCTAGAGCAAACCAGACCGACCTTGTGTCTTTTCTGAATGCACAAGGGGAACAGTTGTTGAAAAGTGGCAGAGAATATCGTTGGAAAAAGCATGACAGTGTAACGATATCCGGAAACCGATGGTATCGGCATAGTCAGAGTAAGGGCGGTTATCCGGTAGACTTTGTGATGGAATTTTATTATGCAACATTCCCGGAAGCAGTGAAAATTCTGATTGGGGAAGAAGGCGAAGGCAGGCAGAAGTCCTGCCCCGCCCCGTCTAAAGACTTCCGATTACCGGAGAAAAATGAGGATAATGAAAAAATCATGAAGTATCTGACAGAAAAAAGAGAGATTGAGAAAACACTGGTGGAAGATTGGATTGACAGAGGTGATATTTACGAAGAAAAGAAGTATCATAATGTTATATTTGTCGGCAGAGATGCAGATGGTATTCCGAGATATGCACACTGCCGGGGAACTGGTGAAATAAAATATCGAGGAGATATAACAGGTTCTGATAAATCTTATGGATTCAGTTACAGAGGAACGGATAATCAGTTGTTTGTATTTGAAGCAGCCATTGATCTGCTTTCGTTTATCCAGTTATTTCCAAAAGATTGGAAAAAACGCAGCTATCTGAGTCTGGGTGGAGTCTCCAGTGTGGCACTGATGACTTTTCTTTCTGAATGCCCTCAGATTACTTCTGTTTTCCTGTGCCTGGATAATGACCAGGCAGGGAATGAGGCTTGTGAGAAACTGGCAGGAGAAATTTCAGAAGGATACAGTGTAATTCGCCTGAAACCATCTAAAAAAGATTGGAATGAAATTCTCTGTGATAAAAACGCTGACAGAAAGAAAGCAATTGCAGAAACAATCACAATCA
>OLOM01002750.1_pt1 | contig 10380 bp, 12 predicted proteins | sample 1672531 | NCBI WGS metagenome assembly OLOM01 (sample SAMEA3136696, study PRJEB25190) | human gut metagenome | reverse complement strand
GTTAATAGTTTACTCCAAAATGACATATTCTATCGTTTTTTGTTATTTCATTATTTATTTGGCCTCACATCTGCCTTATCCGACCTACTATTGATAGCCTTACAATTCCCTACAAAACTTACTATGCCTACCTTCATCCTCAACTTAGGAAGGCTTAAAGAGGCTTATCTCAGCTTATTGCTAAGGCATCACGTTTCGTCCGGCTTGTTTCCATCTTCTTTTTGCAGCATTCACGATTTCTTGTTTGTTGGCTTTTTGTGGCTTTGATCCTTCGTCTATCTCCAACCATATATCCCCCATACTTGTGTACTTCACAGCTTTTGTCAGTCGTTGCAGTTTCTTGTTCATCACTTTCAATTTCGGACGAATTCCAAACACTACTTCCATACGTTCTTTCTCTGTCATCTTATTCTTTGACAGACATACTGTTCGTATGTCATTTACGATTTCTACGCTGTTCAGTATCAACTCACGATAGATTTTATTGCGCTTGGTGGATAACGCTACGGCCAATCCATTACTCGGATGGGCATCCAGTTGTTTGATTAATTCCCCCATGTTATTTGTGAGCTGCGTCACCTCATGATAGAATCCGTATACCTGCGCTGCATAACATACAATCGAACGAAACGAGTCAAGGTAGTTGTTGAACTCTCGATGCAAGTCTGTAGTTGCCTTCACTTCTTCCTTTGTCCAGATATGACCAGTGGTCATCATCAACATCACTTGTTCTTGGTTCTTCAACTGTTTCTCTGCCTTGTTGGTGTACATCAGTATCATTCCCGTCAACGTCGGGTCTGACTGGGCATAGGTTTTGTCAATGCTCAGTAGCATCACTATCGCCACAGCTCCTATATATTTTACAACTCCCATTTATTCCATTGCTCTTTCGTACAACATTGTATTTGTCCTATCTTACTTATCCGTCCAATCCTGTTCATTGCATAAAATTTTTCATCAATGGCTTAGTCGGCATAAAGAGGCTTAGAAAGGCTCATTCACCTACAAACAGCCAATTACACGCTATGAATCAGTCTGCCTAAAAAGGCTCAATAAGGCTTATTCCAACAAAGTGTTCTTATTCTCCTGCCACTTGTGCTGCTCTTCGCCATCGCCCCATTGCTTGCCTTGCAACATCTGCATTGTTTCTGTCTATCATTCCTGCCGTAGCATTATTCCATACGTCATTGAATGTATAGTAGCGTATGCTCAGATACAACCGATGGAGTTTCTTGCTGAAACAGCTGAGTTTGTCGTTCAAAGCCCAAAGGGTCTTGCTTCGGTCAGCTCCTGTTATCATGTTCTCGTTACCTCCTTTTGATACGGCATCGTTCAGCAAGGTAAAGACTGATACCAATTCTGTAGCTGTCTCAATATACAGGTTGTTCATTGACATACTGGCAACAATGCCTTGCGGATTATTGTTGATGGCTTTGCGCAACTTGCCTAAAGTGATGAAGATTCTCACATCATCATATAGATGGGTACAGGCTTTCAACGAAGAGGCGTAACCGCTGATGTCTTTCAAATAGCTGTTGTATTGTTTCTGCCATTTGTGCATTTGATTGAACTCGGCTGCAATGGTATTCTGTAATATGGCTGTTTTCTTCTGACCATTGATCTGACTGTCTATCTGCTTTTCCAACAGTTCATTACCCTCTGCCAGTGCCATCCATTCCAATGGATTTGATGCAGTTATCTGTGCCTTTCCATTCATGGCTGTTCCAAGAACTATTCCCATCACCAATATCACTCTTCTCATTTTTACCTCCTCATTCCTCCTGGTTTTCTTTCGTCTGGTACTCCCAATGGCTCAAATTCTCCTTCCAATGATTTGATATGCTCCTCACTTGGTTTGTCCAACAACACATCATTCCAATCTTTTGCCCACATGGGGATTGGCATGACTCTAACGTTGTCTGGATTTATACCTTGCTCTTTCGCAATTTGTTTGAATAGCTCCACAAATTCACGTCCTGCCTTATCGTTATCAAAGCATAGATAATGTTGAGCTTGTGGTGTGGCTTCCAACATTCCTTTTATTTGTCCTTTGGTTGGTGAACCGCCAGTAGATACGTATATGCCCTTACGGGATAGCTCGGGATTTTGCTTTATTGCCTCACGGTGTATCTGATAAAATGACATTGCATCATAGGCACTCTCAAACCATCCGACACCACCTACACGATCCAAAGGTTCGTTCTTCAAGTTGGCTATCCACAGACCTTCACTTCCATTGCTGCCCTCGGCCTTGCCTTTATATGTGCTGCTTCCATCCATTCTTGGACGACCGCGTTCTTCCAGTCCGACAATGGTGTTGTCTCCCGGCTTGGTCAACGGAAAAGCCAAATTGGTATATTTCAGTCCGTCGTTCCTGTGTTTGGTCGCAAGAACAAAGTGCTTGTTAAAGGCATACTGTGTATACAGATCTATACCTCTTAGCTTGAAGTAGAAATAGAATGGCTTTTGGGTGTTTCTATCTCCAGTGTCAAATTTCAACAAATCATAGTCTTTTAATGAAAATGGCTTACTTGCAGCTTTTGGTGCCAATATCGGGTTGTAGTGCTCTTGCATTGGATTGTTCAACAAGCGGTTGCATACCAAGTTTACCAATCTGTCCGTGGACATTCCTACTCGATATTCGTCAAATTTTTCAGGATGTTCCTTGATGAAAGAGATTACATTATACAGTTTCTGACGTGGTGGCTGAAAACAAGATCAGCATTGACCGTTGGGTGTCACCAGAAATTTATCCCCATGCACACGCCTTCCGTCACTGTCTGTCCGCACATACGACGGATAGCGCAATCCATCTCGTTTGTTCAGGTGATAACCTGCATCCACGAGCACGTCTTGTATGCGCAATCGCTGCAAGAAGTCATTGTATGTCAAATCTCCGTTCATTAATATCCTCGTCGTATTTCTGTTATTTCCTGATTCATCTGTGCTTCGAAATTTCTCGCTGCCACCTCATTGGGCATGTCTACTCCGGGCTTGAAGTAGGGGCGTGGGGGATGTCTTCCTTCCGTGCAATCTACATAGATTTCAGGATGGGGACGATGGCTCATTCCATGCGCTACTTCTGATGTTACTACGGCTCCTGCTGCCAAAGCTGCAAAGATTTTGGTTCCCAATCCAGTGTTTGCTTCAGGACGTGACTTCATGTCCACTTCCTTAAAGATGTTGGAAAAGAGCTTCATACGGTGATAGTCATCCACTGCCATAAACTTGTCATATTGTTTCTGGCTTATTTCATGACTGATGGATTCTCCGTTGATAATTGCTGTCATGCGGTATTTCACATCGCTCTTTTCTTGTTGCTTTGCTGATTGTCCCTGCTCTTTTGCCTGCTCGCTTGCTGCAACTGGTACTTCTGTATTCTGCATCTTTTCGACATATATTTCGTCCACTTGCACCTCACGTCCGTTCTTTATTTCTCGGTACCAACCTTTACTTTCGTCCAATAGGTTCAGGTCTTGTCCGTTTACCGATGCGTCACCATGAATCTGTGGCTCTCGTTCCACAGTCAGTTCTTCGTCTTGTCCGGCTTCAACGACTGGTTGCTGTCGTTGCTCCATTTCTTGCTGCACTTCTGGACGCAATACTATGTTGATGCGCTCTTTGCTGTTCAGCATATCCATGGTAACCTTGTTTGCAAAGTCATCTTTGATTACATTGTTCAGTATGTCCAGTCGTTTGTCTATTGGCATTTGCTTGATTGAGTTGTTGGTCAACGCTTTCAACTCGTCTTCTTTCAAGTCATACACCATATCTACATTCGTGGCTTTTGACTGGATGGTAAGCGTTTTGCTCTGCTCATCAATAATGATACCATGCGATGAAAGACATTCCTGCCATTTTTTGTTGGAGAAATAGACAGGGGATGTTATCAACTCCTTGTAGGGTTTGGCTGGTTCATTACTTCTTGGTCTGCTTACCACTGGTGTTACCACTGCTTGCAGATTTTGCAGTACATCTTGACTTACAACTGGCTGTTGCGCTTGTCCCTTATAATAGAACCCGTAACCGCCTGATTGCAGTTCGCCTGGATTCATTCTTCTGTCCCAACGCTCTGACACCATTGGGGCTTGCGGATAGAACAGTTGACCGCCAACTCTTCGGAGATGCCAGCCATCCTGCATTCTCGGTGTCCATCCCAAAAAGTGAGGAGGGTGCATACAATACCCTCCTGTTCGTCCATACTCACCAATTCCTACACGATACCCATGCAGTCCCATTGCTACACGTCCGTTGGCATTACGGGCATGCACGAAGTTTTTAGGCAGATAAAAGTCATTGCCTACAACACTCGTGAAGGTATTATAGGCTGTCTTGTTGGCATAGCTGGTTCCCCAGTCTGTCAATGCAAGCATTTGTTTCTCGGTGAGTCTGTAGGTGAGCAACGGACTGTCATGTCCCTGCACTGCCAACTGATACCCATTGCCATCGGCAATGATATGCGCTTGCATACCATTGCGCATAAGCAGATCACGCAACTCTGGGGATATGTCCATCTGCCTTGGATTCAATTGTTTTCTTATCGCCATTTTTTTCTCGTGTTTTTAGTGATACTTCTACGCATCCCCTCGCTCCAGTGCTTCTTCCAACAATTTGTCTTTATATGCTACAAACTGTCTCGCACTGTCCTCGCAGATGCACAATCCCTTGTTTAAGCAGTACTGTGTGTATTCTTCCTGCCATTCCTCTGAGTAATGGTTGACATAATCCAACCAACCATATTCTCCTTTCTGAACTTTTTCTACCAGTACTTCCTCTGGATAATATTTGTTCTTTGCCATTCTTCTTGTATGATTCTACTATTCTTTTTTTAATGATGTCCGATTCTCGCAAGATGTCCCTCTCGCTTACGTGACAACTCATTCCACAACTCTTCCGTATAATCATCCTCGCTGACATAGTCCAGATTACCGTCATCGTCCATCACCCAACAGCCATAACATCCGAATGTGTATTTATCCCATTCTCTTTTGGTCTGCTCTTGCCATTTCCTGTCATCACCTTGGCATAGTCTGATACCTGTGCTTTCATTCAGGTCAATGCCAACTGTTACAGGGTCTTCGTCCATTACGAATGTAAGCGGTTCACCATGCTGAATGACTTTTACTTCTGCTGAACTCAGATGCATTTCTCCTGACAGTACTTGCAGGTTGCGACCAATGACTGGTGTGGGGGCATACATCACTTGGTTGGTCTCTGCATCCAACTGCACGAATGCTTTGCTCTGTTTCCCGTCCATCATCATGTCTGCAAGGATGGCTTTTCCTGACAGCAACTGCTTCTGTTGTTCGTGGTCATATTGCGCCAAAGGTGCTTGGCTCAATACTGGATAGAACATTACGTCTACCTTACCATCTTCCATGCGTACAAAAGCGAAACGTGTTCGACTCTTGATAACATTCTCATTTTCATCCTCCACCTGTATGGGAAGTACTGGCGAACGTCTTCCCTGACCGATGTCTTCCAATACATGCATGGGCAGGTCTTCAATCATTTCTCGTGTTAATCCGTACTTGGCAAGTGTCTGGTACGGCACTTCATGTTCTTCTATTCTTGCTTTCATATTTGATTGTATTTATTGATTTCTTACTGTGAAGCCTTTTGCCTTCAACGCAAACATACGCCACACATCAGCAAAATTATATTGGAATGCGGCCATTGCAAGAATATCGCTCATTCTTGGAGCTTATATTTATGCTAATTTATAATTCAAGTATGATAATCAATGAATAATCATACTTGATTCTTATTTGATGTTATATTTTCGTTCCTTCAGTCTTCGCAGTTTTGTCTTTCCTTTTTCTAATACTACTTTTGTCTACATGAAAAAGTTTTTATTGGTCTTCATAACTGCTGTCGGACTCTCTGTTTCTACAACAGTTCATGCTCAGTTCTACTCCGTAGATAATCATAATCGTCGTTACAAGGTTAAGGTAATAACACCACACACGAAAAAAGAGGCACCACTTTCTCGTGATACCTCTTCTATTAAACAGCCATCAGTCATTGACTCGACGGCTACCAATGAATTTATAACAAATAAGCCTGTTACTGCAAGCTCACAAATCTCGTTTCCTCTTCAAAATATTTATATTACGTCACCATATGGCTACCGCAATGACCCATTCACTGCCAAGAGAAAGTTTCATAACGGTATTGACCTGCGTGCCAACTATGAACCTTGTTATGCCATACTTGATGGTATTGTAGAACGCATCGGCAATGACAAACGTTCCGGCAATTTCATTACTCTTCGTCATGGTAACTATACCATCAGCTACTGCCATCTCTCGCACATTCTCGTTCTACAGGGTAGACCAGTCCAAGCAGGTACTCCAATCGCCATTACTGGTTCCTCTGGTCGATCCACAGCCCCACATCTTCATTTGTCCGTAAAATACAAGCGTAAGTCTATCGATGCCAAGGTGTTATTGGACTATATCGCCCATTCCAAATAGCTCAAGATTATGGTGTCAGGGTGTAAATCGGCAAAAAAGATTTTGGTATTAGGGTGTAAATCAGTAGAAAAGATTTTGGTATTAGGCGGTATTTTGGCAAAATAAATTTTGGTATCAGAGATTTTCCATGTCACTCAGATAGGTTTCAACTCGATTATGTGTTACTATCGAGGCGACATTTTCATCATTATTATGCTGTAAATTGAAAATTATGGGAATTTTGCAATCCCCAACGGTTTTCTCTATTATCGATGTGTTTGTTTTACAAGTGGTGTCCACAGTCTTGTAAGCACCAACGGTTTTTATTCTGTTTATCTATGTATCTGTTTTCCGAGTGGCACATCGTGCCACTGCTTTACATTCAGATAAAGCAGTCGAGAACTCGTTCTCGTAAGGCTTTATCTGGATGAAAAGCAAGTCGAAGACTCGGAAAACAGATACGGGTTTTTTCAGGTTTTTGTCTAAAACCTACCCATCATAATAATGCGTTCACAATGCAAAACGAGGAAAATTGCGCTTTTTATGTCGTATTTTGAGAAAATCCCGTAATTTATGGCGTTTTGAGAATTATTTTTCGTACCTTTGCAGCGAAATAAACATTATAATGTCATCGTATGCTGATAGATTTTACAATTAGAAACTTTATGTCTTATAGGGATGAAGTTTCACTTAGTATGGTTGCCAGTACGACCGTAAAGGAGTGCGAGGGCAATAATGGTACGTCCAATGTGTCTGTCATAGACAATAATAAGCGTATTCTCAGAACTGCTGCCATTTATGGAGCTAATGGTTCTGGCAAGAGTACGGTTATTGCCGCTATGGATATTTTTAAGGCTATGACCTTGCAGTCGTTTGTTGATGAAAACATCGTAAAGCGACTTTCAAACCTTTACTATCATTTCGATACGGCTTCTGTAAATGAACCTATTTCCATGCAAATGATATTTGTATGTAACGAAGAAAGATACAGGTATGGCTTTGAGATTAAGCAAGGTAAAGTTCTGACTGAATGGCTTTATGTGTTGCTGAAAGGCAGCACTAAGGAGAGTTATTGCTTCAAACGTGACGGACAAGACATCAAGGTGAACTCCAAGGTGATGAAAGGAACGAGAGGCGTAACTTCCAAAACAAGAAGCAATGCTCTTTTCTTGTCCACTTCCGCACAATTCAATGTGGAAATGGCTATGAATGTAAAGGAATGGTTTCGCAAGCGCTTCAATATTCTTTCTGGTCTAACCGACAACACGTTGGCTTACACGGCTCATGCTTTCATGCATAATCCGTTAATCCGAGAACAGATTTTACAAATGTTGGGAGTCGTGGATTCTTGTATTAAAAATGTCAATATACAAGAAAATATCAAGGAGGTCAACACGCAGGATTCTCCATTTGAAGTTCTTTCAAGATTAGGCATCAATCTCCAGAATGATGCGAACAAACGTATCGAACAGCGTGAACTTGACATTCAGGCAACACATGATATGTACGACAATGGTAATGTCGTAGGTGATGCTTCTTTGAATTTCAAGTTTGAATCTCTTGGTACTACCAAACTGTTTGCTTTACTTGGTCCATTCTTTGACACAATCCATAATGGTGGTGTTCTCGTTATAGACGAATTTGGTGCAAGCTTACATACGCAACTGTCGGTTGAACTGCTCAAACTTTTCTATAGTACGATGAACAGTGCTGGTGCACAGCTCATCATCACAACACATGATACAAATCTTTTGCGCAAAGATTTGTTGCGAAGGGATCAGATATGGTTCTCTGAAAAGAATAGCGAAGGTGTCTCAGATCTGTATTCTCTTGTTGAATATAAGGTAAATCAAGCGAATAGTGTGCGCAACGACGCTTCATTCTCCAAGGATTATTTGCTTGGTCGATATGGAGCTATTCCTTATTTCGGTAATTTGGATAAATTCATTATGGAGTATGGTGGCAAAAAAGAAGAGTAAGTTTGAAAACAAGTTCAAGAGCACGACTCCTGCTGACTGCCGTACTGCCAATGTACGAACCGAACGAAAGGTCAAGGATGACTTGCCAAAGTTGTCTCTTAATTTCAAGGACTTTGATTTTAATCAGTGTCCTCCAGGACAGACTTTTGAACAATGGCAGAAAGAGGGTATGCTATCTGTCCTTATGCAGAAGTTTGTTGATGTCTGTTCCAATAATATCATAGAGGCAAAAGAAAAAAGACTGCTGAAAGTATATGGCGATTTCCCGGCAAATAGTAAGTTCTCGATACCTACATATATTACTGGGGATGTACAATGGGGTACCATTCAACGAATCGGTGGACAAAAGCCAAGATTGGCGGGCTATATCATCGGCTCTGTCTTCTATCCCGTATTTTTGGACAAAGACCATCAATTCTATCCGTCAACAAAAAGATGAAAGCAAAGTCTTATTAAACTTCTAAATCAGTTAACAATGGCATTAGCAATCAGAGTCGTTCCTACACTTCATGGAGAAGTAGCCAAGAAATTTGAGGCTGCTGCCAAGAAAGTGGAGAATAATCCTGAAACTCAGGATTATAGAAAGAAAGCAAAAATTGTCAGGGAGTATCTTCAAAAAATAAAGTTGTAGTTTCCGACGCACAGTTTTGCAAACTACCATCGTTCGGTTTGTTACCGTATCTGTTTTCCGAGTGGTGCCCACAGTCTTGCAAGCCCCAATGGTTTTTATCCTGTTTACGCCTTGATGTATTCTCTGTACTCTGTTTGTGGGTCACAACGGTTTTTATTCTGTTTATCGCCGTATCTGTTTTCCGAGTGGCACATCGTGCCACAGCTTTGCGTTCAGCTAAAGCAGTTGAGAGTTTACTCTCGTAAGGCTTTAGCTGAATGTAAAGCAAGTCGAAGACTCGGAAAACAGATACGGGGTTTATATATGTTTTTGTTAAAGCCCACCCTGCAGCAGTTTTTCCTCGAAAGTTCATACTATGCCATAAAACTCAAAGGCGGATACCCAAGACTCTCCATCTTGCACATCCGCCTTTGCCTATACTCATTCTATGAAGCTACTTCTTCACTCCGTATATCTCATAGTCCTTCTTTCGTCTTTCTACTATCGGAGGATTCTTCCCGTCATAGTACATATCAAACCATGTTGATGATTCTTTTGGCTTCACACTATCACTCAGCACAAAATGTTTGCCGTCCAATGACCGTTGCTGTATGTAATAATGGTATTTTCTATATGCCGTCTTGACGAATACCTCTCTTGTTCCCAAAAAGCAGATGTCATCGTACATCCTTATCTCTGCTCTTCTGTAAGTTTCACCATTGTTTCTTCCACATCTCATATACACTCCACCAATCTTCAAGAAATCCAGGAAACCAATGGTGACAAATTCTGGCTTACGGGTTAAGCAGGTCATATTCTCCAAATATACCCAGTATTCCTTGCCTTGCTCCGTAAAATGAAGCAGGGCGTTGTCCTGCAGCTCTGCGAACTCATACGTCTGTTCTGGCTTTTCCATTGGTTTGTACAGTTCTGTGCGTACAAGGTATTTGCCTTCTCTGTTCTACACCACTCTTATACCATATGCTTGGGGATATATCTTAGCATAACTGCCTAATGACTCCCATTTATCCAACCAATTTCTTCGATAATATACTTGGTAATTGTTCTTCGTGACGCAGGTGACTCTCAGATTGGCAGGTTCTTTATAGTCAGCTAACTGTGTTCTGCATCCGATGTAATCTATTTTTATTTCTGGTCTGAAAAAAATTATGTACTGTTTCTTTTCCTCTTCAAACTGCTTGACTTCTTCTTCCCATGTGTTTCTCTTTTCTACTAATTCTTCAGCTGTCATAGGATGCAACATGGTATCCCAAACCTTGTGCCAAGCCAAACCTCCTTGCTCGTCTTCCCAAATCGACAGGTCTTCTATTTTCTC
>OLOM01002749.1_pt1 | contig 10380 bp, 13 predicted proteins | sample 1672531 | NCBI WGS metagenome assembly OLOM01 (sample SAMEA3136696, study PRJEB25190) | human gut metagenome | reverse complement strand
TGAAAATGGCGATTTTCACTGGACACTTTTTGGCGATTTTCACCGGTCCCTAACATCATAGAAATAATTGATCTTCTGATCATCACCCAGTCCGATCATTCCTGTGAAAGAAAGATCACCACTTCCATAATGTGCATTCACTGTGTAATCATACTTATCTTCAGCTTTGCTTAATGTGATATCCTCCACAGTCACATGATCATTCAGATACAGTTCATCATATTTCATTGGAATACGATTCGCTGTCAGCGCATCTAGTATATCCTCTTCTACAATATCTTCAACATTCTCATAAAATGCATCTAAACATTCATTCATGGAATCTTCATCACCCGCAACAACATTATTCATGAATTCCGTATATCTCTCATTCTCATCTGTTGTATAGATCCATGTTAAAAACTGTTTCGCATTTTCTTCTGCAGCACCGGATGTATTTGTACATCCTGCAAGACTTGCAATCAATGTGATCGAACTTAGTAAAACACACGCTTTCTTTTTCATAACTAGCCTCATTTTTTTGTGGGCAGCTTTCTTCAATTCCTGTACATCTGATTGATAGAATCCTGTACGTGATGGACTGCATAGTGACTTTTTTGCTGATTGAATCAGCCTGTCACAAATGATCTTTTCGTGTAAATCTGTCTGCTTTCTGATTACAGAATAAGATATCAGAACTGAAAAGTCTATAGATCTGTGATGAATTGATAGTTTTGCATATCTGTATTTCTATTAGAAAAGTATTAGATTCCATTGATCAATACTATGTGGCGATTTCTGTGATAATAAATACAACTTGCTTATCGTCTTCTATTAATCTTCCAGTCAACCAGACTTTACGATTCACTTTATAATCATGCAGTTGTTCAATACATTTTTCACTTTGACAACTACAAAGCAAAGTGGTTGTCTCATTCTCATCATGTATTTCAATTGATGAATACGTATCATCAATTTTTGAAATGTATCCTGTCACATTAAAATATGTAGGAGCATATTCGGTACTGATCAATTCACCATCATTTACTTTTTCCAGTACTTCATTGACAGAATAATAATACTTTAACTGTTTTTGATCCTCGCATGCAAGACAAAATATCAGGATGATTGAAGATAATATTTGGAACAACTTTTTCATTATGCAAGTCCATTTCGCAAATAAAGTGCATTTTCAAATTTCACCGGAACATTGCTTTCACTTGTTACCTGTCCCTCATAGCTAACTACTACATGGTAAAGCTTAACAGTTACACTTTTACTTACAGAGATCTTACACGGTGTATTTGCCGCGCAATTCAGCCCATATCCTGTAACACCAGACGCCTTATATCCCAATCCAACGCCAACGTTCCACGCTTTACCACCAATTGAAAAACTAAAAGAAACATCAGCCCCCTGTGAATCCTGGTAATAAATTGTACCAGTAGTGTTTTTAAAAGTAACACCTTTTGGATATTGATTTTTTGCATATCCGACCTGAACAGTTCTTGTTGTTTCACCAATATAGGTTTGCGACTGGCTTCGTGTTATACTTTGCTTTTTTAAATCCGACTCAGGCAGATATGAGATAATTTGAAAATGATCAGAATCATATTTATTCATTAAATAGGTTTTAATTTGATCCGAAATTTGTTCCTCACTTAAAGCCGGTAAAGTATATACATTGACATTTTCTTCTGTAGTTAAAGCCTTATAATCGGCTGATACTGTAACCAGGTTAGATAATGCCAATAAAATAGATAATATTGCATATGTAAATCTTTTCAGCATACTTAACTCTCTTTCTATTCTTTCATTCTTCTTTTATACAGTTAAAGATAGAAAGATTTAACTAAAACGATCTGTTTAAACGATTTCCGTTTTTGTACCTGCTATAATTCATCATTATATACTCCTTTTAAATTTACCTGAGCAAATTGTACTATCAATTGTTGTTTTTTACAATTCTAACTTTAGCAATTCTTGTGAATGTACAATAAAGCTGCGCAAATTTATGGAAATTCGAGTATAATATAGTCAGTTGGATGAGGAGTTTATAATGATGGATAAAATTCTTTTTACAAAACGTGAACAGCAGGTTATGGAATTATTATGGAACAGTGCTGATTCCCTTTCTGCACATGATCTTGTGGAGAAATCCGGTTTGAGTGTATATACTGTTCAGCAGGTATTACAGAGATTATTGAAAGCAGAATATATCAAGGTGGATGGTATTGGCAGAACATATAAATCTCTAACAAGACAATACAGTCCTGTTTTGAGTCAGGCAGACTATATTCAAAACACTTTGGAAGAGAATACACATTTTCAGCTTGCGGCAGGCTTTATAGATAAAACAGATTCATTGGAACAACTGGATCAGTTAGAAAAAATGATTCAGAAACAAAAGGAAAAATTGAAGCTATGAAAGTATATACATCTGCGTATTCCATTCAATTTTCTGAATTTACAATTTTTATTACTTTACTGGTTTCCAGTCTTTTGATCCTGCTTTTGCACTTATTATTAATGAATCATAAAGGATATAAATACTTTCGTACGGATTTTATTTTTATCTTTGTTCTTGTAACTGTATTACGTCTATGTTTTCCTTTTGAATTTTTTTTACGATAATCATTCCGTTGCCGTCAATTATGAATCCGGTTCGCGAAGCACTTCATACATCTATTTTCAATATTCCTGCTTGGGGATGGCTGCTGATCATTGATATAGTGGGGATCATTATTCAGACTGCACGTTTTATATATCGAATACATCGGCTGAATATCGTGTATCGGATGATCGTGAAAAATGCAAAGATCACTTCTGTAGGAGAATATCTGCAGGATCATGATCATTGTGATATACCTGTTTATCGATCAGATCTGGTTCCTTCACCGATGGTAATAGGATTCAAAAAAGCAATCTTTCTTCCTGAAACAGAATTTGATCATAAAGAACTTGTGAATATTCTGGAACATGAATTAACACATCTCAGAAATAAAGACATTTATATCAAAAATCTGATCAACCTGTTAACGATCATCTACTGGTGGTTTCCACCAATCTACGTATTACAAAGACAGATCGATCTGTTTCTTGAAATTCGTGTCGATAATAAGGTGACCGGTAATTACAGTGAAAAGGAAAGCTTACAATATGCACAAACGCTGGTTTCCGTACAAAAAAAGATATGCGCCTGTCCGCTAGAACAAGATAGTGCAGTGAATTGTTTTCTGATCGATGAAAATGTAAATAAATTAAAGTATCGTATACAATATCTGCTTGCCGGGCAATTAAAAAAAAAGACCAGCCCGATATTATTGATATTGGTACTTGTTTTACCATTGTTCACTAACGCAATTGTATTGGAATCTTATTACGGGACTCCCCCTGGAGAAGAAAGAGGAATGATTTCTGAAGAAGCCATTACAGATGGATATATCATTGAACATAAAGATGGATCTTATACTTTTTGTTATGGTGATAATCAGCAGGCAATCATAAATGATCCTTCTTCTTTGATAGAACAGGGCATACCAGTTATGAAGGAGAATAAACAATGAAGAAATATTTGATCATGCTTTTGAGCGCGATTTGTTTATGTATGACACCGGTATATGCACTTGAGAGCCCGGTTCAAAAAAGTGCACAAATGTACAGGGATGCTATCGTATGGAAATATAAAAATATAAATGGCCGTCTATACAAACGGCAATATAATGTCACAACAGGAAAATGGATCGGTGACTGGATCCCGGTCTGAAATAAAAAGGCATTGGATTTAATTCCATGCACTTTTTGAATACTTTGATTTTTTACAAAGCTGAATGATTAGTCAACCGATCATAAAAATAGAAAGTACAACCTGCTTTCTTTATTAATCTTTCCACCTGCATTCAATTTTCAATGGCTGCCGAATCAAAATCATCATTTCATCGATTGTTTCTTTCAACTGAATAAAGTTTTCTTTGTACTCTTCTTCGTGAATATTTCCAGTACTGTGTGCAACAACTGCAATCTGATTCATGTTATTGGCAATGTTTCTAAGCAGACGGAGTGACTCCACAAGTTCAGCGCTTGGTGCAGCACGCGGTATCACCCGTTGATCAGCATCCGAATGTAACTTTCACGAGATAGTTTCGATTGCTCAACAAGGGTATTGATGTGTTCATATTCTGACTGATTCAAATAAACTGCGATCTTGATATTGCGTGTTCTCATGTTCACCTCCACTACGTTAGGGTATTAGGGAATAATTTCCCTAAAGATATGTATTTGTGAGTGCACAAATACGTTGCTTGCCAGGATTGTGGACAATAACATTTCATAAGAAATCAATCCCTGAATGATTCAGGATTGATTTTGATCTTTACTGACTTTCCTTCCCGGAAGATTCGAACATACCCTCTTTCTTCCAATTCTTTTAATCCGTTATTCAGATCATTTGATCTTTTAAATTTTCTTTGCAGCTTGTTTTGCAGATCTAGTTTTGTAATGACAGGAATATCATAATTCTGATATTCCGATGATTCTTTGACTAATTTTACAATTCCCGCATTCCAAATAATCTGTGCACCTGTTTCTTCTTTTGAAGCATTTGAATAAATCACTTCATCTGTTTTTTCAAAAAACTTTGTGATCTCAATCGCTTTTGACATAAATGTTTTCGACAATGGATTACTGTTGATACCTCCACTTCCGATTTTTAAAAGTAATGCAATGCGATAACAAAATCCTTTAAAAGACAACTGAAAATGAACAGTTGTCTTTTTGTTATGCAGATTATTCCCAGAATAATTCATCCAGTGTCTTGTTTAAAACCTTGCAAACTTCAATGCATAAGCGAATCGTTGGATTATAGTCCCCCTTCTCTATCGCATTGATTGTCTGTCTAGATACGCCTACTTTATCTGCTACTTCCTGTTGAGATAAACCAAGTGCAGTTCTTGCTTCCTTCATTTTCAGATTTTTCATGTTACTGATCTTTTTTCTTATCGATATACATCTTGATGATAACATTGATTAGAATGATTGAAAAGAAAACAGCCATGAATACTGGATTACTATCCTCCCACGTAACAATTCCATTTTCAACAATTGTTTTTCCTTTTGCAATAAACATGTTAGATAGCGCAACTGCCCCAAGCATACAAACAAATGGCATTGGTTTTTGCTTCAATTGCCAGTATGCATCGTTCCAGATACAATACAGCACCACAACAAGTACACCAATCAGAATACCAGCCATCATAAGAACATTGCATTCAATTGAGATTCCATCTGTCTGTTCTTTCAATAACATAATCCCTTCAACAGAAACCATTGTCAGAAATCCATATTTGAAAGCTTTTCCTCTGACAATTTCCTGTCGTTCATCATAGCCTCCATAGTCCTCTTTTTCCTTATATAAGATAATATTGAATAGCGGAATCGCAAGTAAAATAATCATAGATATTAAGAATGTATAATCCATAAGATCCTCCTTTATAATGTCAAATATACTTGACATCTTTCAATTACAGTATAGTACGATCTCTATATTTGTCAAATATATTTGACATACATAAGTAAGAAAAAGAACCAGAGATAAACTCTGATTCTTTGCAAAGATCAATCTTATGCTTCTTCTGTCTGGCGGTTAGAAGCAATGACGAATGGTGTGTAGATCAATGTAGATACACCTAAGATAATGACTACCTGCCAGATAGCACCCATGATATTTCCTGAAGATGCTAAGAATCCGAATAAGCCAATTGGCGTTGTCCATGGAACGTCGATAACGAACAATGGACAGAGTCCTAAATACTGTACTAAATAACCACAGCATACACAAGCAACTGGAGTCAAGAAGAATGGTACTGCGAACATAGCGTTCATAACCATTGGAATACCGAAGATAATTGGTTCATTGATATTAAAGATTCCACAAGGAATAGATAACTTAGCGATTGCCTTGAAGTCATCTCTCTTAGAGAAGAGCATAATAGCAATGATCAAGCCCATTGTGATACCAGAACCTGTTGGACCAAACCATCCAGAAGCGAATGGGTTAGCGATAATTGAATACTTAGAACCTGCTGTATAGAATACACCAGAAGCTGTGATTCCTTCGCCAGCCTGGTAGAGTTCAAGGTTCTGAGCCATCATCTTAGTCATGAATGGTCCTGTAACAGCACCCATTACGTTTGGTCCATGGATACCGAACCACCATAACAGCTGCATAATTAATACAACAGTAACATAGCCAGGCAGACCAGTCATGATCTTTTCAATTGGCTTCATGATTGTTGAAATAACATCAAACATTGTTAAGCCAAACATAGAGCAGATATATCCAACGATAGATACACAAAGAATTGTGATGATTGTTGGGAACAGTACTGCAAATGACTGTGATACGTTTGGTGGAACTGAATCAGGAAGAGAAATCTTTAACTTTCCTGAATCAACAAGTTTAACATAAAGCAATGTTGTCAAGATACCAACAAGCAAACCTACGAATAATCCATCAGCCTTTGTATAAGAAGAAGCAACAACGTTAGAAATTGTTACTGTTTCTCCACTTTCTGTTGTTGTAGATGCTGTTGTGTTGATTAATGTAACGAATGAAGCAAGTGCTACCGCTGGAACAGTTCTGTCATTTGGATGTCCAATGTTTTCAGCAAAGTGCATGGAAACAAGAATACAGATAGAAACTGCCATGAAGTTCATACAGCCATAGTTAGCTGTTGTGAAAATTGGTGTTAATGTTTCGAGCCAAGCAAAACCTGGAACGTTTGCGAGAGAAACATAGTAAATCAGTTCTCCTGTCTTTGGATCTGGTACACCACCAGTCTGGCAAATGACGAATTGGAACAGAGTACAGAAAGCCCCCCAAATGACGACTGGCATGTTGTCAATAAACGCATCCTTGATTGCTGAGAGGACTGTGTTTGACTGCATCTTACCTGCAAGAGTAAGAAGGCCATTCATAAATTTTTCTTTCATAAAACTTTACGTTTCCTTTCTGATGAAACTATTTTAGTTCCATTTTGTAAGCGCATACAATGCTGTGCTGCCATTTTGGTACTAATTTTCGTAAAATTATGTGATAATTCTTTATAAGTGACAATTTTTTTTGATTATTTTCAAATTTCATTGATTTATTTTTGTTTTTTATTGTTTTATGAATCTTTTGGCTCTACTTTTTGGAATAATTATGTGATACTTGAAAGTGGCAGACTTTATCCGATATTGCATTTAAAGCTTATTTATGCCTGAATTCCATTTTGTTTGTTTTTCCCAGCTGTGAATATTATGTACCAGCCTTGTTCAGAATAATGTTTTCTCATTCGAGAAATCTTGAGTTATCCCTTTATATATAATAATGTTTGTTTTTTTATTTCTATGATCTATCTGTCAACAAGTTATTTGGTCGCAATCTTTGGTTGAACAGATTATAATAGGCTTTGATTTTCCAGTTAATGGCTAAATAAAAAAAGGACTGAGTTTCTACATAGTGTAGTTACTCAGTCTTTTTTGATATTTAATTGTTTGTGTCTGTACTCTCTTCGTCCTCTGAGTTGTCAGCAGATGGTGTCTGATCAGCAACTGATTCAGCAGCTTTATCCTTGATATCTGTGAAGTATCCAGGATTCTCTGATCCTCCGTCAATACGTGCTGCTGTAGCGTCAATGAATGTTGGATCATATGTTGTGCCTGCTCCGCCTATAAGAGACACACAGCCATAAAACATATTTTGCGAACTAGAAATACTATTTAACGGGAAACTTTTTGATACGTATATTTTTTTTATTACATGCTCCAAACATATCTCTTGTTTCTGCTAAATAAGATGTATTTCACTTTGATATATCTATACTTTCCCAATTGGTATCTTCAAAAGTACATATTGTATATGTAAGATGTTTCACATTCCATTTATTGAAATTGATTGGTTTGCCATCCAGATATATCAATAGTTTTTTTCTGCTCGCCTATTTTCTGTCCTTCTTCCTTTAATGTTTCACCATATTCTTTAAGATTGAACTCTGTTTCCAGCATCGTTTCCACCTCTGCTCTTCTTAACTGTATTTTAGTATAAATACTTTCACTTGGTTCCATGGTGTTCAGCATTTGTACGATGCCTTCTCAAGTACTTCTTTCTTTTCTTTTCTCTTCTCTGGCTGCCTCTATACACTCTGAATATTCTCTTAGCGAAATGCAGACTTTCATCAATTCTTCGTTCTTCTCTTTATTTCTTCTTACAGACAACCTTATTCAATACATATACGCAGTCAAAAAAAAGGAACAAGTTCTTAGAACTCATTCCTTTCATACAGCTTTATAAATGGTTATTTGCTTAATTCACCAGCAATGTAAGCACCGGCAATACGGCCCCAGCTTACAGATTCACTATAACCGCCACCCTGAGCAGTAACTTCACCTGTAGCAAATAAGCCTTCTACTAAAGAATCATCAGCATATAATGCCTGTCCGTGTTCATCACAGACAATACCACCCTTTGTCATATGGTTAGCAGCTTCAACTCTGACACCATAATATGGACCTTCAGCATCGAATGTACGAGAAGCAGCTTCTTCCAGAACAGGATCTGTTTCGCCTTTTGCTGCACGTGCATTGAAATCTTCTACTGTCTTCTTTAATGCGTCTGCATCAATTCCGAGTTTTTCAGCTAATTCTTCAATTGTTGCGCCTTCCTGATAGTATCCTAAACCAACATGTTTGCGAATACGGTAGAAGGAATCATATCCTGTAGAATCAGTAATGTAGAATGCTGCATGATCAGGCTGTTCCTGTTCCATTGTCCAACGATCAAGACCAGATAAGTTATTATTTAATAATTCACCGTTCTTGTTAACAAGAAGATTCATATCAGCACCGCCTGTTAAGTCACGACGTGGAACGATGATATTACCAAATACACTCATCTTGCTCATACGATCAAGTTTCATGCCATAGTTTTCAAATACGCTTACAAAGTCACCTGTTGTACCAAGCTGGTTACTTGTGTTCAAATTTTCATTACCTGGTGCATATTTAGCTAATAATTCAGGGTTAGAGCAGAAACCACCTGTAGCTACAACTGTATATGGAGCTAAGATGTTATATGTTTCACCCTTTGTATTGGATACTGTAACACCAGTTACTTTCTTACCATCCATAACAAAGTCAACACCCTTTGTTCCTGTAAGAATTGTTACACCTAATTCATTAGCTGTTTTTTCAAGACCTGCCTGAACAACTTCACCGGCATACTGATCTTCTTCAGCCATGTGGTTAGTTCCACCATAGTTGTAGTTCAGTTCAACACCCATGTCTCTTAACCATGCGTCCATTGTACCTTCGCAATCAGCCCAGGCTCTGACACGTGCTTCACCTTCGCCATTTTCTTTCTTTTCTTCAAATAAATCATCAGCAGTAACAACGTTACCTGCAGCTTCCTCAGCTTTGGAATTTACCATGTCGAAGTAGTTCATGTCGAACTTACCGTTACCACTCAGAATATCTAATTTTTCGCATACAACAACATTTGCATCAGCATTTTCCTGTTTGATTGTAATAGCAGCAGCAAGTCCACTAGGACCACCACCAACGATAACTGCATCAGCATTTACATCTTCAACTTTTTTTGGATTTTCGCTGAAAGAACTTGCATCCTTTGTTACTTCACCTTCATAAGTAACACCAGCTTCTTTCAATGCATCAGCTACAGCCTGCTTAACAGCATGGCTTGAGAATGTAGCAGCACTGACAGAGTCAACAGCTGGAGAATTTGCCTTAATAATACGGTCACGAATAACCGGGAATGCACGGTCGATGATAACATTAGTTTCATGATTGTCGCCTAAAGCGATATCTGTAATCTTTCCATCTTCTACTGTAACATCAACGTTCAGTTTTCCCCCGTAACCAGTTGCACTCTTACTGATTGTTTTACTACCTGTAGTATTTGCAGAAGAACCAGTAGAGCAACCTGTTGCAACGCCTAAGGCAATTGCAGCTAATAAAGTTTTAATCTTTTTCATTTTCTTCCCTCTTGAATGTATGACACATCACGGTTCCAAAGAGTACGTACACAACAAATATTCACAGTTTCCGGACACTGGAATATTCCTATGAAAACATCTTTCATTCCACTTCTGTGCAATACACATTTCTAAATGTAAACCCAAGGTACATTTAGCTCATATATAATATAGCATGCGATTTTTTTGTCAATCGTTTCACAGCTTTACAAATGAAATCGCATTCAAAATATAGGCCACTAAAGTGGCATAAAATCTAAATAAATAGCCATAATGTTATTTTTCAACTTAATCAAGAACGTATTCCTATGTTTCCAATGCTGGTAAGTTAAGCAGTTTGACAAAATAAAAAAATCGAGAATAGACATAC
>OLOM01002743.1_pt1 | contig 10401 bp, 17 predicted proteins | sample 1672531 | NCBI WGS metagenome assembly OLOM01 (sample SAMEA3136696, study PRJEB25190) | human gut metagenome | reverse complement strand
AGAAAAGAGCCGATAAACCGTGTGCCTGTTGGCTACGGGTTATCGGCTCTGCGTCTGTGCGTCTGGCTCCTTGATAACTATGATATTTAGTTGATAAGCTCGGATTAGATTTTCTTGTTTGCATTTTGGGCAATACAGAGGAAAGTTCTCAAGCACCGTATCGCCCCGAATTTTGATGCGTGTCTTATTTCTGCATATTGGACATAGAATCCAGTTGTTTTCAATCATTAGGTGCCACCTTACTTCTTGCATAACGCCTTTTTCTAAAAATGCTGAGTGACGCACGATAGGACAGGTAGAGGAGTAATGCCATACCGATAATAAGCAGTGTATAGGCAAGGAATGAGGATGCGGCGAAAAAGGCGGTATCAAGACCAGTAGACCGTATTACCGCACAGACCATGATGGCGGCGATCATTGCCCCGGTGCAGTTTGACTGTTTGAAAACAAAGCCCGAGGGGACACCCAAACAGATTGTAAGCACCGTACAACACATACCTAAAACAAGGTTTGGTACAACTGTGGTGAACGAAAAATGTCCTGTAAAAGCAGCAATGATACAAAGCAAGAAAGTCAACACAGAGAGGCTAACAAACAGTATTCCGCTGAACAGGTAGCGCCCGACAACAATCTCCTTATCCGTGATAGGGAGAACCGGTAAGTAATTCTTCCAATCGCTCTTTTCCTCGATTTTAACCAATTCGGTCAGAAAAGCAACGCCCATCAGCGGGAGCAGCAGTGAAATATACGGGATTGCCGCTTGTGGAATGAAAATGCAGGCGCACAGTAATAGGATGATGCCTAACAGACGGTAAGCGGGTTTACATATCTTTTTGAATACGATAAGATCTTTTGCGACCAAACCAATCATAGCGACCCTCCCTTGATATACAAAAGCATGATGTCATCTAAGGTGGCCGGGTCGATTACGCAGCCCTTGTATTTCCGAGCAGCAGCTTCTCGGTCTGCCACCAAAATTTGATATTCATAATCCCGTTTTCTCCACGCCAATATATCGCCACGGTCAATTTCTCGAAATAGCTTTTCCCCACAATGGATCAGTCCATAGTGGTAGATCAATTCGTCCTTCGACTCAAAGAACAGCAGTCTACCCTCATGCAGAAAAGCTATATAATCCGCAATCTTAGAGAGGTCACTCATAATATGTGTAGAAAAGAGAACGCCGCGTTCCTCGCTCTGAACAAAGTCTAACAGCAGATCAAGCATATCATCCCGCATAACGGGATCAAGCCCGCTTGTTGCCTCGTCCAGCAATAACAATTCAGCATGATGGGCAAGGGCAATCGCAAAGTTCATCTTTACTTTCATACCCTTTGAAAATGAGCCGATTTCCTGTTTCACAGGTAAATCAAACCTATTCAATAGATCCCAGTAGCGGTTGGAGTCCCATTGGGCATAGATTTGACGCATGATGGTTTCAATGTCTGCGGGAGAGAACATAAAGGGAAGATTACATTCGTCCTGCACAACGCCTATCCGCTGTTTGACCTCTTTTTCATGGGAAAGATTATCTTGCCCGAAAACAAGAATATCTCCGCTGTCCTTGGTAACAGCATTGAGGATCAGGTTCATGGTGGTTGTTTTTCCCGCACCGTTCTCCCCAATCAAACCGACAATGCTGCCGCTTGGAACATTGAGGGTCAAATGGTCTAAGTAAAAATCGGGGTAGCGTTTTGTCAGGTCTGCAATTTGCAAAATGTTTTCCATCGTCAGCCCTCCTCTTTATAGAACATCGCCAGTATCTCAACCAATTTACTCAAAGGGATACCGCCGGAGCGTGCAATATCGGCAGCCTCTTGGAGATGTTCTTCCGCCCGGCGCTGTTGTTCCTCTTGAAAGAAATCTTTATTCTGTGCCGATACGAAACTGCCACGGCCTACTGTTGTTTCAATAAAGCCATCACGATGCAGATCTTCATAGGCTTTCTGCACTGTAATGACGCTGATATGAAGCGACTTTGCCAGTGCCCGCATAGACGGAATCGGGTCGCCGGTTTGAAGCTCACCGCTCATGATCATAGCTTTCATTTGAGAAGTGATCTGCTCATAAATAGGTTTGCTGGTGTTACTACTGATAATGATTTCCATGAGGCTGCGCCTCCTGCCATATAATGTACTTGTTTGGTAAGTACATTATATGCTACACCGCAGCCATTGTCAACTATGAGAATTTGCTCGGCAAATATATGAAATTAAATATGCAGAGGAATGAAATATAACATCGTTCAAATGCTATTACCCGAAATGTAAAATTACATTAGGTGGTGATGCTATGAAAATTGAAAGGGACGAGCGCAAATTTGACTTTCACGGGATCGGACTTGCTATCAAGAAAGCCCGTGAGCGTGAAGGCATGACGCAGGAGCAATTAGGATACATTGTTGACCGCGATCCGCGTACCATTATGTATCACGAAAATGACGGACAGCATCCGAGCCTAAACGCCTTTTTCCAAATGGTAACAATGTTCGGTATCTCCGTGGACGAATACTTTTATCCCGACATGGGAGCCGATGAAGCCGCAAAGAAGCGTATCAACATTCAGCTTAATTCCCTCAATGAAAGCGAGCTGCGGCTCGTCGAGGGTATTATCAATGCAATCATAGAAAACCGTGGAACGGAGGAAGCGTAAGAAACGGCGCTGCCTCCGTTTTTCGCGAGGGTTCCGGGGGAGCGCGTTAGCGGCAAGCAAGGCAAGTGTATTGACACTTGCAATTTCCGCGCTGCGGAAATGCTTGTTGGGGTGCCCCCAAACCCGCTGGACTTCTGGCCACCGTGACCAGAAGAAACATTGTCTGCGTCGCCGTCCCTAACGGGCCTGCTCCTTATTGCGCTGGTTGTCCGTCAGCCCGTGCAGGTGATCCACGCTGCCCTTAACCGCCACCAGCTCCCGCATATCCTGCTGGGCCTTGCGGTATTCCAAATAAAGAGCCTTTTTCCGCGCTGCCAGTTGGCGGCGTTTTTCTTTTAGTACGTCCATTTTGGGGAGCTTCTCGCCACCCAGCAGCTCGGCCATTGTCGCCTTGGCTGCCCGGTAGTCGGCCAGTTCCGCCTCATGCTCGGCAAGGTATTTTCGGCTGTACTTGGCGGTCTTGTACCCATCAAAGACGGGGCGGGTCTTGGCGTACCGCACCACGGCTCCCATCAGCTCGGAGGTTACGGACAGGTCAGCCTCCGTCCGCCGGAGCTGTTCGGTCAAAGCGTGAAAACGGGAAACGGCGTCCTCGGCCTTGGCGGAGAGCTGGTCATACTCGGTGATATTCTGCTCCTGCATGAATTGAAGCGCTGCCGCCATCTGCTTGAGGTTATAGACCTTTGCCCACCGTGCATAGGCCGCTCCCTTGCCGGAGCGCAGGCGCTCCTGTATATCCACGATTAGATTGACACGGCGAGGAGGCGCAGGCACAGAAACAGGCTGCTCCGGGATCGGGCGCTCCCCGGCGATGACGGCCTTGATGTCCTCGGGATCGTAACCGTCCCCGAGGGTGGATGCCCGCAACCGGGTAGCCCGCTCCTGCCCCGGAACAAGAAAAGAGATCATACCGCCGCGCCCACGCTTGACCATGAAGCCGGACGCCTCCATGAGCCGGAGGAAAGCGTCAAAATTGGCGGGGCGTTTGGCAAGAGCTTCATTGATGGCAAGTCGTAGCTGCTCCTTGTACGAGGGCTGCCGCTCCGTTCCCAGCCATGCCCCGTAATGGAGAAATCGTCCCTTGCTGTGCAGTTTGGGGTTGGTGATGACGGACAGATCATTTTCAAGACAAATGCGGTCAGAGAGCCGCCGCACAGCGCGGCCAGAGCCGATAAAGTCCCGGAACTTCCGGGTGCAGTCCAGCGAGGTCGAATTGTAATAAATGTGATTATGGATGTGTGCCTTGTCCGTGTGGGTAGCAACGAAAAAGGCGTACTTGCCCTTTGTCCAGCGCATCGCCGTTTCATAGCCGATGCGGTTGGCCTCCTCCGGCGTGATCTCCCCGGGCTTGAATGACTGGCGGATCTGATAGCAAAGCACATCCGCATCCCGTCGCTGCTCCCGGCCTGTGGAGGACTTGTACTTGGCCTTACTTAATAAGAACTCGGCATCGGCGGTCATGTGGTCGCAGCCGTAGGACGAAATCAACTCGCCGCCCTCGGTCTTGTCCGGGTTTTGCCCGTAGTCAAACCGCTCTTTCAAGGACTGTGCGATGGTTTCGCCCTTGCTGATTTTGTGCTTCTTGTAGTAGGTCGTGGCCGTAGGCAGCCCTCCTTCCGATATGACAAACGGCGGCTGTGGTCAGCCGCCGTCGTTTCAGCTTTGGGACATTTTGTCCCGAAGTTATAACACGATGAGAACAAATACTATTTGTTGAAAGTATTGATTAATTGTGGTATGCTTTTGTTAAAAGTCAATCTATGGAGGGATGAATAATGCCTAATGTAAGTGCGGAAGAATCGTTATTGTTACAATGTTTGGCTACAACTTCTCTTTTAGGTGAACTGAGTAATGCTAAATTTCTTGAAAGCGATTATTATAAAAGGTTAGCGTTTGGCAACGGAGAAATAAAAAAGGTTCTTACAATATCCGGGCTTGGGAATCCGGCAACAATGCAAATGATGTTGTATGCATTGCTGACCATTCCAAGGGAAATCTTATCAAGAACAGCGTATAGCGTGTTAGAGACCTATATCGAGAGAATAAATCCCCTTGTTTGCCATTTAGTTGAGGAAGATACTTCTTCAAGCTATGATGGCGAAGAAACTCGTGCGAATATAGATTATTTTCGCCATATAAGGACTATGAGAAGGAATGCTATTGCACATTCCAAATGTAGTTATCTTAGTAAAGGTGGCAAGAACTTTGTCGTTTTTAGTGACAGTAATCCAACAGAATCCAAGGCTTGCTTCATAAAAATGGAATGCTATAAAGTTGGCCTTATTTTAATGGAATTGCAAAGACTCATCATGGAGTATTACAATCATAAGCACCCAGAATAACCTCCAACATATCTCGATTTTTACGCCTTTAGGCTATTTTGTCCCAAAGTATCAGCCGGTGATGAAATCCCGCAGGGCGAACTTGGCCGAGTGCAGCTTGTCCACCAGCCGCTCAGCGATAGCAGGAACGCCAAAGGGCGAAACGAGGAACGCAAGGACGAGGAACACAATCCCGCCCACCGTCTGCCCGCCGATAAACAGGATCAGGGAGAGCAGCGTCAGCACAATGCAGCCCAACTCGCACACGGCGGACGCCACGCAGAACAGGAATGTGACCATAGCGGCCAGCAGGGACAGTGCCACCATCACGGGGGCGGCAAGGATTTTGAGAACGATCATAGCAGTTACCTCCTGTAAAAATTGATGGGTTGTCCTCCTACTAATATTATAACTCCGCCCATATATGCAAACAAGGATGTCGATGGACAGTCGTACTTGTGCCAAATAGCGCTATATGATACACTTAATTAGATTTCACGATTGATTATTACGATTAGAATTAAACATAGAGAAACATTGAAGGGGTGGTAATGTGTCACAAACATGGCAAACAGTATTGTTAAGTTTGGCTACCAGTTTAATAGTAAGTTTGATAACTTTTATTCTCGGATTAAAGTCCGGAAAAAACCAAGCTGATCGAGCAACACTACAAAGCTTGTATAAGGATTTATATAGCCACTTCTCCGATCTCAAAGAAAGCTTGCAGCGCAATCGACCCAAATCGTGGGAAAGCTATAAAAAAGTTGAGCGCGGATTATATTCTGTGGAATACTATCCTCCCATCAAAGAACTTAAAAGATCGGGCGATATTCTGTTCCTCAAGAAAAAAATTGCTGATGAAGCTTTAGATTTAGAAATGCAGGTTATGAATTATTCATATGACCTCACTAAGCATATACCTGAAATTCATGCGGCGCTCATTTCGGATATGGGGATGTATAAAGATGGTTATACATTCAAGAAATATCAAAGAAGCGACAATGAAACCGCCCATTTTGAAACAGCAAATCCTAACGGTTGTAATAGCTTTTGGCCGCAAAACTATCGTGTCTTATATAACCGCGAAGAAACTATAAAATTGTTTGAACGGATGCAAGAGCATTCTTCCGCTGCGATTGAGTTTACTACTGGTGGAAACCCTACAACCTATTCTGCTAAAATTTATCCAGACGGGATTACTGTTAGTGCAAGCGAATATGCCGAGTGGTTATTCTTAGCTTTAGGAAAAAATGTAGAAGGCTATACTGAGTTATGCAATCGCAAGGAAACACTAATTCTCCGAATTGACAAATTAAATAAAAAACTGGAACGAAAAGCGAAAGAGCCGGTTGGTTTTTGGGAAACGATACTTGGTGCTTTTGCGGATATGTTTAGATAAAACAAAAGGAGGACAGGCAGACGCCTGTCCTCCTTATCACATTTCCACCACCTCCGCCAGCTTTTTGATTAGATCGGACAACGGCTCCCAAAGGTCGGCATAGTCCTTTTGGAGCGCCGCGATCTCCGAGGGATAGATACCGTAGGTGTTGGCATGGACGGCCACTTGATTTAGGTTGTTGGCGCACCGCCGCTGCAAGGCCACCAGCTCCCGGATGTCCGAGAGGTCAACATGGAGGACATAGCCGTTGAGCGCCATTTTCCGCATATAAGCTCCCATGTTGGAGATCCCGGCCTCGGTCATGCGGTCAGCGATCAATGCCTGTTCCTCCGGCGTCACCATCACATGAAGATGGACAGAGCGCCGCCGCTTTTTTGTCAACGCTCCTCACGCTCCCGGCTGCGGCGCTTGGGCGGGTGTTCCCGTACCTTGTCCAGCGGCTTTTCTGCCGGGGGCGGCGCAGGCAGATTGTTGATGATGCCGTCGATCATGTTCCCGTTCTGCTCCATAGAAAGCTCGGCGTTCTTGTTGGGATTGCGTTCCTGCTCCATAAATGTCCTCCTATCTGTCGCCCCGGTCAGGGGCATTTTTCTTTGGGGCGGATTGCCCACGGTCAGCCTCGACCTGTACCTGTTTTGCGGCGGTTTTCATCTGCTCCCGAATGGAACGGGGTCTGTCGGGATTGTCGGGCGCAGGCCGCAGCTCATAGTCAGACGCCTGCCGTTTCGTCAATGGCCGTGTGTAGGTCAAATGCCCCCACGCCAGAAATGATCCATTTTCAACCGGGACGCGCTGATCGTAGTTGACGATCTCATCCGGGGCGTTACGGGGCGGCTTGGGGAATGTCCCAATGTCCACGGGACGCTGGGTGGAATAATACTTGTAAAGGCCGGGAGCCTCGGTCTGCCTGACACCGACATTGTAAAGGCGCTGGTACTCCTGCACCCGCGCTGCAAAGTCCTGTTCCAGAGCGGCACGGTCGCTGCCGTAATGTCCCCACTCATACTGCCGCTGGCCCTTGTCATCGTCATAGCAGGCCCATGTGACATAGGGCGAGGGCGCAGCGGGGTTATGCCCCAGCGCAAAGCCCCTGCCGTTTTCCAGCATGACAGCCTTGATGATCTCATAGCCTTGGTTTTTGTCCATATACCCTCCTCACCGTGATACATCTTTCTCCGCCCTCTTTGCAAAGGGCTGAAGCTGATAGGGGCTTTTGCCATCCTCCGGGCGCAGAAAATCCAGCCTTGCGGCGGCACGGATGGCGTTCTGATTGAGCTGCCGCTGCCATGCCCCTTGGCTGGGCGCCCACTTAAAGCCCTCACTTTTAAGCGCCTGCCGGGTGTCGGCATCCGGCTTATCCTCAAAAATGAGCTGCAAGCGGTTCTCCGCCTCGTTGACCTTGGCCTCACCGCCAGGGAATGTCCAGCCCACAAACTCCGTCTTGTGGCTCAGCTCCTCGATGCGCTGGCGCACACGGCGGATATTGGCGTTATTGTTGGTGAGCAGATAGGACGGAAACGGAACGGGGTCTTTGCGCCAGTCTTGGGACATGGACGCCTTGACCTTTTCCGCCTGCTCCGCCGTCAGCTCGGGGCAGCCCTCCAGCGTCTTGTGCTTGCGATAGTAGGCATTGACCGCCTTCATCATGGCCTGCTGGGACTCCATCCCCTCCAGTTTTTTTGTGAGCTTTTCCACGGCGAGGTCATCGTCGGCGCTGATCCCGCCCCGGCCTGTGGAACGGATCTTATCCAGCAGCTTTTCAATTTCAGCGTACTCGCCGTAGTTGCGATCCCGGGCGGCATTCTGCTTGGCCTTTTTCGCCACGGGGAAATTGCCGCCTCCGGTAATCAGAATAGACGGCACACGGGCGTCAATGGCGTTGCGCTCATTGAGGTTTTCCGCCAATCTGCGGGCGTAGCGGTCAACAAGAGCGTCGATCTTATCGTGGTACATGGGATCGACCCGCGCTTTCTGCTTCTCTGCCAGCGCATAGGCTTCATCCACCATCGCCCGGTAGCCCGTCGTGGCCGAGCCGGGGGCATAGTCGGAATAGCTGTTCATGTCCTTTGCCCGCTTTGCCGCCGCCTCGCTGATCTCATAATATTTCGGCATAATTTCTCCTTTCAGCCGGGACTTCGGGACAAAATGTCCCAAAGTTGCGTTGCTTGGATGTGGAAAGCATTTTTGCAAAAAGAGGGGTAAACGGGAAAACATACCGCCCACCCCGAAAGCGCCCCGGAAAAGCCTTGTAAATACAGGCATTTTCCGGGGCTATTTTTCCACGCACTACCTCCGTTTGCGGCGCATATACGCCCGCTTCTGCTCCCGCAGGGCAGCCCCGGCGCAGACCGGGGAGCAGTACCGCTGCCGCCCGTCCGGGAGAAAGGCCCTACCGCACACCGGGCAAGGCCGGGTTTCCGTGATACGCTCCACGGTCAGCGACCTTTCCAGCACAGGATCAAGGGGCAGCACCGCCGCGCGGAAATAGCGGCAATATGCCCCTGTCCAGCACTTGCCCAGCATATAGCAGGGACAGTCCAGCGGCAGGCAGCCATAGTCTTTATCGTAGTTGGCGCACCACTTTGTCACCAGCTTGCGGATCGCCGCCTTTTCCTGCCGGGTCAATTCACGGCTCATTTTTGCCCCCTGTCTTGGGCTTGAGCTGTTCCCGGTAGCAGAACACGCAGCCGATCCCGTGCCAGTAGGGACAGCCGTCGCAGCGGGAGCCTTTGGGCGGCAGGTTGGGCGGAGCACCCTTAAAGTAGCTTTTTTCTTTCATAAAGTCCTCATAGGGGCTGTTGGTAAATCTCATTCCTCTCCCTCACTTTCCGTTTCGTCCTCGTCCTCCCAAGGCGGGGTATCGTCGTAATCGTCACCGTAGTCCTCCGCAGCGTCGGCGGCCTGCTGCTTTTTGGGGCGGTAGATCTTAAAATACCAGCCAGCCACGCCGCCGATGACCGCCACGGCCAGCACCAGCAGGATCGTCCCGCCGCTGTTCTTGGGCTGCTCCGGCTCGGGGTCAGGCTCCGGCTCTACCACAGGCACAGGTTCGGGAGCCTTGCCCTGGCACTCGCCCATATTCACGGCGCAGACGGTGCAATCTGTGTTGATAGCACCCACGGCGCATTTGTCCGCGCAGGCACACTCCGGCAGCTCACTGCCCGCAGCCTGCATCGCCGCCAGCAGGTCGGCCTCGTCCACCATGTTCAAAAAGTAGGTTTGGTACTGCTCGCCGTCCTCGTCGGTGGGCTTGTCATAGTCGATGACGATGTAAAAGGTGTTGCCGCCGCTGGTCTGCACCGTGATGAACTGCTTGTTGGTGGCCTTATCGTAGAGCAGGTCACGGGTCACAAGATTGCCGTCCTCGGTGAAGCCCTCGCCGGGGTCAACGGTTTCCGTGGGCAGCGGCTCTACCGGGGCAAGCCCGTCCCATTCCTCACCGCCCCCAGCGTAGGCCGTGACTGCCATGCCGCACATCAAAACAGCGGCGCAGAGCGCCGCCGTCAGCTTCTTCATCCACTTGTTCATTCGCTGTCCTCCTTGTCTGTGGGATCGGACTTCGTGACATTCTGTCCCAAAGTGCCTCCGCTCTTGATGGTCTGGAGCAGCACGGGCAGGTCGGTGAGCGAAACGCTCATGCCGCGCACAATCTCCACGATCTCGCTGTTCTCGGCCTCCAGTTTTTTCTGCTCCAGCTCCTTGAGCCGTGCCTGCTGCTCGTTGATCTTGGCCGTGACCTTTTCGATCTCAGCCTGAATTTTTGCGCTTTTGGAGATAGCCATAAAAAACCTCCTGTCAAAACAATTTTCCGTAGGCGTAGAAATGGGACTGCCAGTAACTCGTGTTGAGGTTGGCGTAGCTGATGGGGTCGCCACAATGGAGCATCCAGCCGTCGCCCACATAAATGCCCACATGGGAGATCCCCGGCGTGTCATAAGTCCCCGTGAAAAATACCAAGTCGCCGGGTTTGGGGCTGCTCGTCCGGGTGGAGATGTTGTATAGCCCCTGCGCCCCCAGCCGCCCGAAGTC
>OLOM01002737.1_pt1 | contig 10411 bp, 10 predicted proteins | sample 1672531 | NCBI WGS metagenome assembly OLOM01 (sample SAMEA3136696, study PRJEB25190) | human gut metagenome | reverse complement strand
ATACGATCTTATTTTGATGGATATTATGATGCCAAACATGGATGGACACCAAGCAACAAAAACCATTCGAGCCTTGGGTATAGAGCGGTCCGATGCAGTTACGATTCCAATTATAGCTTTGTCTGCAAATGCTTTTATAGATGATATTCAGGAATCCCTGGATTCAGGCATGAATGACCATATTTCCAAGCCGATTAACATGGAGGAATTAATCGATACTATCACTAAATACATTAAACACGATTAGGAAAACAAAGAAGTTAATTCTGATAAAAGTTTGCACTGATCTTGCACTGACTTTTCTCTTTCGATGTGATATTATTATACTTGCCAGAAAAGCAATGAGGGTCTACGGAGTTTTCCGTAGGCTCTTTTTTCTTGACCGGATGCCATTGTTACCGCCTGCCTGTCCCATGACAGAAACAGCCGTGTGGCAGCAGAGTGCATGATTAAAGGTAAGTAATCATCCGTATTATCAAAGTAAGCCGCCCACTTGGGCGGCTCAATTTATTTCTTGTATTTCGTTCGAACTTCATCGGGCAAATCTTTTGACCACAGCAGGAGTTTATCCATCACCAAGTCCTCTGATTCAGAATGGGAACTGCATCCAACAAGCGCGGTCAGCAATGATATACTAAAGAGAATAGTCAGCAATCAGATAGGGAATTGTTTTTTCATAAGCAACTCCTTCCTCGCAAACATGTCTCTTTGTAATCAACAAAAAGAATCTTCCTAGAATTTCGTACCGCCACCACCATGTGTCCTTCCAGAAGATGAGGTGTGTGTACTGCTGCCTGAAGAACTCTTTTCTTTTGCAGTCTTTGTTACCGTATGGTACAAGAACAAATCTCTGCTTTCTGTGACATTCATACTTCCATCTTTCACATAATTTCCTGCTGCCGCCTGGAAGCGAACGGTCTTCAACTGTGCCTTCATTCTTCCAACAATAATGAATGCCAAAATCACACCAACACCAATGGAAATAAAGATCCAATAGAATGGTAATGCATCTTTTGGAAGTGTCCTTGCTGTATATGGGCTTCCATTTCGTGCCTGTGTAATAAAATCATCACAAAGTTCAGCAAATGTCATACATGCGGAAAAATAATCCTGCGATTTCAGATCATCCATCATCTGTTTCGGAATATACTTAATGCCCGCATCGGTAAAAGCAGTGATACCATAACCGCAGGTTGATATATAAACATCGTTATCTTCTGTACTGATCAATAACAGCACACCATCTTTATCCGCTCCATATCCATATTCGCAGTAGTCATACATGTCATCTGCAAATTCCTCAACTGTTAATCCTTCGAGTGTATCCGTTGTCATGACGATTACGTCCATCTTCTGTCGGATACTGATTTCATCCAGGACATCGAGCAATTCGCTTTCCTCGCTGTCAGTCATAAGATCGGCCTGATCCTGCACCCGGTAATATTCATCTGCAAAGCCTTCGGAATCCTCTGCATATGCCGGAATTGTCATACCAAGACAAAGGATGAGGATAAGTAAAAACGATATCATTTTCATTTTCTTTTTCATTCCGTCACCCCCTAAAATAGTCCAATAAAGTGCAGAAGTGTCGCCGCACCATAGGTTACTGCTGTGAATGCTACTGCCAGAATTGCAGTCCAGCGAGTTGCTGCTGCTTTATCTACCGGCAGATCTCCGACGAATTTTCCGGTCTGTCCATTCATTGCAAATGTGTATTTGTTTCCATTCCATGTCGTATTCAAAAGCCATACTGGATATAATGCATACTTCGCTTTTCCATTATGAAACTGTACACTACTATTTTCTGCTGTGACACTGTTATATCCCTGAACGGTTTCAGCAAAAGCCTCCTCAGTTGAGCGCTTCACACGTGCATTCGCCCGTTCGATACTCTCTTCCGCTGTCACATCATATTTATCTGCCAAATATCCGGCAAGGTAAGCAGTCTGGAAATCCACTGCTTCCGCACAGTTGTATGGTTCAATGGATTCCATCAGATCATCCGCCATTTTAGACGAACCGTCTACGGGAACATTTTCAAAGCCAACGTTACCGCCTCTATGTACCATAAAGTAGCTGGTTTCCGTATAATCGTAATCACTGTCACTCCATACACGGATCTTGGTTGCCCGGTAACGCACATTGGCATCTACATCGGTATCAAAAAGCCAGAATGGAACATAGACTCCTTTGATCTCATCAATATGATTCTGATCCTTGAAGATCTTCGGCAAAAGACGCTTTCCGGTTAAATGCTTCATCAATCCTTCTTTTGCCGCTTTTTTGTCCAACTTAAACGGTATTACCAAATCCGGCTTTAATGCTCCTGAGAACTGTCCCATCATGACAATCGGATTGTCACAGAATGGACAAGAGGTCGCTGCCATATTGGCATCTCCCACAATCTCTCCTCCACAAGACTTACATACATAAGTACGTAATCCTTCGGTTTCACCTTCCTGCCATTCTCCACCGGCATTGGTTTCCCACTCCATACTATCTGTCTGTTCTTCCTGTAGTTCGTCGTCATACCCCTTCAGTGCATCCATTTCGAACTCGGTGTCACAATATGGACACTTCATCTTCTGAATCGTACTGTCAAAGGCTATCGCGCCACCACAACAAGGACATTTATATTCCTGCAAGTTTGCCATGAAAACCCTCCTCCCTTATTCTTAATCTTATTCTTAATGAGCCTGCCGATCAAATTCTGCAAGTGCTTCATCCGCTCTCCGAATCCATTCTGTACGATCTCCGTAGATTGCAGCATCCAGAGAGTTCATTGCCTGCTCTGCCTTTTCTGTCATATCTGCATCTCCTCGTACCGCAGCATTGAATCCAACAGAAATATCTTTCACTGCATCCATCTGTTTCTTCCAGTTATTCATTGCATTACCAAGAGTTTTCTGAATACCAAACAGACTGTCAAAATATTTTTTCGGCAAACGCACAGATTATGGTAGCTGCAAATGCAAACAGCATCGCCTCTGACAAACCCATATGCATCCCTCCTCATCTAACATTCTATTTGGTTGACTTATATTCCTCTTGTTCCTTCCTATCTTTCCTTTTACTACTTTGTTTCTTCCAATACTTACAATCTTCTACCCTCTTTTTCTTCCCGGTGATACTTGATAAGATCTTTACTTAGTGCGACAAAACCAATGAGACCTAGCGGAATCATTGCAGCAAATGCAAAAAAGTAAAACGGAGTTGGCCCTGGTTCCAATTTGTATCTTCCCTTTGAATCCCGGTAAACCGTAATCTGTACGGTATCTCCTTTCCTCATTTCTTTATAATAAGTCTTAAAATCATCATATGTTGTTCCATCGATTTCATAAGTAAAGCTTACCTTATATTCTTCTTTTCGATTTCCGTTATCGTCTTTTTCATTCGTTTGAGTACAATTGTAAACGAGTGCATCAATTGTTCGGACATCGGTGGAATTCTTATACTCCCAACTTACCTTCTTCGTATATATCATGCCACCGATTCCGGCAATAATAATGATAATACTTAAAATCAAAGCACCGATTGTGGCCTTATGCCCCTCTTTTTCTGATGGTAGTCTATGCATAGCATTCCCTCCTCTCTCTCGAATTACTGTCTGTCGTTTTCGTCAAAGATGTCTCCACATTCTGGACAGAATTTCGGTGGATGTGTCGGGTCTTCTGGTTCCCATCCACATTTATCACAACGGTAAAGCGGTGCACCTTCCGGTTTCTTGGAACCGCAGTTCTGACAGAACTTCCCCTTATTTACAGTACCACAAGAACAGGTCCATCCATCTTCCTCTACTGGTTTCGGTGATCCACATTCTGGACAGAACTTTCCGGTCGCTGTAGCACCACATTTACACTTCCATGCACCTGGCGCCGGCTGAGGTTCTGGCTTCTTTGATCCACAATTCGGACAGAAGTTTCCATTTACCACTGCACCGCAAGTACATTTCCATCCATCTGCTGCCGGGGCTGCCTGAGCCGCCTGCTGCGCTGCCATCTGCTGCTGTGCTGCCTGCTGCGCTGCCATTTGCTGTGCCTGCTGATCCTGCTGTTGCTGTCCCATAGCAAATAAATTCTGTGCGTTCATACCACCACCTTGATTCATTGCCATACCCATGCCCATGAAGCCAGTCATAGCACCAGCCTGATTGCCTGCTGCTGTCTTCATTGCATCTGCCTGTGCACCAACCAATGTTGCTGCCGCCATCGTAGGGTCACGCATAATTGCTGTGCGCTGTGCCTGTTTAATGAGTTCTGCATCTTCATCTGGAAGCGTTACAGAGCCAAGTGCAATACTTACAACCTTTAATCCTCGAAGTGCGCCCCATTTTTCTGAAAGTGCTGTGTTCATCGCATTTTCCAGATCTGTATTATGCGTCACAATCTGATTCGGACGAAGCTCTAATTCAGACAAATGTCCAAATGCAGGCTGCAAAGCGGAGATAAACTCTGTCTTCAGTGTCGCATCCAGTTCTTCACGAGAATATTCCTGTTCTACGTTTCCGCAAACATTGGAGTAGAATAACAGCGGATCGGCTATTTTATAAGAATATACACCAGAACAACGAATAGATACGTCAATATCAAGTCCAATCTTCGAATCTACTACGCGGAATGGGACCGGATTCGGTGTACCAAAACGGTTCTCCAGAATTTCCTTTGTATTAAAATAGTAAACTCTCTGGTCTTTTCCGGTATCTCCACCATAAGTAAAACGTTTTCCTACAGTCTTGAATGTCTCTTTGATACTTTCGCCAAGATTTCCCGCAAAAATAGATGGTTCACTTGATGTGTCGTAAGTGAATTCACCTGGCTCAGCGCAGACTTCTACGACCTTCCCCTGTTCCACGATGATCATACACTGTCCATCTGCTACGGCAATACCTGAACCGTTTGAAATAATATTGTCATTCCCTTTTGTGTTTGAAGAACGTCCCGTAACACGTTTCTGCCCTTTAGTAACAAGTACCTCCTTTGGCATAGATTCACAGTAAAAATACTCTTTCCATTGATCAGCGAGAGTGCCACCGATAGCACCCATACCTGCTTTAATAAGTCCCATAATAATTGCTCCTTTCCTAAAAAATGATTCTCTCTATGTTGTCCGGTTTCTACCGGCAGATCACAAAAAATAATACTTTAATATATGATATTCCATGCATCCCCCATGACATCATAAGCGTAAACCCGATTATCACAGACACCATAAAGCTGTTCCTGTACAAACTGCTCGTCACTGTCAGTACCCAGTGCAAACAGCATGCAACACCCTCCATCAATCTCGTCTGTATTACCTATATACATAAGGCTCATACCTTGTTCCAGTCCTTGCCTGACCTCATCGATCTCCTGCAGGATTTCTAACGCAATCTCTATCGATTGACCATCTGAGAAATCCTCATATTCGGTAAAATCATAAACACCTTCCAGCTCTGTCAAATGCCCATCTTTCAAAGAAATCGACGGGCGGAATTCCATAGCGCTACCACCATCCGTAACGGAAATCAGTACATTGGAATAAATCTCGCTGAAGTTACAGCGTAGTACAAGAACTTCTCCAGGCTCACCTTGAAACAACGGGGTGCTTTTCTCATCTATGTATTCCCCTTCTTCTGTTATTTCAGAAGCATATATCGTAATCCTTCCCTTGTCATTCGGTGGTACGATTGCATACAGTTCCTGGCCCTCCGTCATAAAATAAGCCGCATCAGACAAGAATGGATAGGTCTCTACGAATGCATTTGCCTCCAGATAAATGGATAAATCTGTCATACTCAGTTCACTGTCTACATATCCCAGGAAAGCCACTCCCGCTCCACAACTGTTCTGCCCAATCTGCCTTTGCAATATCGAAAGTTCCGATGCTTCCGCTTCTGTCTTATCGTCATCTGCTATTTTATTATCACCTGGTATTGTAACAAGCTGACCATTCTGATGCTGGCTGCCATCTGGATCTGAATTCGTTTTCCCTGTTTTCATTTCACATCCACACACGAGGCTGACAAGCAGTAACATCACACCTAATCGTAACGAGAACTGTTTCATATCCTCTTCCTCCTTGTAAATACGTTGCCTTGCCTCAAATGAATCGGCCTTCTTACATCGCATAAATCTGATCCATCAGATATTCGGCAGTCATCGACCCGTAGAAAAACTGGTCGATAAGGCCATTTTTCTTTGCATCCCGAATGTCCTTTGCTGCCTGTTTTTCAGTATTAGAATCTACGATAAGGGCAATTTTACAACCGGGACACACTGCCTTTACCTTATCCCGGAGCTTCAGCCTCTCACTGAGTTTCCAAGGAGTATAACTGGTTACTTCCATCATAAGCACATACGGTTTGTACACTTGACATAATTCCAAGGTATCTTTTGGAGACTCTGTACGGATCACATCAATATCATAGTCCGAACTTCTGAAGGCAGTCGCTACGGAGTCGGCAAACAGAAAATTCTGCATATCCACCACTATTTTTCGCATCGAACCATCCCCCTTTCTTTAGCGATATATCCGATGTGTGTGTGACATCTTATTTCTTGGTATTATTTTAGCAATGAAATACGGTTTTGTCTGTCCTCAAAAGTGTGGACAAATTTATTAATGCACCTAAAATTTACAGAATTTTCCGACATTTCCACATACTAGACAAGGCACTACCCTGTAACAAATGTTCTGAATCGTCAAAAAAAGACACTAACCTATGTTAATGTCTTTTTGTCATTATATGTAGTTTACTTCATTTTTTTGTATCAAACTGATTACCAGGCACAACTAGACGCTTACTGACTGCTGCCACCATCAGACGATTGCGGTTCGGATATCCGGTCTTCTCCAGCATACGGTTAATATACGTCCGCACGGATGATTCTGCCACATGAAGACTGGCTGCGATCTCTGCATTCGTCTTGCCCTCACACAACAAACGCAGGGTTTCCATCTCTTGATCCGACAAATTACAAGAAAGCACATTTCCAAGCTGTACCGTTGGCACACTGTCTGGCCAAAACTGCTTGCCCTGAAGGGTACCTTCGATCACGCCAATCAGATCACTGGAAGGAGAATCCTTGTACCAGAAACTATCTGCTCCTATTTTTCTTGCTCGGTCTAGAAAACGTCCTTCTAACATCGAGGTGACCATCACAATTTTAATCCGAGGGTAGAACTTCTTGATTGCTTCTGCTGCTGTCAGGCCATCGGAGTCATTTTCCGTACAGATATCCATCAAGATAAGGTCGATATGTCCCTCACCACATCTTTGGAGCGCTGCATCGGCACGCATCAACGTCCCCGCCACTTCGCATTCCTTGCTTTTTTCCACGCAAGAACACAGATACATACGGACAAGTGCCTGATCCTCAACAATTAGTATCTTTTTCACAGCCATTTAGCCCCCTTTCTCGGATATTACTTCTTTGGTATATCTATCACCAAAGAAAAGTCCGGTAAACTCTGCACGATCATCGTACCTCTCGCAGTCTCGATCCTGTGACGCAGATTCGTAAGGCCTCCGCCTTCTATTATGACTTTCTCAGGCGACTTCCCATCATTACTGATCATCACCGTATAGCTACCTGCATTTTCCCAAACATTGATAGAAAGTTCCGTTGCCTGTGCATATTGTATCGCATTATTCAGGCAAACCTGCATTGCCGCATACATCAAATCTGCTGCATTGCCCTTTGGCTCTTCTCCTTTCATCTGTACTGTCACACCACTACGCTCTGCATCGTGAAATAACTTTTCCTTTGCAGATAAAAGTGTCATCTCCCGAAAGGCTATACTTTTCTCCCATTCCTGCAGCACTGAATCTGCATGAATTCCGGTAAGTTCTCCGGCAAGATACTGCTTTGTCACAGTAATACACGCAGCCAAACTGTCATGCATAGCAGATTTTGCGTCGAGCCTCTCCTTTTCCTTCGCTACTGCCTCGACATTTTTTGAAAGCTCATGTAGTTCTTTTGCATCTTCATCTAACTTACGGTTATCATCCGCAAGCTGTACCAATACCCGGTGCAATTCTGTCACTTCTGCAGCCGTAAGCTGTATATAGGTTTCCCCCGACTGATCCGTCACCATTGTCCGTTCGAACTGCCACACCGTCTTATCTGGAAACCGATAGGTATGTTCCATATCCGAAAGCTTTTTCACACCATCTGGCGGGGAAGCCAGTGCCGCCTCTACTTCACCCAGATACTGCATATCCCTCTGAAACAAATGCTGACTCAGCCGATACATCTGTCGATTGCAAAGTACAATCCGCCCAAGAGGGTCAAAAAAACATACTGCTGTTGGAAGCTGATCGAAACTGTCCTTAATTACATTGAAACCCAACTGTTTCCACTTACGCATCTTCCCCACCTCCTGCTATCTGTGTACGAATGAGCCACAACCCCTCCTCCATACAAACTGTCACATTGGAAGAAGCCACCTCTGACAAATCCGCCACACATTCCACCGACAGATTCATCTCACTGTCCGCAAGAGAGAGAAAAAGAGAGTATAATCCGCCTCTTGTCATTCCCACTACAATTTTTAACAATTCTAACAGACGTGTAACCTCGGATGTCCGCATTGGTCTTGTCATCTGATATGCGACACCACATTCCATTCCACAGGCATTCAGTGCACGTACTGCCTCGTCAAAAGTCAGCCTGATTTCCTGCTGTGGCAGAAACTCATATTCCTGACCCAGAAAATACAGATTCGCGCTGCGCTTAATATAAGTACCAATCAACATGATCTCTTTCATATAAGTATGGATTTCATCTGATGCAGCTCCCTTACATAACTCCAGCAGTTCACATATCCGGTCTGTCTGCTTTCCATGCTTTGCCTCCAGTTCGTCATAAATCCGGTTCTTCTCAGCCAGCTCGTACAACTCTTTCTGTACAAGATAGGCATTCTGCAATTTCTTTTTGTTGGTTTCCATTTTGACTTTATTTTCATTCAATTTGGTGCGAAGTTCCATCAACTGACGGACATTATCCCCCCAGACCGTATAACCGACTTTGATCGGTGCTGAAGAAATACGCATGCCATCCGGGCTTATCATCGTTTGTCCCTCCTGTGGACAGACCATGTCCTCTCCTGCCGCCTTAGACCGAAGTAGCACCTGTCCATTCCGGTCCACAATACAGGACACCAGGGTTGTTGCCTCAAACAGCCCGACATACCCCGTATTGGACTGTATCATCCTGCAATGGATACAGCTTTCATAAATCGCCGCATACAACAGACAAAACATAACATTCATATCGCCAAACATAAAACGTACCTTTGGGAAATCCACCAGATACAGCAATCCGTACAATAACATGACACAGCCTAGGATAAATGGCATCATTCGCCTTCTGCCAATTCCCGGAATGCGACTTTGTCGTAATAAATGAATAATGGTAAACAACATGCAAACAACCATCCATCCAAGACACGCAAAATATAGCAGGCGATGAGAATATACCTTGTTATCAGGCACTCCTGGAATCCCGCTTTTGAAGACAAATACCCGTTGATGCAGGTCATTTGTAATCACTGCCAGAAATAACAGCGTAGGAATCACTGCCAGTATCCGACTCTTCGCAGGCAGCCGGTAAGACTCCGACTTTCCCATATACATAGCAACATACACCCCAAGGAGCGGAATAAACAGCATTGGAAGGTAATACAGATACCACAGATAACGCGCTACCGTCAGATCGGTAACGATTTCATATTTAAATGTCCGAAGAATCATCCATATCAGTATCAAGGCTGCCATCAGACGAAGACAATGCAATACCGGTTTCTGAATGATACGCTGATCCAGGGAATATCCCCACAGGACAAACAACAACAGATATAATGCAGCACGTACATAACTTGGATTACTTCCGCCAATGTCATACATAGCAAGAAACCGGCAAGCATATGCTACTGCAATAATCCCAAAAACAAGAATCATCAAGCATAATTGTCTGGTGTTTCGTTTCACGTAAGGAGACCCTCGCTTTCCCTCGGACTCTCAGCTCCGAGCTTTCATTCTTTATTTTATTATAATATACCCCACTATTTCCGCAACTTGTTCAACCTAGATCTTTACTGACTGTCACATGCTGCTTGTATCCAAGCACTTTCTTTTGCTAATACATATCCCCTTTGGTGCTTTCTGCCTGCGGGATATATTGGCTTCCTTGCCCTTCTTGTATCTTAATATTATTTTATCATATCCATAAATATATTTCTATATTGCTTCCTAGGATATCGTTTTATGCTATCCCCATACACATAAGCCATAACCTTATCTGCATACAAAGGTCTGTAAATTATTTTGCACATATCCGTCTGTAGATGGTATACCGCAATCGTTTCAAAAATCAACAACAAAATGGGTAACCAGAACATTAACCACTAAAAGTGATAGCATTATTCC
>OLOM01002734.1_pt1 | contig 10417 bp, 10 predicted proteins | sample 1672531 | NCBI WGS metagenome assembly OLOM01 (sample SAMEA3136696, study PRJEB25190) | human gut metagenome | reverse complement strand
CTTCGTATCTCGGAACTGTGCGGACTGACAGTAGCCGATATTGATTTCAAGAATGGAGTTGTGATTATCGACCACCAGTTATTAAAGAGCAAGGAACAGGGCTACTATATTGAAACGCCTAAGACAAAAAGCGGAGCAAGGCAAGTGCCATTAAGCAAGGAAACGATACAAGCATTTCAACGGGTTATGAAGAAACGCCCAAAGGCAGAACCATTTGTGATAGACGGACGGGGCAACTTTCTATTTGTCAATCAGAAAGGCAAGCCCAAAGTTGCGATTGATTACAATATGCTTTTTGTCCGTTTGGTAAAGAAATACAACAAGCACCATAAGGATAACCCCTTGCCACATATCACACCGCATACACTACGCCATACGTTCTGCACAAGGCTGGCAAGTAAGAACATGAACCCGAAAGATTTACAGTATATCATGGGGCATTCAAACATCAGTATCACAATGAACTGGTACGCTCATGCGTCCATAGATACCGCAAAATCAGAGGTTCAGCGTCTAATCGCATAAAAAGTATTTACCACGATTTTAACCACGCTTGATAGCGAAAATATAAGAAGATAGACCTAGATATGTGAGGTTTACCACAAAAGCAAAATGCCCGTAGAGCCGATAAAATAAGGCTTTGCGGACATTTAAGAAGATATAAAAAGATAGTCAAAAAAACATATATAATTTCTGCTGAAAATATATATACAATGGACGTAGGAACATTTAGAGATAAACTAGAAAGTGTAAAAGTAAGTATACAGTCAAAATTAATTGGATATTATGCTAATACTTATTATACAGAAAATCAAGATGGCACAATAACATTTAAATGGGATAATATTAATTATGCTATGAGGAAGGAGAGTGACAAAATTTCTAATGAGGAATTGTTGGCACTTGTAATGCTATTTCCGAACTTGTATTCATCAGATGAAGAACAAAATATGGAGAATATTGAAAATATGATAAGAGCAGGGTATGGTACTGTTGACAATAGTGAATGGGACGAAGAATGCAAATTGTGTGATCCTGAAATAATGGATACGCAATGGTCAATGACATATCATAGTGTAGGAGTTACAGATACATTTAAGACAGTGGTTAAGTTATATAATGAAGCTGTTGATGAAATAGATTATCTTTATATATTAAAAATCAGTGAAAATGATTTTGATGCTTACCTGAAATATCAAAATCAATTCTCTATGGCATCACTGTTTGAAACTTTTGCAACAAATTATTCAACAATAGGGATTAAATATGATGGTAAGAATGGAAATTTTACAATACATCAAGAAAAATATGGGAATCCCAATGTGTCAGTATATTTAAAGGATTTACCATTTGATATTTCATACGCAGATTCAAATGGTAATAAATATGCAGGGTATGAATACAATGGAATTGTAAAAAATGGTGAAATTGGTAAAAGTACTGCGCAGAAAAAAAAAGAGAGTTTGTTTCATGTATATAGTATGATAGATTATGATAAAGTTCAGGACAGCATAATTGATAGTCTGGTATCAGATTCAAGTAAGTGGCTTGAGGATGAAAAGAAAGAAGTATATTCTAATGAGAGAGTTGCTGGGAATACGATATCTAAAGATCTGGTAACAAATGTTTTCGACTATATTATGAAAAAATCATGTGGATATGCTATATCAGATATTCCCGGAATTGGTTTTATTAATGATGTAATGTCTGATATAAAAGATAATAATGATGACATAGAAAATAATCAAAAAATAGATGACGAAATACTAATGCTTGAAGAATTAAGAAATAATGCACAGAATATATTAAAATATTCTAAAAGGTTATGTGTAAATATGCAAATTGTATCTGTAAATGGTAAGTACAAGATAGAAAGATATAATATAGATAAAGAAGCATTAGAAGATATATTAGAGCAATACAATGAATATTGCAATGAAAAAAAATGTAATCAAGAAAATACTTCAACTTTAACTATTGAGGATATCAGTAATTACTTTGAAGGGAGTGCTGAAAAAAGTGAAGAAATCCAAGCTTTTTTGAATGCAAATCCAAATCTTTATTGAAGGGAGACTAAGAGATATGAAAAGAAAAATTTATATATTTATCACTATAATAATAATTTTTTCTATAGGTTTGGTATGGATAATAAAAGCATGTAACAATAGAAAGCAATCAGAATTCGAAACAGAGAGCATTATTAGCGATGATCATGTGAAAATAACAAAACTTACATCAGAAAATTTCAATATTATCAAAGAAAGTATAGAAAGTGCAGCTGAAATTAAGTACATTGATATCTATTATCTGGATGATAATGATGTGAATTTAGAATTATTGTCTGAAATAGAAATCCCTTATTTCAATCTGGAAATAAATATTTTTGTAGACTCTGATAAAACCTTAGAAGGAATAAGTGAAATACCTGAGTCGATTGCTGTGAATATATATGGATATAAATATCCGGCAATTAATTTATCGGGGATAAATAATGTAAGATATTTGCAAATATATAATTGCAAAATTGACGAAAACAGTAATTGGGGTTCCATGAAGACTCTTGAAAGTGCAATATTATATGGCAGTGATATTAATGGGCTTGGAGACTGTTCAAAATTAGAAAATTTTAAGAAAATAAAAATTGATCGAACGGGTTGCTATAATAATGAACAGGTAAATTTGTCTGGTTTGGATACTTTGAAAAATGAAATAAAGATACAAATAAATTTTGATTTTAGGTCTAATATCTCGCAGAAAGATATAAATAGTTTGAGCAATGTTGATATATCTGAATTACAGTTGACATCAAATAAAAATCTGGATTTGTCAGTATTAAAAAATGTTTCTGTACTCAGATTGAGAAAAATTGAAGATGTGGACTGGTTGGAATTAAACAATATGTCAAATTTGAAAAAAATTGATATAAGCGGGACTGATATCTCAGATCTGACACCAGTTGCATCCTTGACAAATATAGAGGAGCTTGATATCAGCAATACAAATGTTACGGATCTATCACCACTTAAAGATATGCCTAATCTGAAGAAACTGATAGCAGAAAACTGTAATATAGATGACTGGTCACCGGTAAGTGATATAGATGAGGTTATAAAATAAAGATATGTAGTGTATGGGAAAACTTGAAAATGGTGAATAGAAACATTACCAACCTAAAAATTGACATAAAAATGCAAATACGATAAAATTTTGCGTATAAAAGGGCACACTTATGGAAACGTAAGGTCGCAAAGCTAGAGTCTAACACGGAGTAACATTTATGTAATGACAGATCGGCTGCAACATCCGGTAATATCGGACGCTGCAGCCTTTTTGTATATAAAATTTTACCTAAAGGAGGAGCATGAAAATGGCATCAGGACAGATCAGAATGACACCTGACACAATGAGAGAAAGGGCAGGAGAGTACAGGACAGAAGCAGATAATGTACAGAGCGTAATCGACAAGATGGACAGATTACTGGACACACTGCTCACAGAGTGGGAAGGTGCAGCATCAGAAGCATATGCAAACAAGTTTGCAGAGCTTAGACCTTCATTTGTAAAAGGAAAAGAGCTGATTGATGATATCGCAATGGCACTTGACAAGACTGCAGAGGCAGTAGAGTCAACCGATACACAGATAGCAAATCAGTTCAGCATGTAAAATTCATTCAATGCCGGATTCCACACCACAGGCTGTGGTGTGGAATACAAAAAGAAGAGGAAAACAGATATATGGAAATAAGTGAAGTAATTCGAAGAATATCAAGGTATCAGGCAAATGTAGAAAATCTGCAGCTTGAGAAAACAAGGCTGCTTAATGAAATAGATGATTTGGACAATTCTAGAATCTATATTAGGAATCAAAGAGGAAAGGCGGAAGAACGATTTGCAACTCGGGTTGCAAAAGTGAGAAGTCTTGATTCATATAAAAGTCGTGGAATAAGAGGAATATCGGAAAAATTAGGAGCCATAAATTCATTGAATGCCAGCAGTTCATATGTTTTTCAGGCTATGATAATGATAGAAACAATGATTGCTAATATAGATAGAGGAATACGGGAACGTGAATATAGAATCAACGAGATTGATTGTGAACTGGGAAACTATAGTGAAAAGATTGAAAAACTCAAAATAAGAAAACGTAGATTGGAGAGAGAATAATGGCAAATATAGTGGCCTGTAGAACCTATAATTTGAAATTGGATGAAGATGAATTTGCCAAATTGGCTGAATTATATTCAGATATAGGAGAGTTGTCAAAGGACAAGATGAAAGAGTATGTGAATATAATCGATGAAATAATAAATAACGCAGTTGTTAGCGGAAATTTGCATAATAAACTGGAATTATTTCAGGAAACAATAAAACTGTACGAAAGTGTTTTGGAAAATTCGTGTAATGAATTGTCCAAGAAACTTAAAGAGTTTGTTGTAAAAGTAGACGAAAAGGACAGTGATTTATATGGAAAGGGCATATATAGTGCATATTGAGACAGGGGAAATAAACAATGAGAGCTGACTATAAAGAAATAAGATTAAGTACATTTAATGATGCGTTAAAAAGAATGGAAGCGATTAAGGAAACAAGTGATATATCAAGTAAAGTAAGTCAAGTACAAAATATTATATCATTAAGCAAAGGGGATAGTGTGCCACAGATTCAGGAAATAAATGCCATGATGATTACAATAGTTAAGGCTATGGAGGATTTATTTATCAATACATATGGTGTATTGGAAAACTCATATGAAGAATATTTAGCATCCGATAGTTCTTTAGCAAAATTATGGGAGCAAATGCAAACTCAGGATGAAGGAACAAGAAAGGTATTAGATTTGAACGATCAATCAGGGGTTGCTGATTATAATAGAGGTAATGATATTTTAAAAAATTTTAATAATAATACAAATTATAATTTTTATGACTTTACACTTAGTGGTAATGGAAAAAAGGAGAAAAATTAGAAATGGGAGTAACAAAGAACTTTACACAAAGTGCATATAATGATATTCAGGCATATATAGGTGGAACGGAACAGTGGGATGATATAAGAAGTATATATGGTGCGGTCAGTTATTCTGGAATTTATGATTATGATTATGATGCTTGTTTGGATCAATATATGCGTGATTATGCAGAGGAAAACGAAAAAGTTGAAAAAAGTCTGAAACTACTTTTTGATGATGTAAATGGAGTTGATGATAGTTATGCTTCGTTGTTTAAAGATGAACAAATGGATATGGATGGGTTCAATACAGCCATCACACAATTGTCAGGAATACTCAATAAAAATTAACATAAATTTTATATCTGATTTTTGATTATCCGCATAAACACTATACTTTCAAGCATTTTGAAATATAGGAAAGCACTCATTTTACCACGAATTTACCACGATTGAATGAGCCTTGATATGACGTAAGAATTTGAAAAGGACACCGTATAGTTTGGTGTCCTTTTACATGAAAATCATTAGTCGCTATTGATTGTTATTATACATTTTGTTAATTGTTCTTATTTCTTTTACGTTTTTTACCGAATAAAACAGCTAATACACCGGTTGAACCAGCAAACATAGAAGTAAACAATCCTACGTTTGTCATATCACCTGTTTTTACAGGGTTCTTTTGTCCGCTAGGCTTTGTTGGAGTAGTTGGCTTGCTCGGTTTCTGTGGCTGTTGTGGACTTACAGGTTTATTTGTTGCTTTTTCTTTTACGGTAACTGTAATTGTTTTTTCAGTAATTGCACCATTTTTATCTACTACACGGAAAGTTACATGATAAGTGCCAGCCTTAGAAGTATCTACATCATTTGCAATAATGTTATCTTTTGTTAAAATAATCGTTCCGTCCTCTTTATCTGTTGCCGTCACATTTGCCAATGGGTCGAACGTATCGCCTACATTCAATGTAACATCATTTGCTGAAATGATTGGAGCAGAGTTAAGGTCGCCTGTATTTTGTTTCACAGTTACAGTAATCGTTTTTTTAGCAGAAGCTCCGTTTTTATCTGTTACTTTATAAGTCACATGGTAAGTACCAGCCTTAGAAGTATCTACATCATTTGCAACAATATTATCTTTTGTCAAAGTGATAGTTCCGTCCTCTTTATCTGTTGCTGTTACATTTGCCAATGGGTCGAAAGTATCGCCTACATTCAATGTAACATCATTTGCTGAAATAGTTGGTGCTGTATTGTCTTCTCCTTGTGAGTTTAACGATAATTCCACTTTTAAAACGACGTTTCCGTCTTTATAAGTACCGCAATCATACTCATAAGTAACTGGTTTTTTTACATCATCTACCGTTATAATTCCTGTATCTTTATCTAAAGTTCCATTTGCAGTAACTTTTACTTTTGAAATATCTATTCCTTGTTCAACATCTTTTTTTAAGTCGATTTTATTCCCTTTAATATCAATATAACCGTTGCCTACAAAAGCATGATTATTTTCAAGAACTTTATTCTCTCCGACATTTAACCAGTATAAATCATCGCAAATTAATTTTTTAATTTTTGTGTTTTTACTTATATCAAGACCTCTTATCCCTTGTTCAAAAATTTCACCGCAACGTAGCATTTCAAGTTCTAAATTATTGCTTAAATCTAATTTTTTAATAGTTGTATCATGACAAAAAAGGCGTGTCAGTTTTGTGTTTTTTGTTACATCTAATTCAGCTATATTTGTCATATAACATGATAGTTGTTTCAAATTAGGGTTCTTACTTATATCAAGTGTTTTTACTTTTGTATCTCCTATATCTAAAGTGACTAATTGCGGATTATGTGTGACATCAAGTTCCATTAATCCTGTATTGCTACAAGATAGTTGTTCTAAGTTAGGATTGTTTGTTACATCTAAATTGGAAATAGAGGTACTATCTGCAAATAACGTATTCAATTTTTCATTCTTAGATACATCAAGACTGTTAATTGATGTATTATCGCAAACGAAAGCTTCCAAATTCGGATAACGTGTTAAATCAACGCTTCTTACTTTTGAAGAACGACAATCTAATCTTTTTAAAGATGAGTTTTTAACCGGACTTAAGTCTGAAACAGAAGTCGTAGAAACATCTAAAGACTGCAAATTTGTTAGATATTGAATACCCTCTAATGAAGATATCGTTTTCATATCATGCAAGTTTAAGAATTGGGCTTTTGATATTTCATCAACAGATAACACACTATCGCCGTCTTTATCAAATTCTGCAATGATTTGTTCTCTAAATACTTTGTCTGGAAAATGTGCTTCATCAATAGCAATGCTTCCAGCTTTTACTTCTGTATTTTTGCTTGCTTCAACGGTCTTATCTTCGGTAACCACTTCTTTTTCTGGTGTTGCAGGTGTTTCCTGTTTTGTACTTTCTTCTTTTAAAGTTTCTGCATTTTCAGCAGTTTCTTCCTGTTCCTTGTCTGTTATATTCTCTTGTACTTCTGCGTTTTCTGTTTTCTGTTCCACAGGAACTTGCTCTGTCTTGTTTTCTTCTACAACGGCTTCCTGCACAACTTCTGTGTTTTCCTGTGCCATGACAGGAGTAGGAAGCCCTGTAAGTGCAGTTGTTGTTCCAATCATCAATGCGGAACTTACTGCAAGGACTTGTTTTTTCTTCATAGTTTGTTCACTCCTTATTTTTCATAAATTCTTTGCATAGAAAAACGCACAAACTCCCCCTTATAACTGGATAATCTGTGCGTTCTGTTTATTATTGATAGAATTGAAAAAAGGGCAGAATTTACTTGTCTGTCTGTCTGTCTGTCTGTCTGTCTGTCTGTCTGTCGCAAGCGTAACAATGTGTGAACATGACTGTCAACCCTTTCTTTCAAAAAAATTCAATCCTTGCTTCTATACAAAAAACATTATACTGGAAACAAACACCTCTTTCAATCTTTTTATGCGTGCAAGATAAAAAAATTGAGACATCACACTTTTCCTTTTTTCCTCTTGAGTACCCACAACAGAAAAGAAAAAGCCCTGTCAAGAGCTTGCCACCATTGGTGGTGCTTTGCACTCTTGATCGGGCTTTTTGTTTGCTGTATCTTCTCGCAAGAGGAAAAAGATTACTCGTCCTCATCATCAAAATGGTTATTTCTTAATACTTCCCGTAACAGTTCCATATCCTCTTTTGAGTTCGGATTTATCATTTTCACGACTTGATAAGGTGTCCTATATTTATGTCCCTCTATGCTTTCCCCAAACATATCCATACTGTATAAATCATCATAGCGGTCTAGTAATTTTTGAAACTTCAAATGCTGGATAAATTCTTTGATTGGGTAAAGGTCGGACGCTTCAATGCTTTTCCCGTTGATATAGTCTGTAATGTATTCCCGTAACTTTTCCAACTCATATTCCAGCCATTCTTCCTCGCTGTCAAAGAAGTTATCATAGTGTCCGTGTTTCAGTTCTGCATTTAGACGTTCTTCTGTTCTTAAAAACTGACAGACTTCTTTTTCAGACTGATTGACATACTTCCATTCTCCCGATAATAATTCATTCGGCGTTACGTCCAGCACTTCCATTATCTTTTCCAGCGTTTCATAAGCAGGATAGTTCAACCCTCTTTCAATCTTGGAAAGGCTCTGCATATTGATACCGATTTTGTCCGCAAGTTCCTGTTGTTTCATTCCCCTAAATTTTCTTATGGTCTGTATATTATTTCCTAAATGGCTTATTTTCATTGCACAACCCTCCATATCTCGTTATATCTTCACTGTTATAAGTCTATCATGCTTAATATGATTTGTAAAGACAAAAAAAGATATTGACAAATAAGCATATAAGAATTACTATGCTATTGTGAGTGAATAAGCACAATAGCATGAAATACAAAAACATTCAAAAAGAAATACCCATCTGATTAAACCCGTAGATATGAATATTGGTTGAAATGGAACTTGTTAGAAAAGGCAAAACAAGACTTGCTGACAAAGTATTTCTGACACGGTGGCGGAAGCCTCTCAGGCTTACCGCCATGACACCTTGTGTCAAGGGGAAGAAATGCTTTGTCGGCTGGCGAGCCTGCGAGCCTTGACTGTGCCCCCGTTATCTAACAGGGGGGCACTATTTCACAAAAGACAAGTCAAAAACCATACAACCCCAAACCTGTGAGTAGTAATGAGAAGTTTTAAGAAGATAGTAATTTCACATTCTTTTGAATAGTGGTTTACAGGTATTTCAAGGCTGTTGTGGGATTGGAGGAATACAATGAACAATTTAGAATTTGCACTTGAAATGAAGAACAAACGTCTTGCAAGCGGTCTTTCACAAGGAGAACTTGCAAGTCTTACCCATGTATCAAGATATAGTATCAACCGCTTTGAGAACGGAAAAGCCAACGCCAGCAAGGAAACACAAAATATTATCCTGCGTTGTCTGAATTACTATGTCTGTGATAAGCCTTTTTATCTGCTCGTTGATTATCTGTCTGTCCGTTTCCCAACGACTGACGCATTGGAAATTATCCGAAAGGTGCTTGGCATGAAAGCAGATTATTTTATCCATTATGACTATGGGTATTATGGCTATAAGGAGCATTACGCCTATGGGGAAATCAAGGTCATGGCTTCTGATGATGAACACATGGGCGTTTTTTTAGAATTAAAAGGGGCAGGCTCACGCAACATGGAATATGTCTTACAGGCACAGAACAGGGATTGGTATTCATTCTTAAATCGCTGTCTTGACTGTGGCGGTGTTATCCGACGTTTTGACTTGGCAATCAATGATATGTGCGGTCTGCTGGATATTCCTGTGCTATCTGAAAAATACAAAAATGGCGGTGCGGATTGTCGCTGTAAAAACTATGAAAATGTACAAGGTGGAAAATTAAGCAGAAAAAATCGCAATCCAGCAAGTACCCTTTATATCGGCTCAAAAGCAAGTACAAAATACTTCTGCCTGTACGAAAAACAAAAGGAACAGGCAACCAAAAAGAAACATACCGATATTATCAACCGTTTTGAAATTCGTCTGCGTGATAAAAATGCAGTACAGGCAGTTGAGGAATTGTTATTGACATATAACCCTCATGGGTTGGTGTTTTACCTTATTACTGATTTTGTGCAATTTCCCGACTATCCGCTGTGGGAGATATTCATTTCCCATGACAGTTTACCTTTTGAAATGAACCCCGTACCTGTCAATATGGAACGCACTCTGCAATGGCTGGAAAGACAGGTCATGCCGTCAATCGTGATGATAGAGGAAATCGACAGGCTGACAGGCTCAAACTACATGAAAATGATTGATGAATGTACCCACCTTTCCGAAAAACAGGAAATGCTTGTGGAACAGATGTGTACAGACATAGCAGACGTAGTCGAAAGTGAGGGGGGGGTTTTATGAGTAATGCACAGGATATTCCCGTATGGGAAAAATACACCCTTACCATTGAAGAAGCGTCAAAGTATT